>Ga0180433_10010285_pt1 | contig 11286 bp, 11 predicted proteins | sample SS_ome_8_FD_132980 | JGI IMG/M metagenome (GOLD analysis project Ga0180433, IMG submission 132980) | Hypersaline lake sediment archaeal communities from the Salton Sea, California, USA - SS_1_D_1 metaG | ecosystem: Environmental > Aquatic > Non-marine Saline and Alkaline > Hypersaline >... | reverse complement strand
TCCTTGTCTATTTTTACTTGCGTCAATTTTCTCATTGCTTATAATACAAACATAAATTTAAATATTTATCAGTTAACAACAAATTAAAATTGTTAATTCAATTTTCGTTTGAAACTTATATTCCTTGTTAATAATTCTTATACCTTCAAAACGGGTATGCTGAGACCCCAGGATTTCCTTGTAGGATTTTATTTATTGTTGCTAAAAGTTTCAAAATATTAAAATGGATTAAATTAAAACTAAAAGGAAAAAGTAAATTTAAATTTTTGATTTAAAATGGTAACTGAGCCCACATTAAAAGAGCAACCGAGATTATGACGCAATTCAATCTTGCATCTGGAATTTGACGTCTTATTTTAAATTTTCTTTTTATATTATTTTAATATAGGGGCTGGTTTATTCCATAAGCCAAGGATTTAAAAACCTATAACAAAATGTTCTTCCCTTTCATTAACTGTTTTCAAACTGAAATAAGAATTATTTATGTTATAAATCTAAAATTCTATTTTCTGCATTTCTTGCCATAGATGTCATCCTTTGAGAATTAGGTCAAGATTCAGGATAACGAAAAAATTTTTCAAATTATTTATTATCATACTGCTTAATAAATAATAAAAATAATTGAAATTATTAAGAACTATGTCGAAAGATGGTAGTGAAGGATCTGAAACAGAAGCGATAAAACAAGCTATTATGGATTACTATCATGAAGGTCATGTTAGAAGTGATCCTGAGCTATATAAAAATATTTTACATGATGATTGGAAATTTTTTCTGTTTGATCAAAATAAGCAACTAAAAATAGTCGATAAAGCAGAATATCTATCATGGTATAACCCAGAAAAAGCAAATACAAACTTAAATTGGACGACTGAATTCTATAATGTTGATATAACAGGTCATAATGCAACTGTTAAACTCAGGATCGAATGTGAAGAAGTTGGATATATTGACTATTTCAACATGATGAAAATCAATGAAAAATGGTGGATCGTCCACAAACTCTCCCATAAAATTAAATAAATAAATGTAAAATCTTTGAGATCTAGTTTAAAACTAGTTTAAAATTGTTTGTTTAGAACTTTTCACTGAATTTTCCTTTTCATACAAGTTGTATTTGAATATTAAATAATAAGTATTAAAAAATGTATAATGAACTGAAATTATGTGTGAGATGGCATATAATGATCATCAGATGAAATTATTTTTCCATGAATGAGATAGTAATTGATTGCTTTTTCCCAATTCTCCATTTGTTGATTAAATCTCTCCTCAGTAAATTTCTCCACTTCTGCATTTCCTCTTTCGGTTAATCCTGTTTGCGTGTACCGTATTGTTGTTTCAGTATGTTCTTTATCATGATTTACTAAATAAATGTTAATCCTAACTATCTTTATATTGGGAATAATATACGTCATTTCAATAAGACTATTAAGATTGTACTTTGTGATAATCCATGTGATTATTTCGTCATCGCCATGGGTAGTTTGAAAGATAGCACCATCTTCTGAAAATCCTGTAGAAGAATAAATGACTTTTGCTTTGAAATGTGGAAGCCATTCTGATTCCCTAACGGGACACAATAAAGGAAATACTTTATCAGGTTGTCCTGCATTTATTTGTATATATTTACGTGAGATCCTTTTTGATCGAAATTCTGACATGAGTTATATTATTGTGATTATATTGATTTAAAATTATTTCCAGTTCAAAAAAGTATGTGTCGGATGGTAAAATATGTGGATTATTTGTAATTTATTATGCGAACTTTAAGATACTTACTCTATGAAAGTAACCTTTTCAAAGGGTTTTTCATTGAAATCAGACGCGAAATTTACCTTTCCATCCAATTTTCACAGAAAATTGGGACAAAATTTAATAAGAATCGAACCTTGTGTCTCTTAAAACGGAGGAAAATACAAATGAGCGAAAATTCGAACCCAAAACAAAATAAGTATACCTATAAATATATCCAATTTACCGCCACACCAACCAAAAAAAGTAAACTTTTTTATCGAAACTAAAGCAAAATTGGTCTATATAAGTTTTTTAAATTATTGTTTAAGCTTTTAGACTATGAAAGTACAAGTATTTGAAATAAAACGTCTTAAGTACTTAAGCTTATTAATCATCAGTATTGCACTAATATTTCTTCTATATTTGATCTTACCAAATTTATCTTTCGTAACAAGCATAAAGCAGTCGTATCTCACTCAGAATACGATTTACCCTAATTCTTGTACCATATTTTCGGTAAATCATAGTAATAAAGTATTTTTTGGTAATAATGAGGATTACTGTTTATCAGGAACATATATGTGGCTCGCACCTTCTCAAGAAATTACTACTCCAAATGGAAGTATAACTACTTATGGAGGTGTTGGTTTTGGTTTTAAATATAATAATGACCCAACTGATGGGCATATACAGGGGGGGATGAATGATCAAGGGTTATGTTTAGATGGAAATGGACTGCCAACAGTATCCATGAATCCTTATCCTGAGCGAGAACCAAAATATATGAGTCTGGCAGCGCAGATTCTAATTGAATGTAAAAATGTAAGTGATGTTATCGATTGGTTCCTCTCTCATTACTTAGGTGATTCTTGGGGCTGTCAAGTTCATGTAGCAGATGCTTCAGGGGACTCTGTGGTTGTAAGTGTTGGTCCAGAGGGAGAATTTAATTTTACTCGAAAAATTAGCTCTAATTATTTAGTATCTACGAATTTTAACCTCGCAAATTATGCCAATGGTTATTATCCTTGTATTCGTTATACCACAGCATGTAATATGCTTGTAAATATTACAAGTGAAGAAAATCTTACGTTTGATGCCTGTAGAGATGTTTTAGATGCTGTACATATGGAAGGGGAATATGCAACAAAATATAGTAATATCTTCGATCTTGTCAATTTGAATTGTTATCTTTTCTATAACCATAATTTTAATCTAAATTATATTTTTAATCTTGGAGAAGAACTTGCGAGTGTTCATCGTGGAGGGGAAAATGTAATAGAGGAAAATGGGTTTTATTTTAAAGAAATTCGCATATCCTCTCTGTTTATAGAGGACAACCATATAATACCAAGTTATCCACTTCTGTTACTATTCATTAATCTTGCTTTTGTATCAACAATACTCATCTATAGATATAAAACTGTAAGACCTAAAATTTGGGTTTGATAAATTAATTGAAATCTAACTCTTTTTTTTCTTTTATTTTCTAAAGGAATTTCCATTGAACTCAGACTCTGAATTTACCTTTCTTTCAAAATATTAAAATAATATAGTAAATTAGAACTAAAAAAAAGAAAAAATGTTATTTATTTTTTAATCTCTCTGGCCTAATACGGTCACAGAACAGACACTAAACGCTCCACCGAGATTATGGCACAACCCAATCTTTGCGTCGGGAACTTGACGTCTTTTTGCTTATTTATTTAATTATAATAATTAGATTAATCAAAGTTAGTGTTTATTAATACTAATTTTTATATATTAATTTAGCAGAATCTTTTAAGTGATGTTAAAAATGTTCAAAAATCCATTTCCTAAATCAGCAAAGAACTTTCAAATTTATGGAATGGGGTTAAAAGCACATAATATAGGAGATTTTAAGGGAGCTATATATTGTTTTACAAAAGTTCTTGAAAGTGAACCGAAAATTAATTTCAGTTGGTATCTTTTACTGGAATGTTTGTCTTATTTAGATAAATGGGAGCAAATGATTGAATATGGGAAAAAAGCTCTAAGAATCCATAAAAATTTTGCTCCTATCTATTTATGGTTAGGTGAGGCCTACGTAAATCTTAAAGAGGAAAAACAAGGAAGAAAAACTTTTAAAAAAGGACTAAATTTACTTGAGAAAGAACTTGAAAGGTACCCAAAATGTGATGCAATATTAAACAGTATAGGGGAAATTAATCTGAAATTGGTTAAGTATGAAGAAGCAATTAAATATCTTAAAAAAGCCGCAGATCTTAACCCAAATAGTGAACACCATCTACATGGTATTGGATATGCATATAAAGAAATGGGACAATACGATAAAGCAATTGAGTATTTCGAAAAATCTTTAAGTATCAATCCAAAACACAGTTATGCATGGTTCGATTTGGGATTAGTCTATGAAATCTTGAATACACCTGACAAAGCAATTAATTACTTTGAAAAAGCAGTCGAAAATAGTCCACAATGGGTTAAATTAAGACAAAAACTTACTAAAATGAGACCAAATTCTCTTGTATTATTAAAAAAACCACCCGATATTCGTATAACTTTTAATAAAGCAATTGCACGCGAACATGCAGAAGCTGAGTCTTTATATGAAGAACTGAATGAGATTTCCACACTTTTAAAAGAAAACTCTCTTCTTGAAGAGGAAAGAAAGTATCATGAAAAACGTATGATGGAAGTAAAGAAAGATCTTGAATTTAATCTTACTCCGTTAGAGGAAAAGTTAAAAGACTTAAAAAAATTACTAAACGAAGCTCATGAGCTCATTATTAAATCAAATAATGCAACCAATGAACAAGATAAAATTAAATTCTATAAGCGGTTAAAAGAAATAGCTAATTTAGTAGAGGAAAAAAGAAGGAAGATATATAGGACTGAAAAAAGTTTTAATACAATTGTAAACATTCCATACATAGGAATTGGGCCAAAATTACTCAGAACAATGTGGGAATGCATGAAATTGACAGCTTCTAATCCAGAAGAATTTCTAGATTTAATGAAACAAGAAACCGACTTTTACAAGGAAATGATCGCAATGGCAGAAGAAAGTTTTAACAAAGCTGAAAAATTTGATAATTTTAAACCAAAAGGAATAATAGAAAAAATTGCTTGGAGAAAAACGAAAAAAGAGATGGAAGAATTAGAGCAAAAAAAAAAGAACCAGAATATAGAAAGGGATAATTTTGAAGAGTAGTACACTATATCTTCTGAACAAAAAATATTTAAAATTGTAATTGAATGATCAAAAATTAATCTCTTTATTAATGGTAAAAACATTGCGATGATCTATGGAAGAAGAATGTGCTATATTTAAAATAGTAGTGGCTGGTATAAATAAAGTTGGAAAGACTTGCATGACTCAAAGTTTTACAGAGCCTTGCTTGCATGAAAACCTTAGAACGGCTACTGGTGTCGATATTTATAAAAAAACAATTACAATAGATACTTTAGAGAGTCAAATAAAAGTTACTCTTCAAATATGGGTCTTGGGTAGCCAAGAATCTTTCAGTTCTCTTAGAAAATTATATTATGAAGGAGCATTAGGTTATATTCTAGTTTTTGATTTGACAAATCGCGATAGTTTCAAAGCCTTAGTCTCATGGATATATGAACTACAAAAGTATCGCAAGCGGGACACTCCCATTGTATTAGTTGGAAATAAACGCGATTTAGTAGATGAGAGAAAAGTAGCGAAAATCGAAGTCGATCTCTTCAGAAAAACCTTTAAATTAGAATATTTCGAAACTTCCGCTAAGACTGGCGAAGGTGTTGATGATGTCTTTGATACTCTAACTCGCTTGATATTAGTAAATATTGATTAAACGAAATAGAGATTAAACTCTCAAGACTTTCTTATGGAGTTTTCAACTTTTCTTATATTTCTTATATTTAAAAATTTTAATTGTTCAAGTTTTAATTAAAAAAGCCTTTTAAATATCATCAATGTCAAAAAATGATGTGGTTTTTAAACGCTCATCTTCTTAATTCGTTCTATATAAATTTTTTCTTTGGTTACTTCACAATATAATAAGGGATAATCAATAAGCGCTCCAAGAAGAAGAGACTTTGAAGAGAATCTTTGAAGATTTATTGCTGTATCCATTAAAAACTTGAGAAAATCTTTTGCTTGCTTTCTGTCAAAATCCTCATAGATAATTCTATCATTAACATAACCTATTAAATTTACAACTAAATTTGGAATTCTATTATCTCCATTAAATAATAATTGGAACTTTACATATTTCAATTTTCCATTTAAATATTGATACGAATTATATTTTCAAAAAAAACATATAAAAATGAAATTCAAATGGCAGGATTAGATTACATGTATGATGCGTGTGGATGTATCCAGAAATATATCAGTGAAAGAATCTGGGAACTCCTCGAAATGTCCATGAACGAATATCAAGACCCGAATTGGGTACAAGCGGCAGAATTATTTCAGAGATCAGTTCTTCCATGCAGCGATTATAATAAAGATTATTTTAGAGAACTGGCAAGAGAGATTGTCAAAAAAGCTAAAAGAAATAATAATAGATTTTATTTTTCTGCTATTCCAGGAATGTACAATCATAAAGTAATAAATTTTGAAAACACATTAAATATTCCGGAAGGCGTCACTTTTATCGATTATGAAAACCTTATCCAAGAAATAAAGGAATGGATAAATGCGGAATGAATAATCTATAATTTTGAAAGAATTTTAGAATTTCAGCCCAACTGAATTTGATTATACCGTGAATTCTATAGAGTTTATTAAGTACTTCTCTCCCGTCGCACCATTTCCCACCAATGCAGTTCTATTGGGCAACTGTGTCAAGATTTGACGCTCAATTGGACTTTCACTAAATAACGTGTTATTCGGATAATCCTCCCTAAACACAATTTTGATACTAGGTTGCGAAACTACTTCGTCAAATAGTCTGGAGGGCGACTGATCAGCAATTATTATCCCTACCCCTCGACTTCGATATTCTTTAAGTAGTTCGGACACTATTTTTACCATAGCTTCTTTTAGGATAAAGTCCGCATCATCGCTATTATGCGTTATAGGTTTCTCTAAAATAGCATGGGCCTCATCAATCACAATTATGTGTTTTAGCTGCTCAATTTCTATGTCTCTCGTGATGCTCCTGATAATCTGAAAGACAGCATTCACTATCAAAAGCTTGGTAAATTTATTGCAATCCGCCAAATCTAAGAAGATATTCTCTCCGTTCAACCAAGAGGATATCCATTCTGGAATTGTTTTTGTAAATCTCATCACATTTTGGATGTGTATTTCATCAAAAACCTTAATTCTATTTTTTAGTGCTTGCGCTAAATTGGCTTGGGTATCTTCTCCGTAAGGATTTTGTTCCACATACTTCAATACTCCTTTTAGTAATGTGATTAAATAAGTGGGTAGTTTATACGTTATCCTTAATATCGTTTGCATTGTCCGGTATATAATCTTTTCAAACACATTCTTCAAACCTAATGAAGCGCAAATATAACTCGCAGTTTCCTGTATACTTTTTTCCAAGGAACGGCCCTCAATATAATAGGGCACATGAAAATCTACGTCACTATATTTCAAAATTCTAAAATCTTTATAATAGATCTCTTGAGATTCCTTCGCGACATTCAGAACAAGGATTCCTATATTTTCAGCTTTTTCTGCCAACTCTTTGATTAATCTACCGAGAAAATAGGTCTTTCCCGTACCTGATTTTCCAAATATTCCAACATCCTGCACCAGTTTATTTATGGGAGTATAGGTTATATGATTGGTCACCACTCCGTCTTTGATATGAAACCCAAGACTAAGCGAATTTTTGAGAAACTCATCGTCAAGATCGATATATCTTACATTCTCATTTTCTAAAATTGGAATCCTCGGTAAAGGAAGATCATCAGGAAAATCAAAATTTAGCTCTTCTTTAATGAGCAGTTTTTCAAAGAAACCTTCACTATTGACAATAGTTCCCCTAATAATATCATCATAACTGTAATCAGCCACCTCTTTTAGATTGGCAGTCTTGTTTTCCTTAGTTTCAATCTCCGAATTTAAAAACTGCAGTAATCCCTTTACAGAAGAATATTCCTTGGTATTTGGTTCTATGTTTTCGCAATAAACCATAATCTTGATGCCATAAAGATTTGAAATATTGTTGAAGTTACTTTCTTCTTGTTTTCTCTGCCATATCAGAAGCATTCGTATTGGTTCCTCTGCCTTATTATAAAAGAGATTTACAAACTTTTGTATGATGTTTACTCTACGCTTTAATAATCCTCGAGGAAGGCTGATCTCACATAGGATACCTTCTTTATATTTTTGCGTGTCTAAATCGCTAAATTTACTCACGGAGAGGGTCCCGTTCAATCCTTTAAATTTGAACTTCAAACCTGAAAACCACGCATGACCGATTTCAAGACCTTCCATTTCAGATTCAATGGTACAAATAAAATTTAGTTCCAGTCGTCGATGTGCAACTATTTCCAAACCATACCAACGAGGAGGATAAGAAATAAGAGGGTCATATAAGAATGTTCTAAAATTCTCTGGCTCCTGCCACTCTAAAATCGCGTTCTCATCAAACGGATCCGGGTAAAACGGCTGAGGAGCTTGAGTGAGCTTTATTTTAACCTGCCATAGTGGTCCCATAGTAACCTTTTAGAATTTATATATTTAAATTCAAATCTAATTTGAATTAAAGGAATTATTTTGGATAGAAGTAAGCAATTATTTTTGAGAAAGAAAAGATCAAAATGAAAAAAGTTGGAAATTTGTGATAGAACCTACACCCGAAGTAATTATCATATAAAAAAAACATAAGGTTAAATATCCGTGCTAGCTCTGGAATTCAAATGGAAAATTTGCCTATTGTTCCAACTGTATGAGAAGGGTTAATAGAGTCTGTCAACGAGAAAAAAGGACAGGATATTTTATTCCATTTGGTTGGTATTGTAATAAATGTAAAATATTTACTTCGGATGAGAAAAAGTATGAAGTATTGTAATCGATGCGGAAAGCGTTATGACGGGAGAAAGGTCAGATTCCATCAGTTTGAGATTATGAATCAAAAAATTCAAATATATGATATTTGTTATCAAAAACTAAAATTTAAATAGACGTGCTGTCTCTGGAACCAGTGAGGTGAAAGAAAATGAATGAAAATAAAAAAGATACAGAAAAATTTTCAATGATGATGAAAGAACACGATGAAAAACAATTAGAAGAGCTTTTTCAAGAAACTCCTTTAAATATGACAAGAATTAATAATCTTATCACTCAACTTGCATTAATAATATATGATATTGAGGAATGTAGAGCAGGAAGAGGAGTTCTTGAAATTCAAAATGAACTAAGAGAGAAGTATCATTTACCTCTAATACCTATATCACCATATTTATCTAAGGCAGAAAAACAACGAATTGAGACATTGGAGAGAAGACTGAAAGATCTATATCAGAAAGAACCATTAGATTTAAGCAGGATATTAAATCTTATAAATACTATCGGTCATTATAAAGCTCTAAATGAATCCCAATTCCAAGAAATTAAACAAGAATTATGCGAAAAATACAATATATCTTACATTAAACATGTCCATACGTTACCATTTTATCAATTACATATACATCCTCTTCAAAAACCTCATTATGATTATCCCAGTACCACTGCTCTTCGTGTGGTCGGAGTCCCGACATTCTTCGAAATTTTGGCCGATTTATTAGGCCTATAATTTTTTTTTTCCTTAGAGGTTAAAAAAAAATGAATGAAGTTTCCGAAAGTAAAAAAAGAAGAAATTTAGTTATTAAAAGACAGATTGATATGTTTATTAAGATAATAAAAATAGCGGAAAAGGGATTAAAGAGAAATCTTATGGGCGATTTAACGGAATATCAAAATAAAAAAAATATTGAACAACAAATAAGAACGATTGTTGTTTATATGAGTTATATCGACGGTTTTAAACAAACCAATGTTCCACTTATGAGTGTTGTTGGGGATAAAGCTCGTTTGAGGAAGATTGAGCAAGATATCCGTAAGAAATTTCAAGTTCCTAATTCTATTCCTGTAATATATAATTTAGGTGAAAGAAAAAAATAAATGGATTAAAAAATGTAAGAAATAACCATATAAGAACAGAAGTAATGCCGAATGAGTAAATTGGAGTCATATGATTATTTAATTAAGATTCTTTTAATAGGAAACCCAGCAAAGGAAAGCAGACGTTTGGTGACGAGGTGGCTTAGTGGTATGTTTAAAGAATATTATAAGATCACCATCGGAGTAGAATTTTATACAAAAACTGTTGTAACTGAATATGGGAAGGTTAAATTTCAAATATGGGAGATGTTTTCCGAGGGTGGCAGATTTCAATCTATTCGTCTCTCATATTTTCGGGGTACTTTAGGAGCAATATATATCATCGATGATGAGAGTGTTGCGTCTCTTCAAGATTTAGATGGATGGTTGCCACTTATACAACATGAAGTAGGAAATAAACTTGAAGGATACGCGTTTTTATTGGTAAAGAATATTGCTATTGGAGAGGATTCTCCCCAATTTGAACCTTTTCCTTCTGAGAAATCGCAGTGGTTTGATGGGTTTTTCAAATGCAATTTTGCTAAAGAGGGAGATGTGGAAGAGATTTTTCAAGAGTTTAGTAGAATACTCATAGAAAATTTGCAACGAGAGACTCCTTATGGATTGCGACTAAAGGGAGAATCTTACTTTTATAAGAAACAATATAATGAAGCGATTAAATGTTTTAAAAAAGCTTTAGAGCTCAATCCTGAATATGAAATAGTGAAGAAAAGATTAGATGAACTAGAGATGCATATCCATAACTCCCTTAGAAAAAATGAGGTATCAATGACTGAAGATAAGAAATTTAAGTGTGCTAAATGCGGAGAGGAGAGTCCACGCAAACTACAAGAGATTCTTGACAAAACTCAAGTATTGTATTATTCTATGCAAGGGAAACCTGTCTACAAGAAGCATATAAAGTGTGGGACTTGCGGAAATATATTTGAAAGAAGTTTGCAAATTTTTGAGAAATAAAAGATCAAAATGAAAAAATTGGAAAATTGCGATGAAATCTAAACCCAATAAACAAATTATATCTAAAATTCACGAGTTAGGTGAGAAGAGAGATTTCGTCGCTTAAACTAAAGGTTTTGCTCCTCGGAGCTGTGGGAGCCGGGAAAGATGATTTTATCGCAAATATCATTAGAAATCGGTTTGCCCCAAATTATAAATTAACTGTGGGTGTCGACATTCTTACTAAAGATGTAGAATTTCGACCAGGTGAGATTGCCACACTTTCCATCTGGGATATTGGTGCGCAACAGAGATATGATTTTATCCGCTCCACCTTCTATAAGAATACAAAAGGAATCATAGCGGTCTTTGATGTAATGCAAGCGCAAATTTATGCAGAAATAAGAGATTGGGTTAAAAATATACGTCAAATCGCTGGCACTTACGTCCCTTTTCTTCTGATTGGGAATACTGCCACCTTAACTGAAATAATGAAACCGGTAATAGAAAGTAAT
>Ga0180433_10010284_pt1 | contig 11286 bp, 9 predicted proteins | sample SS_ome_8_FD_132980 | JGI IMG/M metagenome (GOLD analysis project Ga0180433, IMG submission 132980) | Hypersaline lake sediment archaeal communities from the Salton Sea, California, USA - SS_1_D_1 metaG | ecosystem: Environmental > Aquatic > Non-marine Saline and Alkaline > Hypersaline > Sediment... | reverse complement strand
CGGGCCGGCGGACGGCCTCCGGGAACCGGCTCAGGTTGCGGTAGGTCCCGGTACCCGGCAGCTGACCGACCTCGGCGCTGTGCGGGTTCATCAGCCGGGTGACCACGACCGCGATCGAGGCCAGCACCGCAACACCCAGCCCGACCTCCACGCCCAGCAGCAGGGTGGCGATGAACGACACCGCCATCGTCAGGGTGTCCGACCGCTTCACCTTGATGATGTGGCGCATCTCGTGGGTGTCGATCAGGCTGGCGACCGCGGCGATGACGATGGCACCCAGCACCGCCTGGGGCAGATGGGTGAAGAGTCCGGTCGCCACCAGCAGCACCAGCACGATCAGGATCGCGCTGATGATGGAGGCCAGCGGGGTTCGCGCGCCGGCCGTCGCGTTGACCGCCGTCCGGGAGAACCCGCCGGTGACCGGCTGGCCGCTGAGCACACCGGCAGCCACGTTCGAGGCCCCCAGCGCGACCAGTTCCTGGTTGGGATCGACCTCGTAGCGGTTGCGCCGGGCGTAGGTCTTGGCCACCGCGATGGACTCGGCGTAGCCCACCACGGTGATGATCAACGCCGCCGGCAGCAGGGTGCCGACCAGGCCGTCGCCGAAATTCGGCAGGGCGATCCCGGGCAGACCACCGGGAATCTCACCGACGACGCCGACCCCGCGATCGGACAGGTTGAACACCACACTGGCAGCCACCCCGAGCAGAACCACCGCCAGCGCGCCGGGGAAGGTCTTGCGCCAGCGTTTGAGCAGTATCAGAGCCGCCAGCGAGGCCAGGCCGATCACCAACGTGAGAACTTTGGTGGCATCGATGGAGTGGATCAGCTCTTTGACGGTCTCCACCCAGCCCTCGGTGCGCGGAATCTTCACCCCGAGAATATGTTTGACCTGACTGGTGGCGATGATGATGGCAGCGGCGGCGGTGTAGCCGACCAGCACCGAGTGCGACAGCAGGTTGGTCACCCAGCCCATCCGGATCAGGCCGAGCACGATGTTGATGACACCGACCAGCAGTGCCAGCAAGGCGGCGGCCTTCATGTACGCCACGGTGCCCTGCTCGGCGATCGGGGCCAGCGCGGTGGCCGTCACCAGCGAGACCACCGCCACCGGGCCCACCGCCAATTGCCGGGAGGTCCCGAAGAACGCGTACACCAGCAGCGGCAAGGTCACCGAATACAAACCGATCTCGGGCGGGAGGCCGGCCAACTGGGCGTAGGCCATCCCCTGAGGCACCAGCATGGCGCCCACCGTCAGCCCGGCGGTCAGGTCCGGGCCGAGATCGGCGCGCTTGTAATGCCGCCCCCAGTCCAGGATGGGCAGGAAGCGGGTGAGGACGGCGCTCATGGGGCGGCGGTGGTGCAGTCGGACATATCCGAAAAATACCCCCAGGGGTATTTTCGCCGCAAGTTCACGGCCGGAGAGAACCGTCACACAATCGTGGTGGCCGCTCTGGCAGCCTGGGTTCGGAGCTCCCGAACGCAGACAGGACACTGATGACCCGACAGTCCCGATTCGAAGGAACCGTCGGCCGCACCCTGGCCGAATCGCAGCCCTGGTTCGACGAGCCACCCCACCCCGGGGCGGATGCTCCGAACGTGGTGGTGGTCCTTCTCGACGACACCGGGTTCGCGCAACTGGGCTGCTTCGGCTCCGACATCGACACCGGCAACATCGACGCGCTGGCCGCCAACGGCCTGCAGTTCACGAATTTCCATGTCACCCCGCTGTGCTCGCCGACCCGGGCGGCGCTGTTGACCGGCCGATCCCAGCATGAGGTCGGGATGCGGACCGTCTCCAATTTCCGCACCGGCTTCCCCCACCAGCTCGGCCACATCGCCAATGAGGCGGCCACCGTCGCCGAGGTGCTCCGCGAACAGGGTTATGCCACCTTCTGCGTCGGGAAATGGCATCTTGCGCCGATGGAGCAGTGCTCTGCGGCGGGTCCGTTCGACCAGTGGCCGTTGGGCCGGGGTTTCGACCGCTTCTACGGCTTCCTCGACGGCGAAACCGACCAGTTCCATCCCCAGCTGGTCTGCGACAACCATCCCGTCGAACCGCCCGGCCGGCCCGAGGACGGCTACCACCTGTCGGAGGACCTCGTCGATCAGGCGCTGACGATGGTGTCCGACTCGCGCGGGGTCCGGCCCGACCGCCCGTTCTTCCTCTACCTTCCGTTCGGCGCCACCCACGCCCCGCATCAGGCTCCGGCGAGCTATCTGGCCAAGTACCGGGGCGCGTTCGACGAGGGATGGGACGTCAACCGTCAGCGGTGGTTCGACCGCCAAGTGCAGACGGGGGTGATCCCGGCGGGGACCGCGCTGGCACCACGGAACCCGGGCGTGCAGGCCTGGGATGAGCTCGGCGACAGCCAGCGCAGGCTGGCCTGCCGGTTGCAGGAGGCCTTCGCCGCGTTCCTCGACCACACTGACGACCAGATCGGCCGACTCGTCGAGGGCCTGCGCGAGATGGGCCAACTCGACAACACGATCCTGCTGGTGCTCGCCGACAACGGCGCCTCCCAGGAGGGCGGACCGTTCGGCGTCCTGCACGAGATGAAGTTCTTCAACGGACTCCTCGACACCCCCGAGGACGTGATGGACCGCCTCGACGACATCGGGGGTCCGCACAGCCACACCAACTATCCCTGGGGCTGGGCGCAGTGCGGCAACGCCCCCTTCAAGTGGTACAAGCAGAACACCCATGAGGGCGGCGTGCACGTGCCGATGATCGTGCACTATCCCGATCGGATCGCCGCCGATCAGCGCGGCACCACCCGCGATCAGTTCGTCTACGTCTCCGACGTGGTGCCGACGATCTACGAGCTGCTCGGGGTGACACCGCCGCAGACCTACCGCGGCATCGAACAGCTACCCGTGACCGGACACTCCTTCGCCGCCGTCCTCGACGACCAGAACGCGGCCGCGGCGAACACGGTCCAGTATTTCGAGATGATGGGCAGCCGGGCCATCGTGGCCGGCGGATGGAAAGCCGTCTGTAAACATCTGCCGGGCAGCGATTTCCAGACTGAGCAGTGGGAGCTCTATGAGCTGGCCACCGATTGGTCGGAGTGCGAGGATCTGGCGAGCCGGTATCCGGAGCGACTCGCCGCGATGATTGACCTGTGGTGGGCGGAAGCCGAGAAGCACGGGGTGCTCCCACTCGACGACCGCACCGTCGAGCTTTTCGGTGCGCGGTTCCGGCCACACTCCCCGCACCCGGTGGGGAGGCGCTACGTCTACCGGCCACCGATGTCGCCCCTGCCCGGGCAGGCCGCGGCCGCGATCGGCGGGCATGACTTCGACCTGACCGCGCGGATCACCCGGACCGCCGGCCAGGAGGGCGTGCTGTTCGCGACCGGGACCGAGAACTCCGGTATCGCGGTCTTCGTGCAGGACAACAGGTTCGTCGTCGACTACAACGCCTTCAACGACCACACCGTCGTCGAATCGACCATGGCGGTGCCCACCGGCGACTCCACGCTCGTGGCGCGGCTGCGCCGCGGCGCCGGGCGGTCCGGTTCGATCAGCATCGAGGTCAACGGCGAGCCCGCCGGCGCCGTCGAACTGCCGCTGGTGATGATGATGATCTCCTCGGTCGGCGCCAGCGTCGGCTACAACCATGGCTCGGCGGTGTCGGCCCGCTACCGGGCGCCGTTCACCTTCAGCGGCCTGCTCCACAGTCTGGAAATCCAGCTCATCGACGGCGAGGATCCCACCGCGCAGCAGGCGCGGGCAGCATCCGAGATGGGCCGACAGTGACCGCAGGGCCTGACGCCGTCCGGCTTCCGGCCACGTTGCTGTTCATCCTGGGCATCCTCGATCTGGTCCGCGGGTTCATGCACACCTTCCTGCTGCGCTGGTCGGGAGTGCACATCGCCGGCTTCGACCCGGTCACCACGCCGTCGGACCAGTTCTTCATGCTGGGCGCCTTCGGGATCTCCAACTTCCTCACCGGGTTCCTGTTCCTTCTGATCAGCCGGCGGGCCCGGGAACTCTCCCCCTATGTGCTGGCCATCATCCCGGCGACCTATCTGCTGGGCATGATCGGCATCGGCGCGGCGGGCGTGCAGGCGCAGGCAGTCTTCGGCGGGCGGTATTTCATGATGGTGTACCTCGCAGCGTGCGTGATCACGGTGGTGGTGTTCCTGGTGCGACGGCGGGGTGCCGGAAATGGCTAGCGGGCCGGGCCTGGTCGGCCCGGCCCGTCACCGGTGGAGCTGCCGGGAATCGAACCCGGGTCCTACGGCATTCCCTCGAGGCTTCTCCGTGCGCAGTTCGCTGTGTCTCTACTCGGATCTCCCGGTCACGCGAACAAGCCGAGATGACGATCCCAGTCGCTGTTGATGTCCCGCTCAGTCCCGCGACCGGACTAGGCGGTGGATCCCTCTAGCTGATGCCAGGGTCCGGGCCGAGGGCCTTCCCGGTCTGACAGACACGCCGTCGCTTAGGCAGCGAGGGCGTAGTCGCGCTGATGAGAATCGGCGCTTAATTGGTTGCATCGACGCTTACGGTGGTCTCTTGCCTGCACCGGCACGCTTCCCTTGATTCGATGCGCGAAGTCGAAACCGTTCAGCCCCTCGCATCCCGGCCGATGGCTTCGTCCGGACTTTCATGGTACGTCAGAGGAACGACAATCCGGCAGCCGTCTATTCCGTGTATGCATCCCGCGCACCGAGTCTGCACCAGGATCGCCGATTCGGCCGAAACAGCGATCTGGGCGCAGAGTCGATGCATCCGGGCGCCTCAGATGGCCCCGGCGCCTCAGCCCACCGCCTCAGATCACGTAGTTGAGGTTCTCGACGATGCGCGCCCCGGCACCGGAGTCACCGGCATAGTCGATAACCTCGGGCCGCCCGGCCATCAGCGGCCGGCCGCCGGCGAGCCTGCTGAACTGCAGTCCATCCAGGGTGATCCCGATGGTCGGCTCCGCGCCGCCGAAGTCCTCGACCAGCGCCGCGCGCCCGTCCACGGCCACCCTGATCTCCCGGGCCAGCGGCCCGGTCAGAGTGATCAGCACCCGCGAGCCCGCCGGGGCCTGCCCCTTCTTGGCCACCACGAACGGCATGCTGGCCGTCATCTCATCGATCGCCAGGCGACTGTCCGCGCCGGTCAACCCGTCGTCGGCCGGGGGTCGGCCGACCGCATCCCGGATGTCGTGCTCGTGCATCCAGCAGTCGAAAATCCGTACCCGCATGAACCGGCCGTAGCTGTCCGGGCCGGCCGGGGTGAACGTGACGGTGTTCCACTCCTCGACCGGCATGGCCGAGAGCATCGCCCTGCGGCGGGCGGTGACGTCGCGGAAGGTGGCCAGCATGCCCGCCGGGGACTCGCTTCGCAGATGCTCCACCCAGCGTTCGTTGAGCGCACCGATGTCGTTGTGGACGTAATCGCGGCCCACCACCTCGACCTCCGGGGTCGGGGTACCGCCCAGCATGAGTTCGGTCCCGGCGATGTGGGCGACGACGTCGTGGACCGTCCAGCCCGGCAGCGAGGTCGGTGTCTGCCACTGCTCGTCGGACAAACCGGCCAGGAGTGCGTCGATGGCGTCCCAGGAGGCGAACAGTCCGGCGAGGACCTCGTCTTTGTCCAGCACGGTGCGCGGGCGATCGGAGCTGCTCATCGTGGCGATGCTAGTGCAGCCAGATCAGCGCCACCGACACCAGCGCGACGAAGTCGCCGACGCCGAAACAGGACACCGCTCAGAACTTGCCCTTGGCCCGGCGGCCCATCTCCCGGATCACCTCTCGCTGGGCGTCGCGGCGGGCGATGTCCTGACGTTTGTCGTGGGCCTGCTTGCCGCGGGCCAGCGCCAGTTCGACTTTGACCCTGCCTTCGGTGAAGTACAGCGACAGCGGCACCAACGTCAGGTTGCCGTCGCGGATCTTGCCCACCAGCGTGTCGATCTGGCGGCGGTGCAGCAGCAGTTTGCGGTTACGGCGCGGCGGATGGTTGGTCCAAGTGCCGTGGTGGTACTCGGGGATGTGCAGGTTGCGAAGCCAGATCTCGCCGTCGTCGACGGTGGCGAACGCGTCGGCCAGCGAGGCCTGCCCCTCCCGCAGGCTCTTGACCTCGGTTCCGGTCAGGACCACGCCGGCCTCGAACACATCCAGTATCGAATAGTTGTGCCTGGCTTTGCGATTGGTGGCGATCACGCGTTTGCCGCCCCCCTTGGCGTCCCCCGACTTGCCCGCCCCCTTCTTGGCCACTCCCTAATCCCGAACGTAGAGCCGAAGTGTGACGTAGGCGGTGACAGCGGCCATCGTCACACCGACGGCGAACATGATGGGTGAGACGTAGAGGATGTCGGCGTAGTCGATCCGGGCGATGAGGTTGGCCTGATAGAACTGGTCGAGCGCATTCTCCAGGAACAGCCAGCGCACCACGATCAGGCCGACGATCGCCAGCACGACGCCGATCGTCGCGGCCAGCACCGCCTCCATCAGGAACGGCAGCTGGGTGTACCACCGGGTGGCACCCACCATCCGCATGATGCCGATCTCGGTGGGCCGCGTGTATGCGAAGACCTGGACCATGTTGGCGATCAGAAGGATCGCCCCGATCGCCTGTACCACCGCGATCGCGAATGCGGCGCGGGACAGCCCGTCGAGGACGGCGAAGAGCCGGTCGATCAGTTCTTTCTGGTTGAGCACGTTGAGCACACCGGGCTGGCCCTGCATCGCGGTGTCGAACTCAAGGTGCTGCTCGGGATCGTTGAGTTTGACGATGAACGAGGCCGGGAAGGAGTCCTTGCTGGCGACGTCCTTGTACTCGGGGAACTTCGTGATCGCGTCGGTGTAGGCCTCGTCGCGGTTGAGGAAGCGCACCGACTTCACGTCGTCGCGGTTCTCGATCGCGGTGCGCAGCGCCTTGCACGGCTCGCCGTCGCAGGTCGGGTCGTTGACCGAGACCTCGTCGTTGAGGAACACCTGGCTTTCTACCCGTTCGAGGTAGATCGCGCGGGACTGGTTGGCCAGTTGGATCACCAGCAGTCCGCCGCCGAACAGGCCGATGGAGATCGCGGTGGTCAGGATCATCGCGATCGTCATGGTCACGTTGCGGCGAAAACCGTTGATGACCTCGTTGACGAGAAAGCCGAAACGCACTTAACGACCCATTCCGTAGATGCCGCGCTGCTCGTCGCGCACCAGCCGACCCAGCGACAACTCCACCACGCGCTGGCGCATCGCGTCGACGATGTGGTGGTCGTGGGTGGCCATCAGCACGGTGGTGCCGGTCCGGTTGATCCGGTCGAGCAGGTCCATGATCTCCCGGCTGGTCTCCGGGTCGAGGTTGCCGGTGGGCTCGTCGGCCAACAGCACCAGCGGCCGGTTGACGAAGGCCCGCGCGATCGCCACGCGTTGCTGCTCACCGCCGGAGAGCTCGCCCGGCAGCCGGTTGGCCTTCCCGGACAGCCCGACCATCTCCAGCACCTCGGGCACCACCGACTTGACGGTCTGCGGCCGCTTGCCGATGACTTCCAGCGCGAAGGCCACGTTGTCGAAGACGGTTTTCTGCTGCAGCAGCCGGAAGTCCTGGAAGACGCATCCGATGACCTGCCGCAGCTTCGGGACGTTGCGGCCGCGCAGCTTGTTGACGTGGAATTTCGACACCTGAACGTCGCCGGAGGTGGGGGTGTCCTCCGCGAGGAGCAGTCGCATGAAGGTCGACTTGCCCGACCCCGACGGGCCGATCAAGAAGACGAACTCGCCCTTGTCGATCTTGACGCTGACATTGTCCAGCGCCGGCCGCGCCGACGACTTGTACTGCTTGGTGACATGGTCAACGGTGATCATCACGGCACGCCAGTCTAGACCCAGGCCCCGGAAGCCTACGGCGTCGGCGTGGCCGGTGTCGGACCGGTGGTGGGGGCGGTCGTCGCCGTGGACTCCGCGGGCTCCGGCGTGCCCGGTTCGTCGACGTCCGCCGACGTCTCGGCGGTGGACGGGGCGCCGGGCACCCCACTGGTCGGCGTTGTCGGGCTGGTGGGGCTCGTCGGGCTGGTGGGGCTCGTCGGGCTGGTCTCGGTAGTCGTCGGCGTCGTCGTGACGGCGGTGCGCGGTGCGACGTCGGTTCGGGGAACCCAGGTGTAGGCCGGGTCGGGGATGAAGCCCGGCGGCACCACGTCGACGGCGGGAACCTGGACGGGCGGCGCGGGCGCGGGCTCGTAGGTGTCATACACCCACCAGATGCCCATGAAGGCCACCAGCAGGGCCACCGTCGAGGTGCGAATCCGGCCCCCCAGCAGGTAACCCGGCCAGTTACGGTCCTCGCGCCCGGTCACGACACCGGCCCCTGCACGCCGGGTACGCCGCCGCCGGTGGGCTCCGGTGTCAGCGTGGCCACTGTCGGAGCACTGTCGGGGGTCGTTGCGATACCGGCCCGGTTCAGCGCGTCCACCACCAGCAGGCGGAGCCTGCGGCCCGCCTCGAACTGCATGCCCGGCAGGGTTCGGGCAACCATCCGCAGGTTGACGGTGTCCACCTCGATGCTCTCCACGCCCATCAGCTGGGGCTTGTCGAGCAGCAGAGTGCTCAGCTCGCGGTCATCGAGCGCGGCCTCGCACACCTCGTTGAGCACCCTGTGCACCACGGCCAGATCGGCGCGGGGCGGCAGCGGGATGTCGATGACGGTGCGCGCCCACTCCTTGGACAGGTTGAGCGTCTTGATGATCTGACCGTTGGGGATCGTGTACAGCTCCCCGTCGGAGGTCCTGACCTTCGTCACCCGCAGCGTCACCTCCTCGACGGTCCCCAGGGCGGTCCCGCTGGTTCCCATCGTCAGCTGAACCAGGTCACCGAAGCCGTATTGCTTCTCGGCGATCACGAAGAACCCGGCCAGCAGGTCCTGCACCAGCCGTTGGGCGCCGAAGCCCAGCGCGGCGCCGAGCACGGCCGCCGGCGCCACCAGTGAGCCGATCGGGATGGCCAGGGTGTGGGTCACCTGCACCGCCACGATCACGGCCAGCAGCGTGATGGCCAGGTAGGAGATCACCGAGGCGACCGCTTGCTGGTGCTTGGCGCTTTCGGAACGGACCAGCGCGTCGCTCTTCTGGAATCCGGCGTCGATGCGCCCGGTGATGCGCTTGGCGGCCCAGGTGATGAACCGGGCGGCCAGCAGTCCACCGATCAGCAGCAGTGCGATGCGCAGCCCGCGAGTCAGGATCCACTCGCCGATCTCGCGCCACAGGTCGCTCCACTGCTGCCCCAGGGGCGGCGCGGCCAGGGTGGCAATGTCAGTCGTCGTCATCTCGTCTGTTACGCCAGCGGATCCCCGCCTCCAGGAATCCGTCGATGTCCCCATCCAGTACGGCTGATGGATTGCCGACCTCGTACTCGGTCCGCAGGTCCTTGACCATTTGGTAGGGGTGCAGAACGTAGGAGCGCATCTGGTTTCCCCAGGAGCTGCCGCCCTCCCCTTTGAGGGCGTCGAGTTCGGCGCGCTCCTCGGAGCGTTTGCGCTCGAGCAGTTTGGCCTGCAGCACACGCATCGCCGCCACTTTGTTCTGCAGCTGCGACTTCTCGTTCTGGCAGGTCACCACGATACCGGTCGGGATGTGGGTGAGTCGAACCGCGGAGTCGGTGGTGTTGACCGACTGCCCGCCGGGGCCGCTGGATCGGTAGACGTCCACACGCACGTCGGTCTCAGGGATGTCGATGTGGTCGGTGGTCTCGGTGACCGGGAGCACCTCCACCTCGGCGAACGAGGTCTGCCGGCGGCCCTGGTTGTCGAACGGGCTGATTCGCACCAGCCGGTGGGTGCCCTGTTCCACCGACAGCGTGCCGTAGGCGAACGGCGCGTGCACCGCGAAGGTAGCGCTCTTGATGCCGGCCTCCTCGGCGTAGGAGGTGTCGAACACCTCGACCGGGTAGTCGTGCTGCTCAGCCCACCGGATGTACATCCGCAGCAGCATCTCGGCCCAGTCGGCGGCGTCCACCCCACCGGCGCCGGAGCGGATCGTGACCAGCGCCTCGCGCTCGTCGTACTCCCCGGACAGCAGGGTGCGGACCTCCATCGCCTCGATATCGGCCTGGAGGGACTTCAGCTCGGCGTCGGCCTCGGCCAGCTCCTCGGGCCCGCCTTCCTCGTCGGCAAGCTCGTAGAGCACCGGCAGATCATCGAGGCGCTGCCGCAACTCCTCGACCCGTCGCAGCTCGCCCTGGGCGTGAGACAACTCACTGGTCACCTTCTGAGCGCGCGCCTGGTCGTCCCACAGATTGGGGTCGGAGGCCTCATGCTCGAGCTTCTCTATCCGCGCGCGCAGGGCGCCGATGTCGAGCACCCTTTCCACCGTGGTCAGGGTGGTGTCGAGCGCGGTGATGTCCGACTGCCGGTCCAGGTCCACGGTGGTCAACGTTACCGCCGCGGTTACCATCCGGACATGCGTCCTTACCACGTGGCGATCGTCGGCGCGGGCCCCTCGGGATTCTTCGCAGCGGCCTCGCTGCTCCGATTCGCCGACTCCTCGACCGCCGAGGGCGGGCCTGACGTCCGCATCGACATGATCGAGATGCTTCCCACCCCGTGGGGACTGGTCCGCTCCGGGGTGGCCCCCGACCACCCCAAGATCAAGTCGGTCAGCCGGACATTCGAGAAGACCGCCGAGGACGAACGGTTCCGTTTCTTCGGCAACGTCACCGTCGGCCGGCACGTCAGCGCCGACGATCTGGCCCAGCGCTACGACGCGGTGGTCTACGCCGTCGGCGCGCAGTCCGACCGCCCGATGGGGATACCGGGCGAGGACCTGCCGGGCAGCGTCGCGGCGGTGGACTTCGTCGGTTGGTACAACGCCCACCCGCACTTCGCCGAGATGGCGCCGGACATCTCCACCGGGCGGGCGGTGGTGATCGGCAACGGCAATGTCGCCATCGACGTCGCCCGCATCCTGGTCACCGATCCCGATGTACTGGCCGAGACCGACATCGCCGACCACGCACTGGAGGCGCTGCACGCCCGCGGCGTGGCCGAGGTCGTGATCGCGGGCCGGCGCGGGCCGCTGCAGGGGGCGTTCACCACGCTGGAGTTGCGCGAACTCGGCGAGCTGGAGGGCGTGGACGTCGTCGTCGACCCTGCCGATCTGGCCGGGATCAGCGACGAGGACGCCCAGGCCGCCGGGAAGACCGTCGCGGGCAACATCAAGGTGTTGCGCGGGTACGCCGAAGCCGCCGGCGGGCACACCCCGGGCCACCGCCGCATCGTCTTCCGGTTCCAGACCTCGCCGGTCGAGATCCGTGGCGAGCAGCGCGTCGAGGAGATCGTCCTGGGCCGCAACGAGCTGGTGACCGG
>Ga0180433_10010283_pt1 | contig 11286 bp, 7 predicted proteins | sample SS_ome_8_FD_132980 | JGI IMG/M metagenome (GOLD analysis project Ga0180433, IMG submission 132980) | Hypersaline lake sediment archaeal communities from the Salton Sea, California, USA - SS_1_D_1 metaG | ecosystem: Environmental > Aquatic > Non-marine Saline and Alkaline > Hypersaline > Sediment... | reverse complement strand
CGGTCTCGGGAAGCAGCACGGCAAAACCTCCCTCCCCCAGCCGGGCCACCACGTCACAATCCCTGGTCATGCGAGTCAGGGCTGCGGCGATCATGCGCAGGAGGTCTTCAGCTCTATTCTCTCCCTCTTCTTCCTTCAGGCGGTAGTAATTGGTGATCTCGAAAAGCACCAGGGTGATGTCGTGGTTATAACGAACGGAGCGGCGAAGCTCTTCGATCATTCTGCCGTGGAAGTAGCTCTTATTATATAGACCAGTCACCTCATCCCGCAGAGGGTTTTCCATTATCTCCTTGGAGAACTCATACTGATAGGCGGAAGCCGATGCCTGCAGCAGGGCATCAAAACAGCTGTTGACCCTCTTTTCCAGGTGGAAATCCACTACGTGTTTCATGTCCACCTGCTCCCTGAAGAGATTCCAGAACTCGTTACGCAGGATAATATGCTCCTGCACCAGCTCCTCGATGGAGAAACTCTGTTTCTTACGGATCCTTCCCAGATCCTGGGCATTGCGGTAAGCCTCCGCGTTCATCTCGAAGAGGGCTGCGGCTTCTTCGTCGTCCACCGCATTCAGGACCGCTTGAGCTATCCGCTGCATCATTTCCAGGGCATTACCCTCCGCTACCTGTATATGCGCGGGGAGGGGCAGGCGCTGCATCTCCTGCTTCCACTGCTTCAGCAGGATATCCGTGTTCTCGTCCAGAGAAGCCATGGTTCCCCCCTTTATCTCTTATCCCACTATTTTGGATATGGGGAGCTCGAGGATATCCTCGGCGCCCTTCTTGACCAGTTCGGGTATGAGCAGGTTGATCCCCTCTTTCTCAACCACGCTCTCCACCGCGTAGTAATCCTGTTCGAACAGCCTGGACAGAGTAGGGGCCTTCATAGAAGGCAGTACCTCGACCACCGCGTCCAGGTCCTTCTCCGCCACGTTGAACTTTATCAACACCTTCCCCCGGGCATTCAAAGCTCCCAGGATGAGCAGCTTTATCTCCTCCATGAGCTGGCGTTTCTCCGGTTGGCCGTAGCTTTCCTTATTGGCGATAATACGGGTGGTGGACTCGAGAACGGTATCTATGATGCGCAAGCCGTGCCTGCGCAGGGTACCGCCTGTCTCCGTCAGCTCCACAACAGCATCCGCCATCTCCGGCACCTTGGCCTCGGTTGCGCCATAAGACAGATAAACATTCGCGTCTATCCCTTTTTCCCTGAAATACTTCTCCACGATGTTGGGATATTCCGTCGATATACGTACTCCGTCGGGAAGGTCCCCGGTTTTCTCGTACGAGGAATCACCGGCTACCGCCAGCACTATGCGCACCTTGGTGCCGACGGCGGTCTTGGTGTATGGGAGATCGGCGACCTCCATGACCTCCGCCCCGGATTCACACACCCAGTCATATCCGGTGATACCCAGGTCGAAGAACCCATCCTCAACGTATTTGGGTATCTCCTGCGGGCGCAGTATACGTACCTGCTCGATACGAGGATCATCGATGCGGGCATGGTATTCACGCTCGCCGCCCCTGCGCACGGCGAGATCGGCATCATTCAGGATATCCAGGGTAGTGCTCTCGAGGCTTCCCTTGGGGATTACTAACTTGAGCATCTTACTCCTCTCTTATATCGCTGACTACAACTCCCGTCCTTTTTTCTCCTTCATCTCCCGGCCGTAAGCATCGCTCAGCCGGAAGTCATCGTCCTCACTGGTGAAGCCGATGTCGATCTCCAGCACCCTCCCTCGCTTACCAAGAGAGCGTATCTTGTGCACCTGTTCGGCGGGCACCATATACTCCTCACCAACGTTAGGGTGAAAAACCTCTTTTCCGATGGTCAACTCCAGGCCCTCATCTATGACCACCCACATGTCGTCCCGGAGTTTATGATAGTGAAGGCTCGTCTCCTGCCCGGCATTGATGGTTATCAGCTTCACTGTACAAGGCTGGTTCAGCGTGAATGCCTTTATATTTCCCCACGGCTTTTCCATATGCATCTATACTCTATCCCTATTCTCCACAACAGATAAACATCATATTAGCATTCTATCAAAAAGGGGTCAGTCCTCCACAAAAGGATGGGGTCAAAGCTTCATTCTTCAATTCGCAGTATAACCTAGTATAACCTGTGTCTCCTATCATGAGAATTGAAGAATGAAGCTTTGACCCCTTATTGGGGGGTTTTGTTCACCAGCCAGTTTATAAGGTCCTGTTCCCTGCCGGCCAGCTCGGTATGGGCCGCGCCGTCTATCACCCAGAATTCCGCCCTCCCCCCCAGTACCTCGAGCATCTCCTCCAGGTCCTCGCGGGAATAGAAAGCCTCGTTCCCTCCATGGACCACCAGCAAGGGTATGTCCGGAAACCTATCCGCTACGTCCATAGGCTGAACTCCGCCGGGATCGATGCCTTTAAAGCGAGCTCCAAGAAAACGCAGGAATAGGGACCAGACGGGCAGCAAGCGGCGGTAGGGCTCTATGTCGGGAAGCAGTGGAGGTGCTCCCACCGACACTACCGCGTCCAGGCCTCCCGAGAGAGCGGCTTGCATGAAAACACCCATGCCCCCCAGGGAGAATCCGACTGCTCCTATCCAGGGATAACCGCGAGAACACACCATCGAGACCACCGTTTGCAGGTCCTCCAGGGGTCCCTCCAGGTTCAGCACCATCCTGCCGCCGCTCCCGCCATGGCCCCGGAAATCGAAGGTGAACACATCGTAATATTCGGTTAATCTCTCGGCCATCTCCACCAGGGGAGCATAGCGCTGCCCGGTGACGGCGGGATGAGCCACGATGACCGCCCCCTTATCGCCGCCCGGCATGAAGCGTACCTGTAAGGAGACTCCATCAACGGTCTGGAGATAGAATTCCTCGAAAAGCAGGACGGGATCCCGCCGCGGCATGAGGTAATGGCGGGTTTTCTTTAGCACTACTGCGGCTATCGCCAGCGCGAGCAGCAGTAGGACGTAGACCCTATTCTCCGGCCGCCTCAACCTCGCACTCCTTGGCCTTGTTGTTCTTACTCTCCGCGCGCTCCGCCCATAAGGACAGTATGCTGGGAAGGACCAGCAAAGCCACCAATAACGCGGAAATCAGGGCTATTGAGATCACCCCGCCGAAGCGGCTCAGGGGCGTTACCGACGAGAAAAGCAGGACTACAAAAGCTCCGGCGGTGGTAATGGCGGCGGAGAGCAATGCCCTTCCTACATTCCCTATCGTCTTTTGTATCGCCTCATCTATATTATCGCAGCCGAGCTCCCATTCCTCCCGGAAACGGTGGGTGACGTGGATGCCGAAGTCGATACCCGCCCCGATGATCAGGGCCGAGGCCATCACGGTCATGAAGTCCAGCGGCCATCCCAAAACGTAGAGGGCGATCATCTCCAGGGCCAGGCTGATGAAGACCACGCTGGTGGCGGCCAGTCCGAAGAAGAAGGACCTGAAGATGATGGTCACCACCAGGAGGCAGAGGAGCAGGGCCAGGAGGGTGGTCTTGATCATGGTGGGTGATAGGTTCCCCAGGACATCGCTGACCAGGACAGGCTCACCACTGTGACCCACGGATATTCCCGCATGGGCGTCGGTTATGATGCTGTCCTTCTCCCTCAACACCTCGGTCGCCAGCTCGAGGTCGCCCTGGTTCACGCCCTCCATGTTGGAGACTACAAGGGCCGCATTTAAATCCTCGTTTATCAGCTGAGCTCCGCCTCTCCTGGTCAGGGCTGTCAGGATCTCCCTGACTTCCTCGCTGCTGGCCGGCATGGCGCCCTCGTTCTGGAGCAGGACCAGGTCGGCAATGCTTATGATCTTATCCTGCACGAAGATGGGGTCCCCATCCTCGGTCACGGCTCCCGAGCCGGCCAAAGCGTCCTCGTATTCCAGGACGGATTGAAGAACCGAAGGGTCGGTGAGGTCCTCTCCCTCCACCAGGGTGTAGGCGGTCACCTGTCCCCCGAAATATTTATTGATCTCCTTATCGGCGATGGCAGCGGGAGCATCCTCTAACTGGCCCTCGAAATCCGCCTCGGTGCTCAGGTTCAACCCCGCGAATATCCCGACTCCTACCAGGATGGCCGTGATTATCAACACCACCGCTCGGTGGTGCTCCGCCACCAGCGATACCGCGACCAGCACCCTGTCCACCAAGGACAGCTTTCCTTCCTCCTTCTTCCGTACCGCTTTGACCTTTCCCTTACCCTTGCGGTCGCGCAGGTAGACGGCGGCCGGCAGGGCGGTTACCGCCAGAACAAAGGCAAGTATGACGCCGATCATGCACAGGAAGCCGAAGTCCCGCATGGGAGGCATGTCGGATATGAGGAAGGAGGCAAACCCTATGGCGGTGGTTACGGCGGTCAGGAACACGGCCACCCCCACTGTGGTAGCTGATACACGGACGGCTAGGGCTGGACCTTCGCCGTCCCTGCGTTCCTCGTAATAGCGGGAGAGGACGTGGATAGCGTAGGCGATACCCAAACCCAGCAGCAAAGGCATGATACCCATGGAGGGGTAGGTGAAGGGGATACCAACATACCCGCTCAGCCCCATTACCCAGATGATGGTTACGATCACCACCGCCAAGGTGAGGAGTACGTCGGTGACCTTTCGGAAGGTTAGGAAGAGGATCAGCAGTATGAAGATCATGGCCAGACCAAAGAGCATAGTGGTATCTTTGCCCACCTGTTCGTTGGAGTCCTTGGTCCAGGTAGCCTGGCCGGTGATAAAGACCTCTTCTACACCGGCATCTTGGAAATACTCCCGGGTTATGTCCTCGAACTTTATCGTCAGCTCATCGTTAACGGAGATCACCTGGTTCAAGATTATAAGCAGGGCCTCTCCGTCCTCCGAGATGTTTATTTGGGCGCCGAAGCCGCCTTCGGTGGCCTCCGCTTGCCTCTGCATGTTCAACTGCACCTGCTGGACCAGTTCCTCGTCGCTCAATTCATCCGAGTCCAAAGGTACGGGTCTGCCGAAATAATCGAACTGCAGCTGCCCCTCAGGAGTGAGGAGGAACATGCCGTCCAGGGGGGTTATGACCTCGTCCACCAGCTTGCCCCATACCTCCGGGTGCTCCTCCAGGAAGGCCTGGTATCCGGCCACTGCCCGCAGTATATCGTCCTGTACCACGTTATCCGACTTGAGCAGAACCCTTTCCTGCAAAGTGCCCCCGAAGACATCCTCTATCTCATCGAAGACCTGTACGGACTCCTGTCCTTTGGGCAGCATAGACTGGAAATCGAAGTCGCTTTCCACCCGGGTTATCCCCTGGAAGGCGACTATGGTTACGATAAAGACCACCGCTAAAATCAGCCACGGCCACTTCTCGCTGAACTCCGCTATCTTGGCGAAAATCCTCTGCATCTCTTTTCCTCCGTAAAACTCATTCCCGCTGTGCATATCACTTATAAAATAGGGGCTTCCTTATATGAAGCCCCCCAGGCGCAAATATAATCGAGCCGTATCCGGAAGTCTATGGCTCGGCTCACTCCGGACCGACTTCCCATCAATTATTCACCCGTCTGAACCAGAAAAACGTCCTTTGTATTTCTACTCTCGGTCCAGACCGGACACCATCTCGTCGGCTATCTTCTCCGTCACCTTTAAAAAGACCTCCAGGTCACCCTGGGGTATATTTTCCAAAATCCGGGCGATGGTCTCCAGCTGCTTCCTTCGCAGTTCGTCGACCACCTTATCACCCTCCGCTGTGAGTTCCAGGTAGGTTGAGCGCTTGTCACCGCTTATCTTCTTTTTGGTAACCAGGCCCATCTCGCTGAGGGTATTTATCATGCGGCTGGCCGTCGGCATGGACACCAGCATCAGGTCGCTCAAATCGGAGATCTTTACCTCTCCGCTCATCTTTATATGCATGAGGAGATGGAATTGATGCAGTGTGACGCCGTACTCGGAGAGGATATCCTGGAAGATGGCGTGGCGGCACCGCGCCATGCGGTACAGGTTCTGCATCAGACGCTGGGAAAATGCCTCGGTATTCTCCATTGCCACCTCACCTTATTTAGCAATGCTAATAAACTAGCATTCCCATAATAGGCTGTCAAGACAACGGGGGAAGGATATATACCATACATGAAGAAGCATTATGTTCAAATGAAACCAAGGAATATACCGATAGCTTATTGAAAGTACCATTAGCGTCGGGCTAAAGACAGTCGAGCTGGCTAAAAAGCGCCATTGGAAGCTTTTCAATGGAAGCGAATAAGGGGGAATAGTCCAGGTAACAGTGGGACTTTGGAGCTTAACAAGCGCTTATTCTCTGAAATGACCATAGAATATTGAATTCCTGCCGTTTACCAGAAAATTCTATTCTTTAACATGCTTTCAACGATATACGTATAAAAGGGCAAGAATCGGGCTAAGGCGGTAATTTATGGGCAACCATAAAAAGGGCTCAAGGTACGAGCGTGCCAGGTCACGCATACTTATCCAGACAACCATGCTCATCGCTATTGTCGTTATCCTTGTCGGGATAGGCACCTTTTTTCTACTTCGCAATTCCCAGCAAAACCTGGCGGATAAATTCATTAACAGCCTAGTCCAAGCCGAGTCCAGAAACCTCTCCTCCAGCTATGATTACATCGCGCAAATCCTGTTTCCTGAATATGTAGAAGAATTTGGAGCCACGGATCCAATGGAACTTTCCAGGGATCTTCAGGAAGGGCGCTTATCTGATATCCAGAAAATCTTGAACGCAGACTTGAAGGGAATGATAGACTCCGGTTTTCTCGAGTTGGAGGAAGTGCAGATAATCGTCGAGCCCTCAGCCTTTACCCCCGAGGCTTTCATCTTTGCCAGCAGCGACGAGAGCCTGGTCTACAACTTGGATGTGCCTGAGTATATCGCATCGGCCCTGGAGGAGGGCGACACATATATCTGGAGAGAGGATGGAGCCCCCGAGCTCGGCCTGGAGGATGAATACCTTGTAACCATCGGCCGGGTGGAAAGCCCCTTCAGCGCCGGCCTGTATTTTGCCTACGTGGGATACAAGCCCATGCATGAAGAGGTTACCGCCATCACAGACTTCTTCGACGACGAGGTGAGTTCGGCAAATCTCATGCTTGCCACGGTCTTGGGTCTCTCTATCGTCCTTATTCTCCTGGTCTCATTCTTCCTCCTCAACTACCTCATCCGTAAAAGGATAACCGAGCCTATAGACGAGCTCTCCGCCGATGTCGAGGAGGTCATGCAGGGCGACCTGGACGTGGACATAATGGTGCACGATGGAGGAGAGTTCGAGGGGTTACAGCTTGCCTTCAAGGAGATGGTAGAGGGCTTCCGCGGATATATCGCAAGGTCGGTCGGGGAGAAACCTGAAGAGAACAACCTGAAGAAGGTGGCCCCAGTAAAGACCAGGAGAAAACCGTCCAGGATCCTCTACGAGATAACCGTGCTGGTGGTAGCGGTAATGGTGGTGACCGGGCTGGCCGTGTTCTTCGTCATACGTCATTCCCAGGGACGTATCATAGATAACAGCATCGAGTTCATGCTCGAGACCGAGGCAGAGAACTTTTTCTCCAGCCTCAACTATACGATCCAGCTGAATATAGATGCATATATGGAGCAATTCGAGGATACCGATATCCAGGAATTGATAAGCAATCTGACCACCAGGGAGATCTCGGACTTACAGGAATCGGTGATCTCCGATATGCAGATGTTGGTGGATATCGGCTACCATGGAATGGAGAAAGTAATGCTGGTTGTCCCGCCAGCGAGCCTCAATCCCAACACCGTCGTCTGGGCTTCCAATGACAGGGAGTTGATCTATGAATGGGAGCTTCCGCAATCCTTCCTAGCTGCAATCGATGAAGACATCCCCTATATCCTCTTCGAGGAGGGCATCCCCGAACTGGGCATCAACAGCCAATACCTTGTAACCCTCAACGCCGTAGAGAACCCCTTCATACCCACCATGCCCTTCTACTATATAGCCATTAAGCCCATGACGGCGGAGATAACCACCATCTGCAATTTCTGCGACGAGGAAAGAAATAGGGCCAATCTCATGCTGGCTGGTATACTCGCAGGCTCTATCGCCCTCATTATCCTCATAACTTTCTTCTTCCTCAACCACCTCATGAGAAAACAGATAACCCAGCCTGTTGAGGAACTCTCCGCTGCCGCAGAGAAAGTCATGCAGGGAGACCTGAACGTCCAGGTTGGCATACATGAAGGCGAGGAGCTGGAGATTCTGAAGCGCGCTTTCAATGAGATGGTGGAGAGCCTGCGAAAGTTCATCGCCAAATCCGTGGGCGAAGAATAAGAAATGACCATAAGACAAAAGCTCGATTTTATTCTAAGGTAAACAAGCCAACCGCCGAATAATCCTATAAAGTCGGTATATGTCAAAATTACTTTAAGCAGGTAGTGTTAAGAACGGTGCTGTATAGGAGGTTTTGTTGTCGAATAACGATAAGGAATCCTTAAAATACCGTCGCGCCAGGTCTCGCATTCTTGTCCAGGTCTTTATCCTTATCACCATAGTGGTGGTCCTGTCCGGACTGGCTACCTTCTTCCTTCTCCGCAACTCGCAGCAACGCCTCATAGACGAGAGCATAGACCGTTTACTTCAGATCGAGGCCAGCAACTTCTCCTCCAGCTATAACTATATCGTTCAAATCCTGGTACCCAAATACATAGAGATATTCGAGGAAATGAACCCGGAGCTGCTTATTACCGCCGCCCTGGAGGGCGAGCTTACGGAGATCCAAGAGATCGTAAACAGTGATGTTTCCGACATGCTCGATGCTGGTTTTCTCGGCCTGGAGGAATTCCTGATGATCATTCCGAGCCAGCCGTTGAATCCCACGCCCATCGTATGGGCAAGTACCGATGAAAACCTCATATATACCTGGGAGATCCCGGATTATCTCAGTACGGCCATTGAGAACGACGACAGCTACATCTGGATGGAAGACGGAATCCCCGAGCTCGGCCTGGAAGGCGAATACCTCATCACCCTGGGCCAGATAGAGAGTCCTTTTACCCCGGGAATATATTTCGCCTACATTGGCGTCAAGCCCATGCATAACGAGATCGCCGCTATCAACGGCTTCTTCAATGAAGAGATCAGATCGGCCAACATCCTTCTGGCTATCGTTTTAGCGTGCTCCATCGCCCTGATCCTCCTGGCCATCTTCCTGCTCTTGAACTTCCTTATACGTAAGAGGATAACCGAGCCTATCGACGGACTTTCCACCGCAGCCGAGGAGGTCATGCAGGGCAACCTTGATGTGGACGTCGAAGTACACGAGGGAGGAGACTTTGAGGGCCTGGAGCGCGTCTTCAAGCAGATGGTCGAGAGCTTCCGCAGCTATATAGCAAGGTCGGTGGGAGAGGAAGTTGACACTCCCGAGAGAGGGGAAAAGACTACCCCAACCAGAAGTGGGAGGAGGAGGTCCCGGGTCCTTTTCGAGATAACCTCCGTCGTGATTGTGGTAATGCTTATATACGGGCTGGCTACCTTCTTTCTCATCCGCCACTCCCAGGATCGCCTCATCGAGGACAGCATAGACCGCCTGGTACAAACAGAAGCCGAGAATTTCATCTCCAGTTTTGATTATGCGACCCAACTCTCTGCCCCTGAATATGTTGAAGCTTTTAAGGAAACAGATCTGCTGGAGCTAGCCACGGATCTAGCGGAAGAACGCATATCGGACATACAGAGAGAGGTCAACGCCGATATTCATGCGATGGTCGACACAGGATTTCATGGATTGAGAATGGTCTTGATGGTAGCGCCCCCCTCGCAATTCATTCCAGAGGCTTTGGTCTGGGCTTCCAATCAAGAGGACCTGATATATAAATGGGAGGTTCCCGAATATATGCTCACCGCCATAGAGGAGGGAACTCCCTACATCCTTATGGAGGACGGGATTCCCGAGCTCGGATTGGAAGGTGAATATATCATCACCTTCAATGACATGCCCGACCCTCTCGGGACAGGTGTTGTCTTCTCCAACGTAGGCGTCAAATCCATGCACGAGGAGTTAGCCGCTATCAACAATTTCTACAGCCAGGAAAGGAAAAGGGCCAATCTTTTCCTGGCGATTATCATCTTGTGTACTATAGCCCTGGTTGCTATCATTACCTTTTTCTTCCTTAATTACCTGATAAGGAGGCAGATTACAAAGCCTACCGAGGAGCTCTCCGCCGCGGCCGAACAGGTCATGCATGGTAACTTCGACGTCCAGGTCAGCATCCAGGAGGGCGAGGAGCTAGAGGCTTTAAAACGAGCCTTCAACGAGATGGTGGAGAGCTTCCGCAAGTTCATCGCCAGGTCCGCTGGGGAGAAATAACAGCATCCTCGTGAATAAATATTCCACCCTTTCGGCAAGAATCAACCCCTCAAACTGATAAATGATGAATAACTGAACAAAAACAGCTTTTTTAATTCAAGATAAGTAAGTTTGAGGTCGAGTCAATATTTAGTTAAGGTAAGTTTTTACAGCTTTATCAGAAGCTTACGGCAAGCATGTTTTGGGGAAATGGGATGGCCAGACATAAAAAGAGCGCCGGCTTCAGGCGGGCGAGATCGAAGATCCTAATACAGGTCACCATACTCATCAGCGCCGTGGTCGTCCTGTCCGGGCTGGCTACCTTCTTCCTCATGCGCGGCTCACAGCAGAACCTCATAGATAAAAGCATCGACCAGCTGCTGGAGATGGAGGCCGCCAATTTCTCCTCAAGTTATGACTACATCATCTCACTTATGGTGCCCAAATACATGGAGCTTTTCAAGGACCTGGATAGCCAGCAAGCTACAGCCGCCGGCGCCATGGGGGAGTCATCCGAGATGCAGACCATCATAAACAATGACATCAAGGATATGCTGGACTCCGGCTTCCTGGGAGCGGAAAAATTCATGTTGATACTGTCGCCCTCTTTTCTCAACTCCACCCCGGTGGTCTTCGCCAGCAATGATGAGAGCTTGGTCAATACCTGGGAGATACCCGACTATCTGGCATCGGCCATCGATGAGGATACCCCTTATATATGGATGAAGGATGGGATACCCGAGCTCAATGCGGATAACGAATATCTGATCACCCTTGGAAAGGTGGAGAGCCCTTTTATTCCCGGGCTTGATTTCGCCTATGTGGGTATAAAGCCCATGCACGACGAGATAGTCGCCATCAATAATTTCTTCGACGACGAGATGAGGTCGGCCAACATCCTGATGGCCGTGGTACTTTCGCTATCCATACTCATAATACTCCTGGTCATCTTCTTTCTATTAAACCGCTTGATACGCAGGAGGATAACCGAACCAATAGATAAGCTGT
>Ga0180433_10010282_pt1 | contig 11287 bp, 10 predicted proteins | sample SS_ome_8_FD_132980 | JGI IMG/M metagenome (GOLD analysis project Ga0180433, IMG submission 132980) | Hypersaline lake sediment archaeal communities from the Salton Sea, California, USA - SS_1_D_1 metaG | ecosystem: Environmental > Aquatic > Non-marine Saline and Alkaline > Hypersaline >... | reverse complement strand
GGAAAAGCTGCTTCTTGAAGCGTGTCTGGAAGTCATCAAATCAGACGCCTTGGTCGGTATTCAGGACATGGGTGCGGCAGGACTGACAAGTTCAAGCGCGGAAATGGCATCCAAAGCCGGATCGGGCATCGAGATGAACCTTGACTTGATCCCGCAGCGCGAAACAGGGATGACGCCGTACGAAATGATGCTTTCCGAATCTCAGGAGCGCATGCTTTTAGTCATCGAACGCGGTCGCGAACAAGAGATCATCGATATTTTTGACAAGTATGATCTTGAAGCTGTGGCTGTCGGTCACGTGACAGACGACAAGATGCTGCGCCTTTTCCACAACGGGGAAATGGTTGCCGATCTTCCGGTTGATGCGCTTGCAGAGGAAGCGCCGGTTTACCATAAGCCGTCAAAAGTTCCGGCTTATTATAAAGAGTTCCTTGAAACAGACGTTCCTGCACCAAAAGTCGAAGATGCGAAAGAAACGCTTCTCGAGCTGTTAAAGCAGCCGACTATTGCGAGCAAAGAATGGGTTTATGACCAATATGACTACATGGTCAGGACGAACACAGTTGTCGCACCGGGCTCTGATGCAGCCGTCCTGCGGATTCGCGGCACGAAAAAGGCGCTTGCCATGACAACGGACTGCAATGCCCGCTACTTGTACCTCGATCCGGAAAAAGGCGGGAAAATCGCTGTCGCTGAAGCGGCCCGCAATATCGTCTGCTCCGGAGCAGAACCGCTTGCCGTTACGGATAACCTCAACTTTGGGAATCCGGAAAAGCCGGAGATTTTCTGGCAGATCGAAAAAGCGGCAGACGGGATCAGCGAGGCGTGCAACGTGCTCAGCACACCGGTCATCGGTGGAAACGTCTCTCTTTACAACGAATCAAACGGAAGCGCGATCTACCCGACGCCTGTCATCGGAATGGTCGGACTGATCGAAGATACAGACCATATTACGACACAGCACTTTAAAGCAGCGGGCGATTTGATTTATGTCATCGGCGAAACATTCCCTGAGTTCGCCGGAAGCGAGCTGCAAAAACTGTCCGAAGGAAAGATTTACGGCAAAGCGCCTGCCATCGACTTGGAAGTCGAACAAGCGCGTCAAAAAGCGCTTCTGAAAGCGATCCGCACAGGGCTCGTGCAGTCCGCGCATGACGTCTCAGAAGGCGGCATCGGCGTGGCGCTGGCGGAAAGCGTCATATCTTCTCAAGGACTCGGCGCCAATGTAACGCTTGCAGGCGAATCTGCATTGTTATTCAGCGAAACACAATCACGGTTTATCGTCTCTGTGAAAAAAGAGCATCAAGAAGCGTTCGAAAAGCTTGTCAAAGACGCCGAGCTCATCGGCGAAGTAACGTCAGACAGCGCGCTGTCTGTTCAAAGCCAGGAAGGACAACAATGGATTCATGCGCAGATAGAAGAGCTCGAAAGCGCATGGAAAGGAGCTATCCCATGCTTGCTGAAATCAAAGGCTTAAATGAAGAATGCGGCGTATTTGGGATTTGGGGGCATGAAGAAGCACCGCAAATTACGTACTACGGCCTTCACAGCCTTCAGCACAGAGGCCAGGAGGGTGCCGGCATCGTGGCGACAGACGGCGAAAAAATGTCCGCCCACAAAGGCCAGGGGCTGATTACTGAAGTTTTTCAAAACGGCGAGCTCAAAAAGGTGACAGGAAAAGGAGCGATCGGCCATGTCCGCTATGCAACGGCGGGCGGCGGCGGCTTCGAAAACGTCCAGCCGTTCCTTTTCCATTCGCAAAACAACGGCAGCCTTGCGCTTGCGCACAATGGAAACTTAGTGAATGCCACTCAGCTGAAACAGCAGCTTGAAAACCAGGGCAGCATTTTTCAAACGTCTTCTGATACGGAAGTGCTCGCCCATTTAATTAAAAGAAGCGGCCACTTCGAGCTGAAAGATCAGATCAAAAACGCTCTTTCCATGCTGAAAGGCGCTTATGCTTTCCTGATCATGACGGAAAAGGAAATGATCGTGGCGCTTGACCCGAACGGACTCAGACCGCTATCTGTCGCAATGCTCGGCGACGCGTACGTCGTCGCTTCTGAAACGTGCGCGTTTGATGTGGTCGGCGCGACATATTTGCGAGATGTAGAACCGGGCGAGATGCTGATCATCAATGATGAAGGCATGAAGTCTGAGCGGTTCTCCATCAACATCAACCGTTCGATCTGCAGCATGGAGTACATTTATTTCTCAAGGCCTGACAGTAATATTAACGGCATTAATGTCCACAGCGCGAGAAAAAATCTCGGTAAAAAGCTTGCTGAAGAATCAGGCATTGAAGCAGATGTGGTGACAGGGGTTCCGGATTCAAGCATTTCAGCGGCCATCGGCTATGCCGAAGCGACGGGAATTCCTTACGAACTCGGACTGATTAAAAACCGCTATGTCGGCAGAACGTTCATTCAGCCGTCACAGTCGCTCAGGGAGCAGGGCGTGAGAATGAAGCTGTCAGCCGTCCGCGGGGTCGTTGAAGGCAAGCGCGTCGTCATGGTGGACGATTCCATCGTGAGAGGCACGACAAGCCGCAGAATTGTGACGATGCTGCGCGAAGCCGGAGCGACGGAAGTGCACGTCAGAATCAGTTCCCCGCCTATTGCCCATCCGTGCTTTTACGGAATTGACACATCAACGCATGAAGAACTGATCGCGTCCTCCCATTCAGTGGAAGAAATCCGTCAGGAAATCGGCGCCGATACATTGTCATTCTTGAGCATTGAAGGACTCCTTTCCGGGATCGGAAGACAGTATGAAGACGAAAACTGCGGGCAGTGCATGGCCTGCTTTACAGGAAAATACCCGACCGAGATTTATCAGGATACGGTTCTTCCTCACGTGAAAGAAGCCGTTTTGACAAAATAAACCGGCCGGCGCTCTTGAAGCGCCGCGCCTCCTGAAATGAATAAAGGGCAGCAGAAGCGATGCGGCTGCTCTTTTGATTTTGAATATTACGAATGGACAAGCGCGGAATAAGGAGTGGATTGTGTTGTCTGAAAGCTATAAAAACGCCGGGGTTGATATTGAAGCCGGATATGAAGCCGTAAAACGAATGAAAAAACATGTGGAAAGAACGAAGCGAATCGGCGCAATGGGCGGTCTTGGCGGATTTGGCGGCATGTTTGACCTGTCAGAACTGCCGTACAAAAAGCCGGTTCTGATTTCGGGAACGGACGGTGTCGGCACAAAGCTGAAGCTCGCTTTTGCGATGGACAAGCATGACACGATCGGCATCGATGCCGTCGCTATGTGTGTCAACGATGTGCTCGCTCAAGGAGCGGAGCCGCTGTTCTTCCTCGATTACCTTGCGGTCGGAAAAGCCGACCCCGTCAAAATTGAAGAAATTGTAAAAGGCGTCGCAGAAGGCTGTGTACAGTCAGGATCAGCGCTAGTCGGCGGAGAAACGGCGGAAATGCCGGGTCTTTATACAGAGGATGAATACGATATTGCCGGGTTCTCGGTCGGAGCCGCTGAAAAAGATGGCATCGTCACGGGCGAAAACATCAGCGAAGGGCACCTTTTAATCGGACTTTCTTCAAGCGGACTTCACAGCAACGGCTTCTCTCTCGTTCGTAAAGTTCTTCTTGAAGATGCCGGTCTGAACCTTGATGAGACGTATACACCTTTTGAACGGCCTCTTGGCGAAGAGCTTTTAGAGCCGACGAAAATTTATGTCAAGCCTGTCCTTGAAGCGGTGAAATCAGGTAAAATCGCAGGCATGGCGCACGTGACCGGCGGCGGTTTTATTGAAAACCTGCCGCGCATGATGCCTGATGGTCTCGGTGTTGAAATCGACATCGGCTCCTGGCCCGTCCCTCCTGTCTTTCCGTTCATTCAGGAGAAAGGCGGCCTGAAGTCCGAGGAAATGTTCAATGTTTTCAATATGGGAATCGGGTTTGTCCTTGCGGTGAAAGAAGAGGATATGACAGACGTGATTCAAACGCTCGAAAACAACGGTGAAAAAGCCTATCTCATCGGCAGAGTGAAAGCCGGAAGCGGCGTTGAGTTTGGCGGTGCCGGTCTTTCATGAGAAAATTCGCGGTATTTGCATCAGGAAGCGGAACGAACTTTGAAGCGATCGCAAGAAGAATGAGAGAAGAGAACTGGGATGCCGAAATCGTCCTTGTCGTCTGTGACAAGCCCGATGCGAAAGTGCTTGAAAGAGCGGAAAAAGCCGGAATTCCATCGTTCGCATTCCAGCCGAAATCGTTCGAAAATAAAGCAGCTTTTGAACAAGTGATCGTTGAACAGCTCCGCCTCCACGGAGCAGAATGGATTGTCCTGGCGGGGTACATGAGACTGATCGGCGATACGCTTCTGTCGGCTTACCGGAATAAAATCATCAACATCCATCCGTCGCTCCTGCCGGCGTTTCCCGGCATCGACGCGATCGGACAGGCGTACAGAGCGGGTGTGAAAGTGGCGGGCATCACGGTTCACTATGTTGACGAAGGCATGGACACCGGTCCGATTATCGCCCAGCGCGCCGTTGAGCTTGAAAAAAGCGAAACACTCGCGTCTCTTGAAGAAAAGATACACAAATTGGAGCATGAGCTTTATCCCGAAGTAATCAAAGAGCTTCTTGAACTAAATGGCAGAGGTGAAAAGGAATGACGATCAAACGCGCATTAATCAGCGTATCAGATAAAACGAACATTGTCCCTTTTGTAAAAGAATTGACAGAGCTTGGCGTAGAAGTGATTTCAACAGGCGGCACAAGCAAACTTCTTCAGGAAAACGGCGTTGACGTCATCGGCATTTCTGAAGTGACGGGCTTTCCCGAAATCATGGACGGCCGTCTGAAAACCCTTCATCCGAATATTCACGGCGGGCTTCTTGCCGTCCGCGGCAACGAAAAACACATGGCGCAGCTCAATGAACAGGGAATTCAGCCGATCGACCTTGTCGTTGTTAATTTATATCCGTTTAAAGAAACGGTTTCTAAAGAAGACGTCACATTCGAAGAAGCGATTGAGAATATCGACATCGGCGGTCCAGGCATGCTTCGCGCAGCAGCGAAAAACCACCAGGACGTGGCGGTCATCGTCGATCCCCGCGACTACAGCCCTGTACTGAACGACTTGAAAGAAAACGGCAGCGTCTCTCTTGAGAAAAAACGCGAGTTGGCAGCGAAGGTGTTCCGCCACACGGCAGCATATGACGCGTTGATCGCTGACTATTTAACAAAGGTAACCGGCGAAAAAGAGCCTGAACAGTTCACCGTCACCTTTGAGAAAAAGCAATCGCTCCGCTACGGCGAAAATCCGCATCAGGAAGCAGTCTTTTATCAAAGTGCGCTCCCTGTCAAAGGGTCAATCGCTTCAGCTGAACAGCTGCACGGAAAAGAGCTCTCTTACAACAATATCAAAGACGCGGATGCAGCACTTCAAATCGTCCGCGAGTTCACGGAGCCGGCTGCGGTTGCCGTCAAGCATATGAACCCTTGCGGCGTCGGGACGGGCAACACGATCGAAGAGGCGTTTAACAAAGCATACGCCGCTGACGAAACGTCAATTTTCGGCGGCATCATCGCTTTGAACCGGGAAGTGGATAAAGCGACGGCTGAAACGCTTCACAAAATCTTTTTGGAAATCATCATCGCGCCAGCATTCAGCCAAGAAGCGCTTGATATTTTAACATCCAAGAAAAACCTTCGCCTCTTGACCCTTGATGTCAATCAGCCTGTGAAAAACGAAAAGCAGCTGACATCTGTTCAAGGCGGGCTTTTGATTCAGGATCTGGATATGCACGGTTTTGACGACGCCGACATCACAATTCCGACGAAAAGAGAGCCGACCGAACAGGAATGGGCTGACTTGAAGCTCGCTTGGAAAGTTGTGAAGCATGTCAAATCGAATGCGATTGTCCTGGCAAAAGACGATATGACGATCGGCGTCGGCGCTGGACAAATGAACCGAGTCGGCTCCGCGAAAATCGCAATTGAGCAAGCCGGCGGGAAAGCGAAAGGAAGCGCGCTCGGATCAGATGCGTTCTTCCCGATGCCTGATACGGTCGAAGAAGCGGCTAAAGCCGGTGTGACGGCGATCATTCAGCCGGGCGGATCGGTTCGTGATGAAGATTCGATTCAAAAAGCGGATGAATACGGGATCGCGATGGTGTTCACCGGAATCCGCCATTTCAAACATTAAGGGAGTGACCAGCGTGAACGTATTGATTATCGGCAGAGGCGGCAGGGAGCACACGCTCGCCTGGAAAGCGGCGCAAAGCCCTCTTGTCGGAACTGTATATGCGGCGCCCGGCAATGACGGAATGGCCGGGACCGCCGTACTCGTTGATCTTGACGAAGGCAATCACGAAGGGCTTCTCGCTTTCGCAAAAGAAAACAATATCGGACTGACGATTGTCGGTCCTGAGGTCCCTCTAATCGAAGGGCTTGTGGATGCATTTGAAGAAGCGGGCCTTCCGGTGTTCGGTCCGTCGAAAAAAGCAGCGGTGATTGAAGGAAGCAAGCAGTTTGCCAAAGCTCTGATGAAAAAATATCAAATACCGACAGCAGAATACGAAACGTTTACATCTTTTGAAAAAGCAAAGGCGTATGTTGAGGAAAAAGGTGCGCCGATCGTCATCAAAGCTGACGGGCTTGCCGCTGGAAAAGGCGTCACAGTCGCGATGACAGCCGAAGATGCGGTTCAGTGTCTGCATGACTTTTTAGAAGATGAAAAGTTCGGCGATGCAAGCGCCTCTGTCGTTATCGAGGAATTTTTGAGCGGTGAAGAATTTTCGCTGATGGCTTTTGTCAAAGGTGAAAAAGTGTATCCGATGGTGATCGCGCAAGATCACAAGCGGGCATTTGACGGAGACAAAGGCCCGAATACAGGGGGAATGGGCGCATATTCCCCGGTGCCGCAGATTTCGGATGCGGTCGTTGAAGACGCCGTTAAAACGATTTTGGAGCCGGCGGCCGAAGCGATGGTTAAAGAAGGCCGTTCGTTTACGGGAGTCTTGTATGCGGGCTTAATGCTAACCGAAAAAGGAACAAAAGTGATCGAATTCAACGCGAGATTCGGAGATCCGGAAACCCAGGTCGTACTGCCGCGTCTTGAATCAGACCTTGTACAAGTCTTGCTTGACCTCCTCGCCGACAAAGAAGTGGAGCTGAAGTGGAAGGATACGGCGGCAGTCACCGTTGTTCTTGCATCTGACGGCTATCCGGAAAGCTATGAAAAAGGCACGCCGATCGGCACGCTTGAGCCTGATATGGAACAGACCGTCGTCTTTCACGCAGGCACGAAAAAAAGTGGCGGTCAGTTTGTGACAAACGGCGGCCGCGTCGCCAATGTCACGGCGTTTGCCGAGACGTTTGAAGCGGCCAGGGAAGCAGCCTATCAAGCGGTGGAACGAGTAAGAAAACCGGGGCTGTTTTACCGGACGGATATCGGCGCGCGTGCGCTCAAGGCAGCGCAGAAATAACCGGTGAAGAGACAGAGCGGGAGCACCCGTTTTGTCTCTTTTTTTGCCGTCAATTTTTTTGGATCATTTTAATCAACGATTCAGCCATCAATTCGGGCGGATAAGGCATGTCGTTTTCAAGCCACCATGCGGCTGTGCCCGCAAAGGCGGAAATCACAAATCGCCGCTGGATATCAAGAGGCACTGAGCGGTTAGTATCGGCAGCTGCCGTTTTTTTGATTCCCGTCAAAAAGCTGTCATTCCAAAAGTCATTGAGCAGCTCCTTAATGTTCAGCTCATATCTTCTGTTGATGATAATCGCAAAATCATCGCAGTTCTGTTGTAAATGCTGATAAAAGCGCAGCACATACCAGTACGCTTCAGGCTTTTCCCCGCTGCAATCTATATCAAGCGGCGAAAAAATATCCTCTTTCATCGCTTCAAACATGTCTCTCATATTTTGATGAAGCAAATCGTATTTATCTTGATAATGCTGATAAAATGTCGTTCGATTCAAGTTTGCCCGTTGCGTAATATCCTGTACAGAGATTTTTCCCCATTCTTTTTCAGCAAGCAGTTCAAACAAGGCTTTTTTTAAACTTGTTTTCGATTTTGTAATCCGCTTGTCCCCGCGGTAGCTGTCAGCCACTTCAGCCGCCTCCTCAAACACTTTTTCGACACTTCTTTTCCACTTGTTGGTTGAATGATCCGGTGGGTTCTTTTAATTTTAAACTAACATATTGAACTTCATGAATCAGCTGACAAGAACCGAAGGAGTGAAAGCGAATGAGTCAAACAAAACAGCAGAACCCTATTCAGAAAGCGCTGCTTAACGGAAAGAACAGACAAGACCCGTATGATCCGTTTCCATGGTATGAAAAAATGCGCACCGAATCACCGATTCACTATGATGAAGACAGCAAGGTGTGGAGTGTGTTCCGTTATGACGATGTCAAAAGAGTGATCAGCGACAAAGACTTTTTTTCAAATCAGTTCCATCAGCTTGGAACCGGTAATACGTTTGCAAAAACGTTGATCAGCATGGATCCGCCGAAACACACGAGAATCAGATCGATCGTCAACAAGGCTTTTACTCCGCGTGTCATGAAAGAGTGGGAGCCGCGCATTCGCGAACTGACGAATGAACTGCTCGTTCAAATCCGCGGCAGGGAAGAGATCGACCTTGTACAGAATTTTTCATATCCGTTGCCCGTCATCGTTATTTCGGAATTACTCGGCGTTCCTTCAGTGTATAAGCACCATTTCAAAGAATGGTCCGACGTGTTGGTCAGCCTGCCGAAGAGCGACCGGCAAGAAGATGTGAACGAGTGGAAAAACATCAGGGATCAAGGCGAAGAAGAGCTGACCGCGTTTTTTGAAAAGATGATCGAAGAGAAAAGACAAAACCTCGGCAATGACTTGATTTCGCTCTTGATCAAAGCCGAACAAGAAGGGGACAAGCTTTCCCCTGATGAATTGGTTCCGTTTTGCAACCTGCTCTTGATGGCGGGGAATGAAACGACGACCAATTTGATTTCAAATGCGGTCTACAGCATTCTCGAAACACCGGGTGCGTATGACGAGCTCGCCAGGCATCCTGAACTGATTCCGCAGGCCGTCGAGGAAGCCGTCCGTTTCCGGGCGCCTGCGCCGATGATCGTGCGCTTCGTTAAACAGGATACCGAGATCAGAGGAGTAAGTTTGAAAAAAGGAGAAGGCGTCGTCGCTTTTCTTGCTTCTGCCAACCGTGATGAAGCGAAATTTGAGAGGGCGCACGAATTTGATATTCACCGTCATCCGAACCCGCATATCGGATTTGGCCACGGCATCCATTTCTGCTTAGGCGCTCCGCTCGCGAGGCTGGAAGCGGCGATCGCTCTTGAGGCGCTCCTCAAGCAGTATTCTTCGATGGAAAAGCTTGCGATCGCGCCGATGGCGGACAGCAGCATGTACGGCTTGAAACAATTCCGTCTGCGGGTGAAATCAGCGGGGGAAACGGCGCCTAACTAATTAAAAAAGCACCCGTGAAAGGTGCTTTTTTGTTATCGATAGAAAAATCGTACAACCAATTTTATTTAGACAGTGATAGGAAAGGAGATAACATATGAGTCATGTAACCTGCAAAAGGTGTAAAAAACAAATATCAAAAGACGAGACATTTTATTACATAGACAAGCCCGTCGGATTATCAGGAATCACCCATGTCAAAAGGTTTCTGGAGAGCAACGGCTTGATTTTATGTGAAGATTGTATAAGAGAGCATTTGCAAAAATGACATCATTCAATATAAAAAAAGCCCCTATAAAAGATGACGAAATCCTAAAACTTTAAACCGTTTTAGATTTCGTCAACAATCTGCCACTTTCATTCCCAAGAAGGTGTTTTTTTACGGACAGGGCATTTCTTTCATAAGCCGGCCAGCAGGAATTTGACTGGATAAGCCTTGTGCCTTAAAATGAAAGTAATAAAAATGAATACTCCAAAGGGGAGTAGCTGTCACAGTAAAGTCGTCATTACGGGATGTCCTAGATCCTCGGCTTTGCTGGCAATCTAATTGTTAGCGAGACCTTTGCCAAATCTGATTTGGTGAAGGTCTTTTTGTTTATCCACTTCACCAAATCGGTGGAGTTTTTTCATTTTTATCAAAAGGGAAAGGAGACTGACCGTGTCTAAGCTCGGGAAATGGCTGAAGCGTGAATTGGTGAAGAAAGGTCTGCCTTTGGCCAAAGAAAAATTAATTCCGATTTTGAAAGAAAAAATGAAAAAGAAACGATAAGGAGGCAAACAATGAAAAGAATTCTTATAGTTCTTGCCGGAATGGGCCTTTTAGGTGCAGGCGGATGCGGAATGCTTGATCAGGTGAATGACGGATTGAACTATACAAATGAAGCGGCCGGCTATATCCAAGAAGTGAAGACATTTGCGGAGGAGGCGCCTTCCTTGGCTGAACAGGCTGTAAACGACACGGGTGCAAAAGAAAAGCTGGAAACTCAGCTTGAGTCTATCCAGCAGGCTGCAGCCGATTTTAATGAATTAACCCCTCCCGATGCCGCAGCCGAGATTCATAACACCATCGAGAAGCATAATGAAACACTGCAAAAAAGCGCTGAAGATGTTTTGAAAAGTGTTGAGGAAGGAAAATTAACAGTCGAGAAGCTGGAGCAGTCAGAATTGGTACAAAGCGCTCAGCAGATCAGCGATGTGATGGGCCAGATTGAAAAATTGACCGAATAGAAAAAAGCATCCCGGTTTGGGATGCTTTCAGCTTGTCGACAAAGCATAAAAAGTGTCTTCATCGACAAGCTTTTTTAAAAAAATGTGAGTGGAATCTAGGTTATGTTGTCCAAGCACTCAAAAGATCAACGTGAACAGCTTGAAGTCGTTGCCTTAAGCGAACTTGTCCCTGAAGATCATCTGGTCAGGAAGATGGAAGAAGCCATGGATTTTTCAGGTCGCCCTTCTTTATTCTTCAAAAGGACGTCCAAGCATTGATCCCGTTGTATTGATCAAAATGGTTCTGATTCAATACGTGTTTGGGCATCGCTCCATGCGCGAAACCATCGAACGGGTTTTTTGCAGATTTAAAACACAAGCATGGCCTGCGCTGGACAACCCTGTGGGGAAAGAAAAAATTGTCCATGCAGGCGATGCTTGTTTTCGCTGACATGAATGGACGTAGAAAGGCCCTAATCGCCGTCCTTTTCATCGAAAAAACAAAATAAACTGGACAAAAAATAGGCAGGACCTTAGAAATCCGAATTTTGTCAACGGTCTGAAATCACCTATAAAAGGTGCTTTTTACGATTGTTCGCCAGCTTCTCCCTGCTGCTTCATATAAGTTTGGCAAACATATGTCATG
>Ga0180433_10010281_pt1 | contig 11288 bp, 9 predicted proteins | sample SS_ome_8_FD_132980 | JGI IMG/M metagenome (GOLD analysis project Ga0180433, IMG submission 132980) | Hypersaline lake sediment archaeal communities from the Salton Sea, California, USA - SS_1_D_1 metaG | ecosystem: Environmental > Aquatic > Non-marine Saline and Alkaline > Hypersaline > Sediment... | reverse complement strand
TGATCCTTCTTCTCCGCCAATATTTGAAAAGTTTTATAAAAAGCCATTTATATTAATTCCTATCATTTACACAATATTCGTAATAGGGGTTTCTATAGTTAACTTCAATTGTTCATCACCTGAATGTCGATCATTTCTTGAAATTCTTCTTATGAGAACATTGCCAATATACATCCAACTAATTCTTATGCCATTTTACGTTTGGAAAGTTTTTGGCCTATTAAAAACAAAAAAAATTCCAAAAATTTTAAAACAACAACTTATGACTTTAATTTATACAATTATTATTCCAAGCAATATAATGGAAACCATTCAAGCCTTCCCAACAAGCATTTCAAGCCTGACTTCGATATCATGGTTCACAAACAGCTATACCGTTATTGGCATTTCAAACATTCTCCTGACATACATGACATTTTATTGTGCACGCAAAATGATCAGATTGCGTTTTTTAAACTTCAGCAACCATGTACAAGCAAACCCACGATTCAGTTTTGTTGATAACTTTAAAGAAACACTTGAACAATTGAGCCACGCGACAACTATTCAGGAACTTGAATACATCACGCAAAAGCTTTTTAATAAAGCATTTGCAATACCAACCCGCATGGTAAGTTTGGTTGTACGTACAAATGATCAAGACATCGTTGAAAATAAAAAAAATAGCATCTGCATTCCAGAATATCATCCAACATTTAGTGCATCACAGGAAATTTTTGATATGCATGCACACACACACAATAATCTTCCTGCAAAAATCCTAATTTATGATGAAATTGACTTTGATGCTTTTTATGAGCACGAGCAGAATGAAACAACATATGTACCATTTTTAAATACCATAAATGCAGATATTTTTATTCCGATTTACAATAACCAAAAACTGGTAGGTTCGATTATTGTTGAACGCAATGCACGACCTGCAAAGCTTTACAGCAATGTTGAACGGGATGAAATGTTAGTATTTACCAATTATCTTGGTAATATCATCAACCTCATGCAAAACCGAAACTTGGAAGAAGTAATTGCATTGGAAAAAACAATGCGCGAAGAGCTTTATCATAAACATCAAGAAATTAATCAATACAAAGAAAGTATTCGTTCTTTTTTACGGAATAATCAGTACAAGCATATCGGCATTGTTCATTTTAAAAATAACCGTTTCACTTTCGGCAACCGAGAAGCACAAGAATTAATTTCTGCAGATTTGAATCTGCATGAACGCCACCCTGTTACACAGAAATGTCGTCAATTAGTAACAGATGTGCAACAGTACCGCTCTACACAAAATGGATTTATTACCGATACTAACGGTTCAAAGCTTGTCATTCTTGCCATTCCACAAGGCGACACCAATCAGGTGATGTTAATTGCATATCGCCCAGAAATTTCAGACATAATCATGAAGCAAATTGATTTATTGCAAGATCCATCACACTGGGATTATATGTTGTATTTGGAAACAACTGAAACCGGCAACCGTATTAATCGACTGATACCTGGGGCAGGAAAAGAATTGTTGAATCTGAAAATTGAATTATTAAAAACAGCACTCAGTAATAAAGCAACATTCGTTGACAGTTGCGCAGATGATCTGATGCCGCTCGTTGATTTGTTGCATCATATCAGTTTACGCAAAACATTACACACAATTACTCTTGAAAAACCACAAACCACCAATGAATTGCTTTTTAAACTTTTTGGCATGAATCCATTATTTGGTGCCGGCAAAGATTATGCAGAATCATTACTCAAAAAACTCGACAATATTGGCACCTTATGCATCCGCAATATTCACTTGCTCTCTCTTGAAACACAAGAATATCTGGCAGGATTTATCCGCTATGGATTTTTCAAACCATACAAAAGCGATCAACGAATTTTCAGCAATGTACGGATTATTGCTTCTAGCAATCAGCCATTGGCACAACTGGTACATGAAGGTAACTTTTCTAAAAAATTGTTTAACGAACTGCAAAAAGCAACATTCGCACTGCCATCGTTACTCAAATTACCAGAAACAGAATTGGAAAACCTTACAAAAGCTCTTGCAGAGCAAGCATTTGCAGATAAATCACTTGATACACTTTTAGGACTTACTGACCGGGATTACAAAACAATTACCAGCAGCCAACCAAGCAGCTTGTCAGAATTGAAAAAACGGGTACAACAAGTCTTAGTGCAAAAATCAAAAGCGAATAATCTGTACACAGAAAAAATGTTTGATCCTGCATATCAGATTAATGACCCTGAATTAGCAGAAATTGCACGCTTGGGCAAACATGCGCTGAAGGATGAAAAATCAATGGTTATTCTGTGGAATAAATTCAAGAATCAAAATAAAATTGCAAACTTCCTTGGGGTTAACCGCTCATCAGTCAACCGACGCTGCAAAGAATTCAATCTTCAGTAGGCATAGTTTTATTAAACTTCAACCTCATATTTTCTTCTTCGAATGGCAAAATACATAAAAAGATAGAGCAAATCCATAAAGGCCATGGTGTAAATACAAAATAATATTGGATAATGCAATGTTTTATACCAGAAATAGTATGTTCCCACATGGAAAAAAAGAAGAAAGAAGACTGTACTAAAAATCCTTAGATACGTTCTTAATGGTTCGTACATCTGTTTTGCACATGTAAACGGAAGACCATCTTCGATATTATCAGCTACAAAAAACCAAGCAATAAGAGGAATGCCAGTTATAAAAAGAATATATCTTGCAACAATATTCATTGTCGGACCCAAAAAAGAATATCCTGGAAATTCCAATAACGCATAATATTGCAGAACTGTAAGAATCATTATGAAAATTAAATTGTCACTTAGCCGACGCACACATTTTTTTGATATATTCATAACAAAAGCCTATCTTTTTTTATTAAACAATATTTCAATTGCACGCTATGTTGTGGCTAAAAGTAATATCTGCAAAAATAAAAGTCAACAATAACTGATCAGATCAGCACATCCAGCAAGCCCGATTAAAATGCAAAAGAATTAACCGTTAAGTTAATCTTCAATAGCCAAAAACAATTTCCTTTTGTATAACAAGAGCTGAAACCTTATTAACCGCACTTACAGCTGTTTTACAAAAAGGAAATACGTATGATTTCATGTGCAGATTTTCAGGACCACGTCAGTGGCTTTTTACGCCATCTGGAAGTTGAAAAAAATGTTTCGCCACATACATTACGTGCGTATCAAACTGACTTGGGACAATTCACCCGATTCTGGGAAGAATTGCCTGCTGACACATCACATAAACTTTCATGTCGGCAGATAATTGAACGTTACCTTGTCAATCTGTTTTATCAGCAAATAAATAAAAGCTCAATTGCGCGAAAGTTTTCATGTTTTAATTCACTTGAAAAGTATTTGAATCAGCAAAATATTAAATTGAACTTAAAACTTACCCGCCCACGGCTTGATAAAAAACTTCCCGTATACCTCAGCATTGATGAAATATTTTATTTACTTGATAAAGTACCGAATGATCAACTACCAACTCGCTCACCGCTACGTGACAAAGCAATATTTGAACTTATGTATGCAACGGGGGTGCGATGTTCTGAACTTGTAAGTATAAAAATTAAAGATATAAATATGCATGAAAAAACGATTACAATTCTTGGAAAAGGAAATAAGGAACGCATCGTTTTATTTGGTGAAAAAGCAAAGCAGCGACTTATTGATTATTTTCAGCAGGAACGGGTCAAAATTGACTCACATGAAGAATTTCTTTTTCTGAATTACTGCCATGGCGGCCTTACAAGTCGTTCAGTACAACGCATAATTGTCATGTTCAGAAAGTTTCTGAAAGTTGACCGACCTATCACGCCGCATAAAGTTCGGCACTCATTTGCAACACACATGCTGAACCAAGGTGCAGATTTACGCATTATTCAGGAATTATTAGGACATTCTTCAATTGCAAGTACCGAAAAGTATACGCACGTGTCACTCGACAGTTTAAGCAAAATGTGTGAAGATATTCATCCTATACATGCAATACTTGAAAAACAAAAGTCGAAAAAATGAAATTATCCGTCAGTGAACAGTTACATATTAAAATTACCCGTATAATAATTATAATTGTATGCACCGTATGCATCATTGGCTTTCGTCTTGCTTACCTGCAAATTATTCAACGACATAATCTTTTCAGCCAAGGTGAACGCAATTATCAGCGTGTAAAAAAAATTCGGCCACCTCGCGGAAACATTCTTGATCGCAACGGCACATTACTTGCCACAAACCGACCGGTAACTGATATTTATTGGCATGGAACCGGATCGCGCATTTTCACCCCTGAACAAAATCGTACTATTTCAATACTTGAAACAATTCTGAATACAGAAAATATTTCCGATGAAAATACCCTCCGAAAAATTCGTACTGCAGAACGCTACCAGCGAGAACATCTTATTGCACGCGATCTTACATTTGAACAGATAAGCAGAATTGCTGAACAACTTGCAGATTCAAAAAACATTCGCCTATCCACGCAATTCACCCGACACTATCCATTCAAGACTGCAGCAAGTCATATCATCGGATATTTAGGCGTAAAAGATATTGAGCAATTCGGCAAAATGGGATTGGAAAAAATATTTGAAGAAGAATTGCGTGGTCATGACGGAACACACATGCGAACCATAAATTCATTCGGCACACTACTTGATGATATCGAGTTGCAAAAAGTCATTTCAGGCCAAGATGTCTACACAACATTGGATATACGCTTGCAAATGATTGCAGAATCGATATTAACAGATGATTATCCTGGCACGCTGATTATGTTTGATCCTGAAAATGGCGATATTCTTTCACTTGTTTCCAGCCCCCGCTTTGACCCTGAAATTTTTCTGCAAAGTATCAAGATTGAAGAATGGCGTAATTTGCAAGCAAAATATCCATTTATCAACCGTGCATTTTATGCATGTTATCCGCCAGGATCCATATTCAAATTGATAACTGCATGTGCAGCTCTTGAACACAATATTATTCAAGAAGATACGATAATAAACTGCAAAGGATTTACCCGATTTGCAGGCAGAAAATATGGATGCAACAGACGATGGGGACACGGTGAATTAACTGCAACACAAGCAATTGCCTATTCCTGCAATCCACTCTTTTATGAAATTGGCAAACAGATCTCAATTGATGTGCTTGCAGATTATGCACATCGCTTTGGATTAGGCTACAAAACTGGCGCAGCATTTGCAGAACGCTCAGGCATAATTCCTTCAACTGAATGGAAACATGCTACGCATAAAGAACGCTGGTGGCCAGGTGAAACCCTTTCTGCAACCATTGGCCAAAGTTATTTGCTTGTTACCCCAATTCAAATTGCACGAATGCTTGGCAGTATTTTCACCAAAGAACTTGCAAAACCACGGATCATCTTACATGAACCGATTGAAAAATATCCGCTGGACATCAAACCTGAAACATTAGCATTTATACAGAATGCGATGTATGAAGCAGTACAGAAAGGAACCAGCCGGCGACTTGCCCGATTAAAAGATATGACAATTCATGCAAAAACCAGCACTGCACAAGTCAGTGCTTTACAAAAACGATTACTTGACACAAAATATCTGGAACATGGCTGGTGTATATTACATGCACAATATAAACAAGAAAAACAATTCGTACTTGTTGTATTAGTTGAAAATGCAGGTAATTCAAGTGTGCCAACATTACTTGCAAAAACATTTTTAGAGCAATATATGAAAATAATAGAAATGCCAGCAATAGCTATATCAAATGCGAATATCGCTTAATTCGGAAGATGAATGCGAACACTCAAAGAACGATATCAAGAAAAATTTAACAATCTATTTTTTATCTGCATAGTATTTTTGGGAGCCTTTGCAATAAAAACAGTGTGCAGAATTGAAAGTGGAAAATGTTTTTTAATCCTTATTTTGGCAAGCTTCATATTTATCGAAATACTTTGGCAAACAACTAAAAAATTTATACAAAAGGAGCTTCTGTGACATTACTTAAATCATTGAAAGCACAAGTTAAGTTACTTATCGCCATGGGTATCGGATTTTGTGCTGGTTTGTCAGTGAAATATATATTCAATAATCAAGAACCAACCATCTTTGCAAATGCCTCTACAACAAACATTTTCACATTTTTTATATCAATCCTTATACTCGGCACAGCATTCCGTTGGTTAACGTCAGAAAATAACGAAGCTATTTCAGAATAGTCGATTAAGTTGAAAATCAGATCTATTAAAAGAAAAAGCACATTACAAAAACAATGTGCTTTTTAACTTTTCAGAAATAGTGAATCGCAAATTAGCGAGTAGCAACTGCAACTTTTTTTGCAATGCGGCTGATTTTACGTGCAGCAGTATTACGATGCAATACATGCTTGCCTTTAGCGCGTGCCAATTTTGATTCTACTGATAGCATTAATGCCTTAATTTCTGCTGCATCTTTGCCTTGATCGATTGCTTCAATAACTGCTTTTGTAGCTGTCTTGATAGCAGAGCGACGGGTTACATTTTTCATTCTGCGCTTTTCACTTTGGATTGCGCGTTTTTTTGCAGACTTAATATTCGCCATTTGGATCCCTATAAAATTAAATTACTTTCTTAACTTTTCCAGCTTTTAAGCACTTTGCACATACATTGCCACGATGTACAGAGTTACAACCTGAACTTACCAGTGTGTAACGAATGTTATGTACATTCGGAAATACCCAGCGCTTAACTTTATTGTTTGCGTGGCTTACTAAATTAGCAACTCGTGGACCCTTGCCACACACTTTACATATTCGAGCCATGATACTAAACCTTTCAGGAAATCATAAAATTATATTGTAAGTGTACAAAAATATAGCTTTTTTTCAATCAAATACTAAAAATCATTCAAATATTAAACAAATCGACACTCTTGTCGAGGAGGAATCCCAAGCAATTCGTAAATTTCCCCTGCATACATTGTCTCTTGTTCAAAGAGCTTTTCTGCAAAGGTTACCAATTTATCCTGATTTTCCCTAAGCATTTCCATTGCTTTGTCGTAACCTGAATCAAGAACTTTATTCACTTCACGGTCAATTTCTTCTGCAGTCTTCTGTGAATATACAAATTCTCCTGATTCTTGGCTGTAGTTAGCTTTGCCCAAACCTGACATTCCACAATGACATACCATGGTACGCGCTAAGCTTGTTGCAACCTTAAAATCATTTGAAGCACCGGTTGTCGTTGTATTAAACATTAATTCTTCAGCTGCACGGCCACCCATAGAAACTATTATTTTTGCAATAATCTCTTTTTTGGTATGCACATGCTTATCACGTTCAGGAAATGAAAATGAAACGCCGAGAGCTCTTCCTCGTGGAGCAATCGTAACTTTATGCAACGGATCTGCATCTTCCGGTTGCAATAAGGTTAACAATGCATGGCCTGCTTCATGATAAGCGGTAATACGCATTTCTTCCTTGGTACGCACCATACTTTTTACTTCTTTACCGAGAATAATCTTATCGCGAGCTTCTTCAAAATCATGCATGACAACAGAATCTTGATCTTTCTTTGAAGCAGCTAATGCAGCTTCATTGATAAGGCTTGCAAGATCTGCACCAGAAAATCCCGGTGTGCCCTTTGCAATTACGCTCACATCTACCGCTGGATCCAATGTTACATTTTTAATATGCACATTTAATATCTGTTCACGGCTTGCCAAATCAGGAAACGGAACATAAACACGGCGGTCAAAACGACCTGGACGTAATAACGCTTTATCAAGAACATCAGGACGATTCGTTGCTGCTAATACAATTACAGAGTCTTCTTTTGTTTGAAATCCATCCATTTCTGTAAGCAATTGATTCAAGGTTTGTTCACGTTCATCATGACCACCACCAAGACCTGCACCACGTTGACGGCCAACAGCATCTAATTCATCAATAAAAATGATACTTGGCGCATGGCGACGAGCTTGTGCAAAAAGTTCACGAACACGACTTGCACCAACCCCAACAAAAACTTCAATAAAATCAGATCCACTGATACTGAAAAATGGACAGTTAGCTTCGCCTGCAACCGCGCGTGCAAGCAAGGTCTTCCCGTTGCCAGGTTCACCGACAAGCAAGGCTCCTCGTGTAATTTTGGCGCCTAAACGGCGGAACCTCGTCGGGTCTTTAAGAAAGTCTACAATATCTTTCAATTCTTCCTTCGCTTCAGGAATGCCTGCAACCGAATCAAAATTTTCTTTTATGCTTGAAGGCATAAACATTTTTGCTTTATTTTTGGCAAAAGGAAACATGTTATTGCCACTATTACCAGGTCGAACTTGACGAAGCACCAACCAGAGAACCGCAAATAACAACAGAATGCCACCGCCAATAATGAACAACCACATGTAAATATTTCCGGTATCATGTTCAACTGAGACATCTACATTATGCAGTTTAAGCAAATCCCAGTGATTATGCGTCGGAGGGACAACTGTTGCAAAGAGTTCACCACTCTTCATTTCACCCTGTATTGATTGTCCAGATACATGTATATTTTTTACCGCATCACTTTCAACCTGTTCTAAAAACTTTGAATAATTTATAGGTTGAACTTGTCGTGTGAATTGGCTTACCCGATTAAGAAGTGAAAGCATTGCAACAAATACAACTACCATCACAACAAGACCTCGAGGACCACCCCAAAATGATGACATTTTTGATTTTTTGAATTTCATACCAATCCTCTTACTATTTTTTCAGTATCTCTTGCAAAATGAATAAAATTTATACAGTGTAGACTTCGCTGTTTTATTATTTCTAATAGAATAGCAATATTAAGGCCTTCCTGCAACCACTTTTAGCCAATAACCCCTTAACGCCACACAGATTTTTCAATTTCATGACTCAGATAGATTATCAGGCATCAATGATGTGTCAAGCTCCGCATTTACCCTTATTATGCCAACCGAACAAGTGGGTATTCAGAATAAATTGGTGACCATGCTGGATAACTGCAATCTTCATTTTCATGGGTCACCCACTTCTGTTTATTCGTCAACAGACTGAAAACCGCGATTCTGCTTTTGCCAGAATTTGAAACCCCATATGCAAGATAGTTTCCACAGGGCGACCATGTACAATCTTCTTTATTCCCGTTGTTAAATGTTACCTGTCGATGCGTTTTTCGTGCAATGTCATACACAAAAAGCTGCAACACTCTATTAACCCGTTTTGCATATGCAAGAGAGTTTGTTTTTGCAGAATATGCCGGTGAAACACAGTATGCATCATCAGCAATTACCTGGAAATCGCCGGTTTTTACATTGTAACTATACAATGCAGGATATCCTTTTTTGAAATCAGAACAAAAGTAAACAGTAATACCATCTGCTGCAAGAACTGGTGAGAAATTAATCCCTTTATTATTCGTAATCTGCTTAAAAATACCTGGAGCACAATAAAATAACTGTGAAGATCCTCTTCCACGCGATGCACAATAAACTGCACGATCACCATCTTCAGCAAATGAAAGCACCATATTAATACCATCAAAGTTTGATGCTACTGAACGTCGACCTTCTAAATTGGTATAAACAAGTCGCGTATTTGTTTGTGTAACTTCAGAATAAAAAAGCAATGGTAACTCTTTATCACGATTCCAGCTTGGTGCAATGTTAACCGTATCATTTTTCACTAGTTCTTCTGCGTTTGATCCATCATAATCTGCAAGCAAAATATGTTTAACTGATCGATTCCGTCTACCTTTTGGTTGCAAATGCTTGCAATATGCAATACGAGTAAAAAAAGGTCCTTCTTGACATGTTAATAATGGCCAAACTGATTGACTAATACTGTATGCCATAATTCTCAAAATTCTGTTTGACTGGCTTTTTCCGCCCTTTATCATTTCAGGCACAGAAACATCATACAATCGCCATGCAACTGAACCATGCACATCTGCAGACAAAAAAATTGCTAATTCAATACCATCTGCTGCCATTTTTTCAAAATCACTTTTTGTTGGAATCGTTTTGTAATTTTTATGGACAACCGTAAACTGATATGAATATTCCAGATTTTTTGTAACCACTTCGGCAATTTTTTGCATTTTTTTATTATTCTTTCCAACAACTGAAAGCAACAATGGAATTGTCTGATGCTGTTGAGCAGAAACATTTAATATAACATTATCATCTGCAAAGATTATTTGAAAAAAAAGTATACAAAAAATGAGAAGACTTGAACGTGTCCTTGAATATGTCATTTTACATCCTTATTGCTTGAAAGCGATTGTAAATTCTTTACCATACGCCCAACGCGGAAAATTAATTTTGCGCACTGCAGAACGCGCGGCAACATCATAGACCAACACCCCAGATGATTCATTTACTGCTGACTTCAACACCGTTCCGTCAGCTGCAAGTTCAATTGAAATCTGACATTCCAAATCTTTTGCCAATCCAACTGGCGGTTTCCACTGTGAACTTATTTCTTCCTGAAGTGCACAATACATACGTGCAAGAACAAGTGGCACATAGACCACATCTTCGTCAAAAACTTGTTCATCGGCATTCGCCGAAATTTCTTCTTTTGCCTGTTGCAGAGGCAAATTTTCAACAGTATTCTCTTTTTCCTTAACGGGCACTGGAATCGGTTCTGGTTTCTTTTCAGTCTGCGGTTTCGGTTTTTCCGCCGGCTTCACTACTTCTTTCTTAATTGGTTCTGGTTTTTTCACCGGTTTTGGCGGCGGTGCTTTTTTGACTGGTGGCCTTGGTACCGCTTTTTTTACCAGTTGTTTTTGAGGCGCAGGTTTTAACGTTGTGCTTTTATTTGGTTTGCTTGCTGCAACACTTTTTTGAGGAGTTACTTTTTTGGGTGGAATTTTTTTAGCTGGAGGCGCTACGTTTTTTTTTGCAATCATCGATGACGACTTTGCATTTGGTGTTTGCGTTGCTTTTTTCGTAGTTTGCGGAACAGGAATTCTGCCTGGCACAAAAATTATCTGCTTCTTTTTTGCCGTTTTTGAAATTTCCATATGAAAAGGGGTATTATTACTTTTAAAAATCACAAAAAAGAAGAAAACAACGACCGCATGTAACAAAAATGTTAATGCAATAATTTCAGCGAATAAACAGAGTTTTCTACTAAGCTTTTTGGGTTGCCAGCGCAACATGTGCAATTCCTTCGATGCATTTCATATCATCAACCAACTCAGTAACACATCCATATGAAACTGTGCGATCAGCTCGAACATATACCATCAAATCTTCATTGGATTTTACATTCTTTTTCAATTCATC
>Ga0180433_10010280_pt1 | contig 11288 bp, 7 predicted proteins | sample SS_ome_8_FD_132980 | JGI IMG/M metagenome (GOLD analysis project Ga0180433, IMG submission 132980) | Hypersaline lake sediment archaeal communities from the Salton Sea, California, USA - SS_1_D_1 metaG | ecosystem: Environmental > Aquatic > Non-marine Saline and Alkaline > Hypersaline > Sediment... | reverse complement strand
CGGCAACGTCCAAATCATGTGCGCCGAGCCGATCCGGTGAACGGTCCTGGGCGCGAGGCAATAGAGTGCATATGTGAGAATCGCCAAGGCTGCCGATACGCTCAACATATGCCGGATGTCTTCCAGCCGATAGGCTCCGGCGGTCTCGCGCGTCGCACCGGCCCGCTCCGGCGGAAGCTGGACGATCTCACCCCGTCGCTTCGACAGCGCCAGGTAGAGACACAAGGTAAAGGTGCACACCACAAGCCAGGGGCTTATCGGCACGGCGATGGCCGCAGCCCCGGCCATCGCCCGGAAGACGAACCCCATCGCAACAGCGATGACATCGACGATCATGTGTGCCTTCAGCCAGAAGGAGTAGAGCAGGTTCGTCACCAAGTACGCAAGTGCCCAAACGAGCGGTCCCAGCCCCGCCAGCGGCAGATCGGGCCCGTGAGTGAACCACACCACAGCCGCAGCCAAGACGAGCCCCACGGCCAGGTGCGCCACTGCGACCGAAACAGCCGTGACAACCGACAGTCTGCCCGATGCGACGGGTCGCGTTGACTTGACCGGGTGGGCCCCGTCACGACGACGGTCGCAGACATCGTTTATCAGGTAAACCCCGCTGCTGAGGGCGCAGAACGCAACGATAGCGACCAGGCACTCAACCCAGGCATACGGATCGGCGAAACGCCCCGAAAACAGCAGCGGCGCAGCCACGAAGGCATTCTTCGTCCAGTGTCGAACACGCATGCCCTCAACGATCGCGCCCAGGCTGCGGCTCGCCTTGCCCGAGGGCCCGGTTGTTTGTCTCTCGCTGCATTCCATGGACTTGCCTGTCCGATACTACGAGGCCAATCGGGGGTTTGCTTGTGTGTTTGCGCGGCAAAGCCGATAATAATCTCAAATGGCCGACGCTGCGACACCTACCATATATCGACCCGAACGCCCCGCGGTCTCCACTAAAGCGTTGTGGTGGCTGACACTGGGGGCCTTTGCCCTGCTGTACCTGGCGACGTGCCAGCGCGGCGTCAGCTGGCAGGACAGCGGCCGATTTCAGTGGCGCGTGCTGATGGGCCAGTACCACGACTCCCTGGGCCTGGCACTGGCACATCCACTTTACATCGCCGCCGGGCGAGTGCTGGCGAGCATCTCCGAGACGCACTTACCCTTCCTGTTGAACTTCTTCAGCGGGCTGGGCATGGCCGTTGCGCTGGCGAACCTCGCAGCCGTGTCGGCAATTCTCTCCGGGCGTTGGTGGATCGGACTGGCCACCGCAGCCATGCTAGGCGTAACCCACACCGTATGGTGGCTGTCTACTATCGCCGAGGTCTACACGTGGAGCGCCGCTGGCTTGACCGCGGAGCTGTGGCTGCTGGTGATCCTGCTGCGGCGTCCGCGATGGCAAGTCCTGGCCGCCCTGGCGATCGTCAGCGGACTCGGGCTGAGCCTGCACAATTTCGCATTGCTGCCGTTGCCGGTCTACCTGGTGGCGGCAATCGTCCTGGTCATCCGCAAGAGGCTACCCGCATGGTCGCTGGCCGTCGGAGCGGGTGCCTTCACAGCCGGGGCTGGGCCCTACCTCAGCATGGTCCTCGAACAGGCCTGGCGAACGGGAGACTGGATCGGTACGGGTCGATCGGCGCTGTTTGGCGGCGATTATGCCGACGACGTGCTCAACGTAACGGGAACATCCAAGCACTTGCCGGCCAACGCCGGCCTGGCAGCCTTGAATTTCGCCAGCCTGCTGATGCCGCTGGCCATCATCGGCTGGATTCGTTTCCGCCGGGCGTTGGGCTCCGCGGTCGCAACTGCACTGGGCGCAATCACGATCATCGAGATCGTCTTCGTGGTCCGATACTCGGTGCCGGATCAGTTCACCTTCCTGCTGCCCTCCCTGGTAATGACAGCCCTTGCTGGCGGCATTGGACTGGCGTTCCTGGCCGATCACGGCCGGGGCTGGAAGGTCACCGCCGTTATCGCAGCCTCGGTTTCGATCGCTGCCCCCCCGGCTGTCTATGCCCTGGCACCCCGTTTGCTGGACTGCGCGCACATTGACGTCGCCAGGCAACGCCATCTGCCCTTCCGCGACGAGGAGCGCTACTGGTTACTGCCCTGGAAGCACAACGAAGACTCCGCCGAACGATTCTCGGCCTCAGCGCTCGCACAGGCAGCACCGGACGGGGTGATCTTGCCGGACACAACGTCCACGTGGCCGCTTGTCGTGTCGCAACTAGTCAACGGACTTGCCCCCGAGGTGACCGTCCAGGTACAAGGCCGGCCGTTGGGTCGTTACGACGGCCCGGGCGGCACCTTCCGGACCAGGCTCGGCGACCGGCAATTGTACGTGGTCGCACCGATTGCCGGGCACGTCCCGGACGGCCTGCTGGCAGACGCGGAATTCGATCGCAGCAACGACAGAGAACTCTACCGCGTCCGCTGGAAATAGGACCGATGAAGTCAACGGGCTCGGCGCGTCGCCTTCCTGGCCGCCGCACGGAACCCCCTGAGCGAATTCCACGGACGTTGCCGTCAGTGCCTACTAAGCCATTTCTGGAGGACCTGTGCAGATCGGATCAGCTCCACCCGCCAGGCCTCGAGCTGCCCGGGCGACACATCGTCCGATCCTGCGAACGCCCATTCGAATGCGGCGCCGCCCTCGGCAGCCCGTTCCTTAATGGCCAGGATCACACGCGCCAATTCGTCGGCCCCGATGGCGGCTGGGCCCGCCCGGTCCAGGAGTCGCTCGGCTTGCGCCAGTAGTTGCCAGTCGCTCTTTGCCTGCCGGGCCCACAACAGCGCCAAGGTTGGGGCGAAACTTCCGTCAGGCTGGGTAACGACCAATCCCGTGGCGTCAAAATCGAAGCCTCCGTACGGCACGGCACTTCCGAACACGTCAGGCACGTAAGCGCCGTCCAGCCGTGCCGCGCGAGCATAGAAGCCCAACCCGTATCGCTGCGGGCGTATCGCCAGCGCGTAGACCTTCGCAACGCGGGCGGCCTTGAAGGCCTTGGCTGCCTCGCCCGTCGCGCTGCTGGCGGGCTCCACGATAACGGCGCCAAGATGCCGCGAGCCCGCCGCGAGCTCCTCAGCGGACAACGTCTCGGTTATCCCAGCCGGCACCATCAAGGCCGACTTCGCACCAGCCGACGCCACCGCTGCCGCCGCCGGCAGCAGGTCCTTCAGTCCTGTCGGGCTACTGGCGCGCCCCAGATAGAACAGGCGATCCCGCACCCCGTACTTGCTTGCCAATTGCCCTGTCCGACGGACAACGTTCTCGACCGCACTTCGGTATTTCCGCGAGCCCCTCTGGACCCGCATTCTGCGGAGCGTGCTTAACGTCGGACTCATTCGAAGGAGCGTCGGGCCGGGCGCCTTCGATCCGGGGTATCCTTCCAGTTCGTCCAGCAAGTAACGATCATTTGTCCCGCCGCTGGCCCGGCTGGGATGCACAGCCTGCAGCGTCATCGCATCAAGCCCGTTGGAGAACAGATACCCGGCCAATTGCCGGTTCATCGCCCGCAATCTGCCTTCACTCATCGCGTCGGCAAGGGCATAGTAGACCCTTCCGACGTCCACGCTCCGCATGACGCCAAGCTGTGGCGCAGATGAGAGCCTCTCGCCAAGATGGACCACCTCCACCTCGACCGGCAACTGCACAGTCCCCCGTGAGTGGGCGATCCGCAGTGTCCCCCGATAAACGCCCGACGGCGCATCTGCCGGAGCTTCCACCACAACCGCCAAGTGAGCTATGGCCTTGCCGACCAACGGCCCGTGCTTGTCCGTCAGGACCCACGGCACGAACCGTACTTCGGCATCGACGACGTAGGGAATCGTGCCGGCGAACTGCACCGTCGCAGCACAGCGGCCCCGGCCTTCGCCGGCCTGCAGGGCTATCGAACCTGCACTGACGTACGACGTGTCGCCTACCGGCGATATCGCCAGGGGCACAACCGTCAAGCCGCCATTGGCCACAACCGCCCGAACCGTCGCAACCCGATCGCCGTTGGCAGGAGACCACGTAGGCGAGAACGCCGCATCATGCGGGGGCTCAAAGACCATCATGCCCACACGCGCCTCATCGGCAAGGGGGACGACCTCGCAGGTCGGATCGCTGCGCGCGCCCACGACAAATTGGCGGCGGTAACGGGAAAGCTCGCCCTGCACCCTCTTGAGGCAGGCTTCAAGCTCCCGCCTCATGGACGTCGGCCCAATGGCCATCGCCGCCAACTGGCAATTGAGCATGTCGACACGGGCCTGGCCTGACGGCAGCGATACTCGCGCCGTCTGGACGAGTCCCGGCACGTAGACACGCTCGAACCACTCGGCTGTCCAAGCACCACCCATCCCCAGCATCAGCCCCTCAGGCCCCAACATCTGCCTGGCCGTCAGGCGTTTACGAATCGCAGCCTGGCCCGGGAGCTGAGCGGCATACTCCATGGGTTGCGTCCCGCCACCGGCGTAGTGTGTCACCCACAGCCATGCCATGGCCGGGCCGCCGCTGGGGCTGACCAGGACTAGCGAATCCCGTTCTCTGGCGCCGGGCCTGGGCCCAACGTAGTCCCCGGTCAGTGGATCCGGACAGCGAGACGCGACCGCCCCGATCGATCTGTCCCCGCTCCAGATTGCGAGGTCGCTGATCTGCGAAGCCTTCTCGAACCCAGGCCAAACCACCTGCCGGGCCGGACCGAAGTCGACAAGCGTACAGCCTTTCGGAGCCGGGTCTGCCGACTCCAATCGGAGATTGTCCATGACTACGGGGGCATCGGCGAGATTCTTGAGGCTGAGCGTTACGGTCTTGGCCCAAGTGCCCCCGAATCGCAATGCCGCCACAGACAAAGGCAGCGCCAGCGTGTCCCGGCCGGTCTTGGGCCGACCCACCGCCGAGAACGACGTCTGCCCGCGGATATCGAGCTGCAGCGAGGAGCCTTTCGGGCCAACCGTGAGCACATCGACCCGGAGCCAGTCCGACGCCTCGCAATCCTCGCCCCGAATCACGAAGCTGATCGATGCTCCCGGCGGCAACTGTGCAGCTCTGCGGCCCTCGGTTACCCCCAGCCCGGACGCGATCTCCGTCAGTTCCCCTTCGGTGGTCGCTATTCTGCCGATGTCTTCGAAATCCTCAATCAGCCCTTGGGCCAGGCCCGCCCGCGGCACGACAAACACCACGCCTACCCACGCCATCAGCGGCACAACGCTTATTGCCGCAATAAGACGGCCCAAGGGCCAAGTAACCGACAAGCCGGCACAGCGGCCCCGGTCGCCAGCGCGGGTGACAGACAACTCATGCACGGGCGAATACCTTTCCGTTGACGATCCCTTGCAGTATAATTGAGGTTAGTTACTGAGGCAAATCAATGCAAGGCTGTCGCATTCAACCAGGTCGAGAGGCGACTCGCTTGGCGATCGTCGTCGTGTCCGCAGCCGCGCTGTTCGCCGGTAGCGCTGCAGCCTACGCACAGTCGCGGGTCCGGGGGGCCATTAACGTAGCTAGTCCCGGGAGAATAGCCAGGCTTGGCCAAAACAGCCCAACGCAGGTGTTCAACACCTATTCCTACGGTTTGGGCGCAGTGGGCCAAGCCAGCGCCCCAGCCGAGAACGTCCTTCGGACTTCGATCAGCAGGCGTGCAAGTTTCACCATCTCCCGCACGGGCGGCGGGGCAAGCCTGCCCAAAGCGCCCGCCGTCGCGGCCAAGGCGACCGGCAGCGCTATCTACCAACCCTTGAACATGCAGGTCCATGTTTCGCGAGGCCATTCCTTCGCCGCGTTGAGTTCAGCCATGAGTGGCGCCAGCGCCCTAGGGGCTGAATCGTACCTCCAAGCAATCGGCGCAGCCTCAACGGCCTTGTCCGCCGGGGATGAACCCATCACTTCACTGGTGCCTAGCCGACCAGGGAAGTACGGCAACATCATCGCCAGAGGCGAGGAGCTCCTTCGGGCGGGAAGGCACGCCGAAGCCTTCGATACTTTCAAACGTGCCAGCTACATGAACCGTCGTGACCCCGCAATCCTGCTGAGTATGAGCCACGCCGAGTTCGGGATGGCCAACTTCCCCATGGCAACCTACTACCTCCAAAAGGCGATCAGGTTCCTGCCGGAGTTGCCCTCTGTCCCCTTGCGACCCGACGGTTTTTTTGCCGACAAGCGACTATTCCGTTACAATATGACGCGACTCAGAGACAGAATTCGCGAAAGGCCGACTGAGGCCGGTTCATACCTTCTCATGGCCTATCTGCTATGGTTTCAGGACGAACCCGATATAAAAGGAGTCCAGCAGACACTCTCACTGGGACTGTCAGCCGCCACGGAACCGGAGTTGGTGGACGCTTTTGAGATCTTTCGCGACGCGGTCGACGCCGTGTCGGCCGACGACAGTCTTGGCGAACTTGCGGGTCCAATGACACAACCGACCGTGCGGGTGTCCGGGAAAGGGAACTCTCCCGAAGAAGCAGAGCAGGCAACTTCGCCAAGTGGAACGCCGGCTGAGGAGTAGAGATGGGGCGGCAGATCGAGCTTCACGAACCCCTTGCAGTCACACAGGCACCACTTGGGCAGCGTAAGGGACACTATGTGATTAACTTGCAACAGGTTTGGGTCGATGGTTAGTTAGTAGGATGACGACATCGAATTAGGATCCCAGGATAGATGGCAAGAAAACAAGAAACCAGTCCGACGTCTGTATCTGGCCGCCTTTTTGCAGGAATCGAAGACCTGATTCTGCGGTACCGCCTGGCCGCCCACGTGGTGGTCCACTCGATCCTCTTCTTCCTTGCCTTGATGTTGGCCTATTTGGTCCGATTCGACGCAGCCGGCGGCATAGACAAGACATGGTTCTTCGACCGCTTCCTGCCTTGGCTGCCTTACTTTGTCATCGTTAAGCTCCTGATTTTCGGCAGGATGAAACTCTTTCGAGGCGGATGGCTTTACGCGAGTATTCGGGACGTGGCGAATATCGTGATCGCGTCTTGGCTTTTCGTAGCGTTGACGTTCCTCTTGGTGGTGCTTTTCAGGCACGTGCCAATCTACATGGATCGGCAAGTGCCGCTGGTTTTTGAGAAGTACTCCAATGGCGTGCTGGTCCTGGACTTCCTGGCAACGGTATTCCTCGTGTGCACGGTCCGGCTGGGCTTTCGCATATACCGGGAGGAGCTTCGGCCCATTTCCCCCGAAGGCGTTCGCAACGTCCTGATCGTCGGGGCCGGCAATGCCGCCGAGACCATCGTCCGAGAGATCCAACGCATGCAAGTGCAGCGATACCGCGTTGTGGGGCTCGTCGACGATGACCAGAACAAGCGCCATTTCATAATTCACGGCGCCAGCGTCCTCGGCAGGACCGAGGACATCCGCCAGATATGTGAAGACCATGACGTCGAGGAAATCATCGTCGCTGTGCCCTCGGCGACACAAAAGGAACTCCAACGCATCATTCAATTGTGCAGCGGAACAAAACTCAGCTTCCAGTCGTTACCGAGCGTTGGCGACTTGATCGACGGGCGCGTTACGGTCTCGCAGATTCGCCCGGTGGACATCAACGACCTGCTTGGGCGCAAAGCCGTGGAATTGGACCGTGAGGCCTTGGCCAAGTTCCTGAAAGACCGGCGCGTCCTCATCACGGGCGCCGGGGGAAGCATCGGTTCGGAGATGTGCCGCCAGGTCGTCAACTATCGACCCGCCCAGCTGATACTGGTCGAACAGGCAGAAAACCCGCTCTTCGAGATCAACAATGAATTGCGGTCATCCCATCCGGACATCCCAGTCACGGCGATCGTCTGCGACATTTTTGACCGACAGCGTGTCATGCAGGTATGGGGACAGTGCCATCCCGACGTTGTGATCCACGCCGCTGCGCACAAGCACGTGCCTCTTATGGAAAACAACCCATCAGAGGCCATCAAGAACAACATCCTCGGGACAAGGAACGTCGCTGACGCCTCATGTCGGCATGATGTGGCCGAGTTCGTCATGATCTCCACCGACAAGGCGGTGAACCCCTCGTCGGTCATGGGTGCTTCGAAGCGTGTGGCCGAGATCTACACCCAGGCCCTGAACGGCCAGCCGGACTGCAAGACCCAATTCAAGGCGGTCCGGTTCGGCAACGTCCTTGGCTCAGCCGGTTCGGTCGTTCCGACATTCCGCAAGCAGATTGCCGAAGGCGGCCCTGTGCGGGTAACGCACCCTGAGATGACACGGTACTTCATGACCATCCCCGAGGCCTCCCAACTGGTCCTTGAAGCCGCCGCCACTGGAACCGGCGGCCAGATATACCTCCTGGACATGGGCGAGCCGGTAAAGATCGTGGACCTGGCCCGCCAGATGATTACCCTCAGCGGCTTCCGCCCCGGCGAAGATATTGACATCACATTCACCGGGGTGCGCCCAGGCGAGAAGCTCTTTGAGGAGCTGCGCACCGTCGGCGAGGATATCGAACCGACCGTGCATGCCAAGGTGTTGATCTGGATGAGCAAAAAAGCGGATCTAGCGACGGTCGGCAGGCATATTGATGAGCTGGCTGATTTGGCAGAATCCTCGGACTGGGTCCGAATCACGCAGGCGCTTCGCAAGATCGTGCCGGAGTACAACCCGCTCAACCCGCCTGAAGGCACCAAACTCGGCAAACGTGCCGACGCCCCGGTTTCAGGGGCCGTGCAGCCCTGACGCTTCGCGTGAGAACCCCCCATCGACCCCGAGGCGACATCACCGTCCGCGCTGAGCCCGTTCTCAGCCGCGCCGAAGCCTATGGCCGTTGGACAATCCGGTCGGAGGCACAGCGAGGCGCTTCTGCGGCCCACGTTCTTGACCGGGTACGGCCAATCACGGTATCCTTTGGATTTTCCGCCACTCGGTTAGGATGATCAGATGCAACGTCCCCCGAAATTAGTGGTATTGAGCCTCGACGGCGTGCCGCACGGCTTGGCCAATCGTCTCATGGACGCCGGGCACATGCCAGCCCTGGCCGGGCTGTGCGAACGTCACGGCCGGCCTCGCATGATGCGCTCGGTGTTCCCGACGGTCTCATGCGTCGCGTGGGCATCCTACGCCACTGGGCGGAACCCCGGAAAGCACGGCGTTTTCGGCTTCGTGGATCGTCGGCGGGGCAGCTATGACTTGACCTTCCCCAACGCGGCCTCCATGCGAGGCCCCAACGTCTGGGAGATACTCTCCGATCACGGGAAGAGAGTTTTCGGCATGAACGTGCCGACCACGTACCCCCCGCGGGCGGTCAACGGCATTCTCATCGGCGGATTCCTGGCCCCTTCGCTGGAAAAGGTCGCCTACCCGCCCGCCGAGGCAGCATATCTGCGTAGCATCGATTACCGCATCGACTCGGACTCGGTGATTGCCCGGGAGTCCAAGAAGGACATGCTGGCTGATCTGGCCGTGACGCTGGCCAATCGCAACCAGGCGATGTTGCATTACCTCTCAGCCGACTGCTGGGACTTCTTCCACACGCACGTTATGGGCACCGACCGGATTAACCACTTCCTGCTGGCTGAGGCGCTGCGGGGCGAATCGGACCTGGCTGACGGGTTCTACGATTACTATCGCAAGGTGGACGGCGCTGTGGCCAGCCTGCTGGACGTGATCGGAGACGATACGCCGCTGATGATCCTCTCGGATCACGGCTTCTGTCCGATCAAGTACGAAGTGCAGCTTTCGCGATATCTTGTCGAGAAGGGATGGACCACCCCGGCCGGGACTATCCAAAGCCCCCTATCGATCGACCCGGCCAAATCAAGGGCGTTCTGCCTCATCCCGGGCCGGGTATACGTGAATCTCCGCGGCCGGGAGGGGGCCGGCTGCGTCGCACCGGAAGAATACGACGCCGTCCGGGCCCAACTGACCCGCGACCTGCTGGACATGCTCGACCCCAACGGCGAGCCGGTCATCCGCTGCGTAGTGAAACGCGAAAATCTTTACTGGCCGGCTGGGCAGCATCAACCCGACGACGCCAACATCAACGCAGCAGGTACGCCCCCCTACGACCTGGCTGCGGACCTGATCGCAATCCCCCACGACGGGTACGACCTGAAGATGGGGCTCAGTGCACCCCAGACTTTCCTCACGACACAACTTGAAGGGATGCACACAGCCCACGATGCGATGATCCTGACCCGCGGGATCGAACTACCCGAGGACGAACTAGAGATTCGACAATTGGCAGGGCCCATCCTGGACGCTCTGGATGTGCCCGCCGGCGAGGAACTGGACCTCGCCCAAGTGCCAGCCCCCCAAGGCGTGGCGTAAGGAGAAGCTGCTGCGATGGACAAGCTGAGCGAACTGGAAAACCAGAGCATCTACATCATCCGAGAGGCTTACCACCACTTCAACAAGCTGGCACTGCTGTGGTCGATCGGCAAGGACTCGACCGCCCTGTTGTGGCTGTGCCGCAAGGCATTCTTCGGCCATCTGCCCTTCCCGGTGCTGCACATCGACACGAGCTACAAGTTCGAGAAGATGTACAAGTTCCGCGACGAGTACGCACGCAAGTGGGGCCTGGACCTGATCGTAGCCCGCAACGAGGAGGCTCTTGCCCGGGGCGTCAGCTGCGAAGGCAACAAGCTAGAGTGCTGCAACGAGCTCAAGACCAACGCCCTCAAGCAGGCGATCGCCCGCGAGGGCTTCGAAGGGCTACTGCTGGGCATTCGCCGCGACGAGCACGGCATCCGGGCCAAGGAGCGGTACTTCTCGCCGCGCGACGAACAGTTCAAGTGGGACTACGAAGACCAGCCGCCCGAGCTGTGGGACCAGTACAAGTCCCAGGCCGCCGAGGACACGCATGTCCGAATCCATCCGCTGCTGCACTGGACGGAGATCGACATTTGGCGCTACGTCCAGCGGGAGAACATCCCCTACACGGAATTGTACCTCTCCTGCGAAGGCAAACGTTATCGCAGCATCGGCTGCAAGACCTGCTGCAGCCCGGTAGCCTCCACTGCCTCCAATGTGGACGAGATCATAGCCGAGCTGGAGGTGTCCACCACCGGAGAACGCGACGGCCGGGCACAGGACAAGGAAAACACCTACACGATGCAGAAGCTCCGAGCGTTGGGATACATGTAGGCTGGCAAAGAACCGCCGCGTGAGCCAGAGCATCAGGACACTAACATTCAGAAGTCGCAACAGACCAAAAGAAACAGGACCATGGAACGAGAGCATTTGAGATTCGTGGTAGTCGGCAGTGTTGATCATGGCAAGAGCACGTTGATCGGGCGGTTCCTCTATGACACCGGTTCGCTGCCGGAGGCGCAGCTGGAGGCCATGCGCAAGCTGTCCGAGAACACAGACGAAAAGGTGGAGTTCGCCT
>Ga0180433_10010279_pt1 | contig 11288 bp, 9 predicted proteins | sample SS_ome_8_FD_132980 | JGI IMG/M metagenome (GOLD analysis project Ga0180433, IMG submission 132980) | Hypersaline lake sediment archaeal communities from the Salton Sea, California, USA - SS_1_D_1 metaG | ecosystem: Environmental > Aquatic > Non-marine Saline and Alkaline > Hypersaline > Sediment... | reverse complement strand
TGATTCGCGGTATATTCAGATAGCTCCTGGCGCTGCTTGCCGGGCCGATACAGATAGCCTCATCGGCAAGCGCCAGGTACGGCGCGTCTTTATCGGCCTCGGAATAGACCGCCACTACTTCGACGCCAAGCTCACGGCAGGCGCGGATGATACGCAGCGCTATCTCACCACGGTTTGCTATCAGAATTCTTGAAAACATAAATCAATTTACTATTTGCTATTTTCTATTGACTATTGCTTTGATGCCTTTCAATAGACAATAGTCAATAAGTAATTACTGCTCCGGTTTGACTTTAAATAGGGGTTGGCCGTACTCGACAGCCTGGCCGCTGGTTACGAGCACCTCGACAATCGTGCCGCTGGTCTCGGCCTTTATCTCATTGAGCACTTTCATCGCCTCGATAATGCAGACTACCGTCTGCGGGCCGACCGCAGTGCCGACATCCACAAAGGGATCGGAATCGGGACTCGGAGTAGCATAGAACGTCCCGACAATGGGCGATGTGATTTCTGTGAGATTCTCATCGACGGGCTCGGATTGGGCCGCCCCGGCCGGACTCGAAACCTCCGCGGCCTGCGAATCACCGACTGCCGCGACGGTGTCCAGCCTAACCACCGGCATTTTCTTGACGGCCTGCTGAGGTTTGGATCGTTTGAGAAAGATCTTCTCGTCGCCGTTTTTGATCTCAACCTCCACCAGCTCGTTGTCTTTCATTATCTTGATGAGTTCTTTTATCTTCCGCAAATCAGCATCTTTTTGCGCCATCGCTGCATCCTTTCCGGAGTCCCGGGGCGCCGGTTCACGCCCACAGGTCCTCACCAGGCGGGAACGGAAGCTCCCGACAAAACCCACAAGTATAGTCCGAGCAGAGGTCTTTGCAAGGGTTTTTACTTGTATCGGCATACGCAGGGCATTAAGTTCGGCGATATTGGTGCAAAAAATGCAGAGTTCTTTTGTGAGGTCCGTCCAATGGAGAAAATCGCAGTCGATGCCGTGCTGCTGCCGTCGGATGAAATTGCCGCCAGGGCTATCGAAGCCAATAGGGAGCTACAGAAACAGTGTCCCGGCGGGATTATCCTGGACAGGGAAACGTGTCTGCCGCACATTTCTCTGGCTATGGGCTGTATTAACCACGGCGATATCGCCAGTATAGGAGGGATTCTCCGGGAGCTGGCTGAAAAAAACCATCCGAGCGAGCTTATCAGTGTTGGTATCCACGTCGGAACAAATGCCGCCGGCGAAAAAGTATCGTCTCTCAAGCTGGAGAGGACGGAAACGCTTCAGTCGCTCCATGAAGAGGTAATGCGAGGATTAGAGCCGTATTTCAGCCACGATGTGACGGCCGAAATGGTGCTTTCACCGCCTCAAGCCTGCGAATCGACACTGCGCTGGATCAGGGAATTTCCGGAAAAATCGAGTTTCCAGAGGTTTTTTCCGCACATTACACTCGGATACGGCCAACTCGCCGATTTTACCTTTCCTGCCGAGTTTGATGCTCAGAAGCTCGCTCTGTGTCATTTAGGCAATCACTGCACGTGCAGGAAAATCCTCACATCAGCCGAAATTCAATCGTGAAAACGTAATATATAGAAAAAATGGATGAAAAATCACTTGCATTATCGGGCGTTTGCATATATTTTGACACAATCGACGTAGCGTGACCGAAGTAAGTCTTGCAACGCGACATTTTAGGTAGGAGGTTATGGTGAAGATCAATCAGGATTTCGTAATGGCGGTCGAGACGATTCTCTTTCTCAAGAAAAGGCGGAAGGACGACTATCTCCAGGCGTCCGAGATAGCCAAGGCCCTTGATTTCTCGGTGGGATACCTGCAGAAAGTCATACAAATGCTCAGCAGGCAGGGCATTGTCGAATGCAAGCGCGGTAGAATCGGCGGCGTCAGGATACGCGCCAGCGCAATCACTCTTTTGGATTTATGGAAGGCGACCTGCGGCGGCCTGGATCACGTACGGCCGGCTGTGTCGGTCATGAAAAAACCGCTCAGGGCCTTCGCCGATTCGATGGATAAATCCGTAATATACAGGAAGGCACGAAAAGGCGCATAGCTGCGCTCTTTCCGCTGTACGGAGCGCGTTATCCGGGTACGCAACGAATGCGCCGTTGGTGTGCCTATTGAATGAAAGCCGAAACTCCCGGCATTCTCAATCGTCTTTCTTCTTCCCTCCAAGCAGACCATCCAGCAGCCCTTTGGACTTCTTCAGCACGTCCTTGACCTCGTCCGGCGCTTTGTCGCCCAGGTTCTTCTCGATCTGCTTGTCGATCTCTTCGTCGAGTTTTTCCTTCTGCTTGTCTACTTCTTCTTCGAGTCTCTTTTTGCCGGCCTCGATCGCCGCGTTTTTGAACGCTTCCTGCAGGTCTTTGACTTTAAAGACCAGACGAGGCTCGGTTATTGGGCCGACTAAACGTATCTGGGTGTCTATATTGTGCAAAACCGAAAGTGCCTCGGAGGCTATCTTCGGATCCAGTCCCAAAAAGTCGTCACCCTGCGCTCTCGCCGTCATGTTCGATACCGTCAGGTCTATCGTCAGGTCTATCGATCGATCGGTAACCATACCGGCAAGCGTTCCCGAAGCGGTACCCGAGTCAAACATCAGCCCGCTGTCGCTGCTGAGGCTTGACTGCAGTTTGCTCAGGTCGAGATCGTTGAAGTCTCCGGTTACCTTCGGTATAGAATCACCTGCCGAGTAATCGAATGTGAGGTTGAGAGCCGCCTGCGTATCGTTCGAGTTCATCGTAAAAGTAACGGGCAGTTTCGCGCTGCGAGGTGAGTTGCTTATGTTCTGCATCAGCACATTGCTGTTACCGAACAGGTTTGAAGGTATCAGGACTTTTTCCACCAAAATTCTCTTGGCCATCATACGAGGCGAGACTTCAACAGGAGCGCGTGCCAGGAGATAATCAAGATACTTATGAGGTGCTTGCTCTACCTCCGCTTCCTGCTCGGCATTCGGATCTTTCTCAGACTTCGGGAGCCACTTTCGAGCCTTTTGCAGCTTTTCCTTTAGGGCCTTGGCATCCTTGAAGTACTTCTCCAGCTTGGCGATATCCTCCGGCGTGACCGTGTACTCGCACGGATCGAACGGCTCGGGCTCGGCCACAGGAGCCTTGACTACCTCGCCGGGAGTGTCCCGCTTTTGGTCGAATCGCACATTAGACACCTCAATGTTTTCCATTACCAATCGCCCTAACAGCATGTCGTAAACGCTCGCATCGGCGGCGATCTTGTCTATGGCCACCTGATTATTTTCGGGCTTATTTGGATCGGTCACCTGTATACCGGCCACAGAGACCGCACCGCCGAGCGACAGATCGAGGCTTTCGAGATTGACTTCCGCTCCGTTGACTTTGGTCATGGCCTTGACGGCATAATCCTTGACTATGTTGTCTTTGACAAAGTGCATCGCCACCGCCGATCCACCCAGAATCACAACAGCAATTGCAACTCCCGCCTTACGAATGATCTTTGTCTTGGCCGAGAACAGCGCCTTGGCGTCTTTGGTTCTCTTGCCGATGAGCACGCGGTCCAGTATGCGGACCCATCTGTTGGAGTACCATTTCTTGAACTTCTCGGAGCCTTCCTCGAACTTCAGCAAAGTCCGGCGAAAACCTATCACCGATCGGGCCATCAGCAGCCCGGCCACGGCGCCGATGACCGGTCCGGCAATAAGCGCCCCGGCCACTGCATACCGGCTGAAATCGGTCAAGCCGATGATCGGCACGGAAGCCAGCGCATTCAAGAGCCCTGAGAGATTATTCTGTGCGAATATTCCTATATGGTAAAGAACCGGGGCCGCGGCAAAACACAGGCCCTTGCCCAGGGCCGCCGAGAGCAAAAACAAACCCAGATGGACGTTCAGGAAGAACACTAACACGAGCAGAGCGACGTGGATGCCGGCAAAATCCGGAATCAGGCCGAACCAAAAGCCCAACATTATCGAAATGAAGATCATTACAGGTGAAACGCTGCCGCGGAATATTCCGAGCATTTTACGTATGGATCTTGGAAGAATCATTTTTGTACCTCCTTTTAAATTTGGATACGGCCATAGTCTTTAATTAGTTCTGTCAAATAGAATATACCAACCGAATTTATCGGCAAAATGAAGGCAGTCAACAAAAATTAAAATACACCCGACAAAAGCAAGTCCGAGAAACAAGCTATTTGGAACATCTCTTGGTACGTGCGATTCGGCTTATCCAACGGCCCGCAATGTCGGCTAAGCTGATATCCGGGTGTTTATGGGGCTACCCGGCTCAAGCCGATAAAATTCCCATTTGCCCCTAAAGCTTCACGTTCGATGAGCCGAACGAGTAATCTAAGAGCAGGACAAATTCAGATAGACTGACTATAGAGACCGGATGGCCGTGGGTGATAACCAGCGACATAAAAGATTGCTTCTGCTGCTGAAAAAGCTCAACAAAGAACGCAAGAAACAGGCAAAGCAGATAGATATGCTCTGCAATGATCTGATCGGAGCACAGAGAGTATTCATCAGAAGACTCAACACCATCAGCTTTACGGCGGGTTTCTTTGAGTCTATCATCGGTATGACCGACCTGAACAATCTGCTATACACGGCCGTCAAACTTCTCGATGAGCAAATTCCGGGCGCCAATGCCGCTTTTTTCCTGCGCCAAGGCGAGATTTTTGATTTGCACATGTTCGAGATCAACCAGACCACAGCCCTCGACAAAGAGCAGCTCGAAAGCCGCCTGACTCAGGAACTTATGAACAACGCCTGCAAGGCCAACAGGGTCTGCACTCTCGATGAAATATTCGAGATGGGACTTGACGGTAATCCAACCGGCCTGGTCGGCACATCGGCTATAACGATTCCCCTTGGCCTGTTCGGCGTATCGGTGGGCTTCATGCTCGCCTATCGCAACTCGGAAAACAAGCTGACCGGCGAAGAAATACGGAACATCTCCGCGATAGTTCCCGGACTCTCCCAGGCGATTGCCTGCTGTCAGGCACATTCGCGCGCCACGAGTTGATCCCACGGATTTAACGTTTTTATCGCGGCGGTTTTGTAAGCCCCGCAGCAATAGCCGAAGCTCTCAGTTTGTCTCCGGCCGGTCCCGGAGATTTGAAGAACAATACCTCAAGCAATTCCTGCTGTTCATTCAGAGCTTTCAGAGCTTGCGACCACAGTTCCGGACGCCGGGATCGAATAGGCTCGGCCATTCCAAGACAAATAGCCAGGTATCCGCCTCGGGCCCGTTCCTGTGCCGTTCGACCATTCAAGAGGCACGATCTGATTTGCGGCCTCAGCTCCGATTTCAAGCCAGCCACCTGCTCATCCGCTTTGGCGAGCCTCTCGACGTTAGCCGGCTTTTGCAGGCGGATTCGGTAGAAAGTTTCGCCGTTCCGGGAAAGTTTCTCTCCACCGTTTTCGGTTATGACATGCCCGGCGACTTCAACTATGCGATCGCCGAAAGCTGTTATAGTCTCATCCTCGGGCATCCCCGGACGCGTGGTATTTCGATAAACGTCCTTGATTTTCCAGCCCTGCCGCTGTATCCATCGGCGGCCTTTGATTACCCCAACGACAGTCGCAGCGGTGGCGGCGTTGTTGTCGGCATCCCAGCCGAAATTGAAGGCATGGACGAGCGTATCGACCAGATCGCCCCGGCCGTATAGAAGCGAGGCGACGGTCGCGGCGGTACAGAGTTCGTAGCCGTTCTGATTGCGGGTTCTGCTTTCGTAGAGAGTGTACTTGTCTCTTACCAGCCGGCGAGTCGCGCGCCAATCTTCTATGTGCTCTTTGTGCCACCGGCGAACATCTTTAATAATCGGCACAAGCGCGCTTGCCGGATCGACAGAAGCAAGACCGGCGTCGATTATGGAGTCGATATCGTCGGTGAGAAAGGCCGTAGCAATCATGGCTGTGAATAACTGCGTGGTCTGAGCGGGCTCGCCGTCGATACTGACGTGGGTGTAATTCAGCCCGATCCGCCCGGCGGTTTGCGGCATCGCCGGAGCGACAAGGCCGAACGATTCGCATACGAACTGGCCCGATATGTTGAAGTTGGCCCAGGGATTGAGCGCCAGACTGCCCGTCAGAGGCGGATTTATGCCGATGTCCATCAGCCGACGAACGTACAGGTTCGAGCACCAGATACGCTGGTTGATGTGCTTCTTCCACAATTCGGTGACTTGCTCGGGAGCGAGGATCGGCGTTTGGGCTTGCTGCATGGCAACGATATAGACCCACTCGATATCCGTATCGTCATCCGTGCGGGCGCCATCGGGCAAAGCCGGAGTGTACTGAGTTACATTCCCCGGCTGGTCGTAGTATTTATTCTCATGAGCCAGCCCGTTTAGGTTGCCGAGCAATTGGGCGAGCAATCCGCCTTGAATCTTGTCCTCCAGCGTCTCGGCGGACATTTCAATAAACTCAGTAATATCCACCTTACTTTCGGCCAAGATTGCCGAATCGAGAAAAACGACCAAAAAAATGCACACACAAAGTGGCAGGCTAAATTTTCTGCGCATCATAACAATCCTCCCTTGGCAGAGTGGGCCTTGATCTAGCATCTGGCTCAGTGATTGGGTAGCTGTCTCATCCCTAAGGGATGGAGATGTTTAGAGAAAGCCATCCCCAAGCTTCGCTTGAGGCTGCCACCCGTTTTAGCCGACACCATCATCTAAGGATTAATGTTCGAGAGCTTTTGTATCCCGTAGTTTCGGCCGACAAATGCATCTGCCGCGGCCAACTGTTCCCGCGATATTACAATCGTCGGACTGTGCATCTCGAATTCGATCACGTCGAACTTCGACTCGGGATTGAGCTTTTGAGCTTTCACTATGTCCGCCATCGAACGTATCTTCATGCCGTTAAACTTGCTGACGACTCTCTGGCCGAGACCGGTATATCCCTGGTTTATCTCAGCCCATAGAACATAGCTCAGTATTACGATGTCCCTGCGCTCGTCGGTCGGCTTGAAAGCAAAGTCACGGTAGTAATGATACAGGTGCGAAGGCGCTTCGCCGGCCAGGTTGTCGCCGAACTCCTTCATATACTCGCGAGTAAGCTTCTGTAGAACAAATCCGCCGGTGACAACATACTCCGGCTGTTTGTCGAATTCGTGAAACGGCACGAGCATGTCCGAAGCAGTGAAGTTCCTGACCTTTGCAGGTATCTTCTTTTTCGCGCCGTCCCGCCAGATCTCGAAAACCACACTTTCGCCGACAGCCTTGCTGGTGATAAGATAATCGACGTCGAGCCACTCGTAGCGGGAGTGCTCGAATCGCCCGTGAGGATCGAGCCCGTGCCCGTCGATTCGCAGGAGCACGTCGCCCTTCTTCAGGACGTCGCTTCCGGTTCCGAGATTGTAAACATCGGATACGTATGTGCCGCCCCCCAGTGACTCCGGCATTTTCAGGTAGGAGCGCATAGTCGGATCGAGAAGCTCCGAGATCGCAAAGCCGACTTCTCCAAAACCCTTGTAGTCACCCTTTCGAAATACCTCCAGAAATCGGTTGATAGTCTCGGCGGGAATTACGCCGGCTTCTTTTTCCCTGCTGGACCAGGCGGCTATGCCTATGGGTGACTTACCGGCGAAGTAGACTTCCCCCTTGCCCGTACGCTGTGAGGCGCCGGTAATTACGTAGATCAGGCGATACCCGTGCGAAGTTCGCGTCTTTTCTATACTGGCGCGATCGAGATGGCCTCGTCCGTTGAATAGCTGGCTGGCCGCCGAAAGCCAGTAGAAATCAACTTCCGATCCCTTTGTGTACTCCTCGATAAACTTCATCGGCTTCAAAGGCTTGTTAAGCTCGTTTCGATTTAACCGGATCAGGCACAGGTTGTTGCGGTAGTCGACAACAACGACTTCGGCCGTAACGAATTCGTTCTGCCCGAACCGCAGCGCCCTGGCGAAAGCAAGGTTGGCGACATTCTCGGCAGTGGTGATAACTTCATATTCACCGACCGCACAACCGCACGCCCAGTTCTTCGACAGGCTTCGGTGTTTCCAGGGCTCGCTCAGCTCGTAGCCGTATGCGGCCGTCTCTAAAAAAACAATGGAGTCCTGCATTTCTTCAGTCAAATCGATCCGGGGCGCAGCGGCAGAGATGCACGGCACAAAAACGGCGCCGAAAATTGTGGCTAAATAGTAGAAAACGTGTTTTTTCATGGATTCGTCTCCAGACGAGCTTCGGCGCCGATATGATATTTTTCCAGAATGGGCTCGTGTCTCAGCCGCGCCTTCTCGGCGTCTATCGGAAGAATACGATTATTGCCCATGAATTTGATCTCGTAAAACCGTTCCCTGGTCTGCTTGAAGGCCTTCTGAACGTCTCCGAGTCCGTGTATCTTGATGCCGTTTATCTCTTCGACAACGTGGCTCCTGAACGGCTCGGCATAGGAGTTGATCTCATCGGGCATTATCGCCGAGAGGACAACGTATTCTTTGCGCTGCCGGTCCTTGTTCAGCACAAGCGAGTGGGCGTAAAGGTATCTCAAATAGAATGGTATGTCCCTCGGCCACTGTCGTCCCCAGGTTTCGAGAAAGTTCCTTGTTGCCGGCACGAATACCAGCCCGGCAAAGCACACGTACGGAGGGGGCCGGTCGTATTGGCGCGCTCGTTCGAGAATGGGCCGGTTCAGCGCGATGGTGGCGGTCGCGGTCATGCGCTCGCCCTGCCGATAGAAGGTCAGTTCAGCCTTCTCGCCAATTTGCTTGGATTCGATAACCTCGGAGATGGAGAGCCTCAGGCCGTGTATGTTGACCATCCCGTCGTTATCGATGTTATAATCGTCGACGCGAGTCATCACATCGGCGGGCTGGAGGATCGATTCGATCGAAGAATGCATAACGGTGTCCAGCACCACGACGCCGTCCTCGCCGGGCGGGACCTTAAGATACTCTTTGTAACTGGGATTATGCAATCCCGGATAAAACAGCGTCCCCATGGAACCGAAGGCATCGTATTTTCCGTCTTCGACGTCTTCGAGGAAATGTCTTATCACCGTCGTTGGAATCATATAGCCGATGTTGTCGGCTTCGGACAGCCCCTGGAAAGCGACTCCGACGACTTTTCCGTCCTGAATAACGGGACCGCCGCTGTTGCCGGGGTTAATCGCGGCGTCGGTTTGAATGACCAGATGCTTGTCGGCTCCGCTGTGAACGTAGGTGTCCATCTCCACCCGCGAGACAACGCCTTCGGTGACGGAAATGCGCTGGCCGCCAACGGGGAAGCCGTACGTCGAGACGGTGCTGTTGACCGCCGGAATGCCCGCCAATTCCAGAGCCCTCGTACCCTCGAAGAATCCGGGATCGTCGACGGTGAGCATCGCCAGGTCGCAGTCGTGCCCGACGTATACCACTCTGGCCATGTATGGTTTCGCAACGTCTTCCTTTCTCAACTCAACGTATCTGCTGTTACTGACGTTGTGAGCGTTGGTGAGGATTCTGTTGCCCTCGACCATGAAGCCCGATCCGGAAATCCTGCTAAAGGGCGCCCTCTTCCACGGCGTCACATAATTGAAAGGCTGCTTCACGACCCTGATTAGAATGATCGCTTCGTGCGGACGCGGCAATCCGGTATTTTGCGCCGAACTAATACTCAGACATTCCAGCAACAGGACAAATACAGCGACAAATATGAGTCTTCGATATCGCATCTCTACATACCCCAATTTAACATTGACTATCGACAATTGACTATTCGCATCCCAAAGGTCGATATCCAACTGTCAATTTCTATGTGTTCACCATCTTAGGCCCTGCCGCGACAAATTGAAAGAACAATTTGTAACGACCATAGTCTCAGTGAAATTGCAGCAAAGCCCGCCATTGTCATTTCGACCGGAGTGATGCAGAGCATCACGAAGCGGAGAAATCTGATCTTCAACAGATCTCTCCACTGCGCATTCGGTTACAGTCGATATGACAAACCGTAGAATCCCGAATCTAAGTCGAGATTACAGAACATACCGGTTCATTCTTTGATATCGTAGCACATCAACACGTCGCCGTGGCGGATGTAAAGCCGGCCGTCGGATATGGCCGGATGCGCCCAGTGCTCGGCGGAACCCCTGGTTACCTCGAACGAGCTGATCATCTCGTAGCCGTCGGGATTGATTTTAATCAGCCCGACCCTGCCGTTCTCGCCGTAGCCGTACATGAGACCGTCGACGTAGATGGCCGAGCCTTTGCCGACCAGACGGGCCGTGAACTTAACTTTGCCTGTCTCCAAATCGAGGCAGCACCATGTGCCTTTCGTGCCGGCCCCGTGTATGCAGCCGTCCACGAGAACAACGCCGCCGTGGTGAACGTCCATAGACTTCTCGGACCATTTCTTTTCTAAGCTCGTCCCGTCGGCAGACAGCTCGAATATGTGCCCGCCCTGGCGGTAGCCGTTTGTCACGTAAATCAGGCCGTTCCTGTAGACCGGAGTGACGGCGTTTATGTCATAACTGACCTTGTTAGGATGAGTCCAGAGGACTTTGCCGTTAGTGATGTCAATACCCACAAGCGACTGCTGGAGCAGAGTCAGGACGATACGTTTGGAGCCAACGTCTATTGCGATGGGCGAGCAGTACCCGGAGGGTTCGCCCAGGCCTTTGCTGGTCCAGATGGTCTTGCCGTTCATTTTGTTCAGCGCGACCACCGAAGCGCCCCGGCCGCCGGGCGTGCAGATAACCTTTTCGCCGTCGATCAACACCGACTCTGCAATTCCCCACCGGATGTTCTTTCCGCTGAACCGGGGCAGCGTATCACTGTGCCATATATGTTCGCCCGTCTTTGCATTGTGACATGCGATGCGTCCCATGCCGCTCATCAGATACAGACGATCGCCGTCGATTGTGGGCGTAGTATGCACGCCCGGGTGCGAGCCCGCCCATTCCGGGCCGTAGCCAACCTTCCATTTCGGATTGCCCTGCAGGTCAAAAGCAAACAGGATTCCCTCTTTGCCGATCAAGCCGGTTGTGTAAACCATGCCGTCAACCACGGCTACCGACGAAAAGCCTATGCCCAGACCGTCAACAGACCATAATTCCTTGGGCCCTCCGGCGGGCCATCTCTTCATCAGTCCGGTCTCAGGCGAAAGCCCGTCGCGCGTCGGCCCGCGAAACTGAGGCCAATCCGCCGCACCGGCAACAGAAGCAGCCAATACAATAGTCAAAACGACAACTTTAATTTTCCTCGTGCATTTCATTCTTCATATCCTTTCCATTCTCAGAGCCCTCAAAAACGTTCGCTCCAAACACAGTACCAAACCCCACCACTGTTAACATAAAGGATTTATATCTCAACTG
>Ga0180433_10010278_pt1 | contig 11289 bp, 18 predicted proteins | sample SS_ome_8_FD_132980 | JGI IMG/M metagenome (GOLD analysis project Ga0180433, IMG submission 132980) | Hypersaline lake sediment archaeal communities from the Salton Sea, California, USA - SS_1_D_1 metaG | ecosystem: Environmental > Aquatic > Non-marine Saline and Alkaline > Hypersaline >... | reverse complement strand
TTACTGCAGATGAAAAAAAAGTTCGTGTTAAGCCTTTGATTGTTACAAGAAACAGAGCGCAGGGCGGAACTAAAATGGAGATTAGAAAAAGAGTTAAAGCCCATCTTTCTGCAACTATCAGCAAGACTAAGTATGAACAGTTGATGAAAGAAATTATTCAAGGAAAATTTCAAAGAGCAATGCAGGATGTTGCTAAAAAAATCTGTCCTATTGCTGCTTCTGAGATTAAAAATATAGAACTGCAGATTCCTAAGAAAAAGATTTAATTCTTTGCACAATCTTTTTAAACACTCGAACCTATTTTTATTTCTATGAAAACAATAATTGGCCAGGGTGCAGAAGCAATCTTGTATAAAGAAGAAAATAAAGTTTTAAAAGACAGGATTAGTAAAAATTACAGGCAAAAAGATCTAGATAAATCTTTAAGAAAAGCACGAACTAGAAGAGAAGCTAAAGTATTGACAAAATTAAAAGAGATTGGTGTTCCTGGCCCAGAACTGTTAGATATGGATGACAAGCATATGCGCATCAGTATGAGTTTCATCAATGGAAATAAAGTGAGAGATATTCTAAACAAGAATCATATTGAACTTTCAAGAGAGATTGGCAGAAAAGTGGCAAAACTGCATGCAAATAACATAATTCATGCAGACTTAACAACTTCAAACATGATTTTTGACAAGGAAATTCATTTAATCGATTTTGGATTAAGTTTCTTTTCAACAAAAGAAGAAGATAAAGCAGTTGATTTACGCCTTTTAGACAGGGCTTTAGAATCAAAGCATCATGATATTCATGAAGAGTGCATTAAATCAGTCTTAGAAGGATACAAAGAAAACTATCCAGATGCTGAAAAAGTGTTAAGCAGATTAGAAAAAGTCCAGCTAAGAGGCCGGAATAAGAAAAAAGCAAATTAAAGATAAAAATAGTTTTTCTTTTTTTAATTTAAAAGCAAATGCTTCTAAATAAGAAAAAAGCTTAAATACCCTTAATTCTATTTTAGTATAAAAAGAGGACTATGAAACCTAGCATAATAACTTTGTTGATTGTAGCAATTGTGGCAGTTGTTGCGGTTCTGCAATTAAATCTTACTGGAATGGCTGTAGAAGATGTTAATCTAAAGTATTATCCTTCTTTTTTTGGTCCGGATTTTGATGCTTATGTGATTAAAGGCAAGATTAAATCTCCTGAAGAGATGACTGCAACAAATATTATTGTCAGCCGTCTTCCTGAGCAGTATGAATTGATTCGCCAGATGTTATATCAATACGGCATACCGCAAGGCAGGATGTTTGCTAAAGATCTTCAATACAAGGTTGTTAATGAACAAGATACTGATTTCACTAAATCCAATGCAATATTAATTGGAAGTGTTTGTCATAATTCAAATATTGCCAATTTATTGGACGCGATAGACTGCAGGTCTTTTTTCAAGCCAGGCGAAGGCATGGTTAAGCTGATTGAAGCAGACAATAATTATTATGTGCTTTTCACAGGCTATTCTGGCGATGAGGTTCTTTCAGTTACAAGAGCGTTCTTGTCTGAACTGCAGTTAAACAAGATTGATTCTAAAGAGTTTAGGATTGATTCAACAACACAAATTCCTTTAAGAGACCCGCAGTGGTATGGAGAATACACTACATCGCCAAGCATAAGGTCTACGAGGTCAAGAGATGTTAATGTTCTTGGTTCTCAATTTTATATAATGCCATGAAAACTGAAAATATTATACTGACAATGATTGTTTTTGTTGCTTTAGCAGCAATTATTCCATTTATTTATTCTTCTTTTACAGGTCTTCAATTTTATGATTACACTCTTGCAGGCTATCCTTATTATTTTTTTACAGGAACCACTTTTAATGCGAACATAATCAAGCCTGCTTATTCCAGTTCAGGAGAAAGAATCGCGGCTAATTTGATAATCAATAATATTCCTAAGCAGTTCAGGTATTTGAGCATGACTAAATACGGCTCTGGATACTACCAAACAAGAATTTTTCCTGAAGAATTGCAGGGTAAAATTTTTGCTGCAGGAGATCCTCGGCTTGGCGATTATAAGATAAGAAATGGTATTGTTATCGGAACTCCCTGCAATAATCCTGTTGTTGCAGAGCTTTTGAATATTAGGTCTGACTGCAAAAATTATTTTAGTCCTGCTCAGGGTTTAGTTAAGCTTGTTGAATCAAACGGAAGACTTTATTTAGTAATAACAGGTTATAGCGGTGAAGAAATCCAGGCAACTGCTCAATTATTTAATCAAAGAGTGTATGACAACAAGAATACTGGCAGAGAAATGAAAACTGTTTTAAAAAAACAGTATGCTGGTGTAATGGTTCCTAACCTTCAGATTGGCGAGACAATCGGCAAAGAAATGAGAGGAATAGGCGGTTATTGAATAAGAGGTGTATAAAATGAGAATACCAAAAAACATAATGAATTTTTTGGAAAAACAAAAATTTTGTGTTCTTTCCACAAGCAGTCTTGCTGGAAAACCTGAGTCTGCTATTATGACTTCTGTCTGGAAAAACAAGCAGATAGTTTTAGTTACGTCAAAGAGCAGCAGAAAGTATGTCAATCTTGTCAAAAACAAAAAGGTTTCACTTGTATATGCAGATGCAAAATACACTAAAGGAGCCCAGATTGACGGCATAGCAAAACTTGTTCCTGAAAAAAAAGCAGCCGCACTTCAAAAGATGTTCATCAAGAAAAGGCCCGGCAGTGCTGTTTATTTAAAGAAAAAGCCGTATGGTGAATTAGTTTACATGATAATAACACCAAAACTCATCCGACACTTTAGCAAGTATGGCATGAAAATGACAATAATAAGAAAATTAAGGTGATAAAATATGGCTAAAAAAACAAGAACAAGAACTAAAAGAGTAAAAGTCACAAAGCAGATTCATAGGCATGGCACTTCTGGGGCAATTTATTTCCTCGGATGGATTGGCGCATTGGTTTATTACATTTCTAATGCAGCAAGCTTTTGGATGGGCGTTATTGGCGTTTTAAAAGCGTTTGTCTGGCCGGCTTTTTTAGTGCATGGGCTTTTGAAATTTTTAGGATTATAAGTATAAGTCAATAACTTTAAATATTCATTTTATTTAATTAGTTATATGAATCAAAAAGAATTAGATGAATTAATGAAGCAATTAGATGATTGTGACAAACGCATAGCTGATGATTCTTCTGATTATCTTGCTTATTTTGAACGCGGTTTAATCAATAGTGAACTAAACCTGCACAAGAATGCGATAAAGGATTTTACAAAAACAATCCAGCTTAAACCGGATTTTGCTGCAGCCTACCTTAACCGTTCTTGTGAATATGATTCTATAGACGAATTTGCTTTGGCAGATGCAGATTCTGAAAAGTATTCTGAATTAAAAAAACAAGAAAATAACGAAAATTAACAGCTTGCTATCTTTTCATTAAGCCATTTACCGTAGCCATAATCCCAGCAAACTCCATCGCAGTTTGCGCATATTCCTTCTGGCATTTCTGCATCGCATTTTGCATAGCATTCACTGCTTTCAGGCCATTGGCAGTCTGTGCAGAACTTTCCTTCGCAGCACCTGTCTTGGCATTTATCTATCATACTTTGCTGCATCTTGTAATCAAATGTGGCATGGTCTACGGAGTATGAACAGCCGTATTGGTATTTTTTGAACAATTCACTTAATTCGCTTGTTTCTACAGGTTTTGAAACAGTTTTGTTTGTAGTATTATCTTCTGTTTTGTTTACTTTTGAAGTATTATCTGCAATTGAATTATCAGTAAGGCCGGCATTATCTGCTGCTTTTGCTATCATTGATGCTCCTTTATTTGCTGTATCTTTCGCAATCTCTTCTACGTTGGTATTGCATCCGCAAAGAATAAAAATTAAGATTGTTAAAATTATTATTTTTTTCAAGTAAATCACCTCATTCAAAACTATTTTTGGTTTATTATTTAAATATATCTGCTTTAATAAAACTCAATTCTCTATATATTTCTCTGCTATTGCCATCATTTTATCTCTGAATTCGCAGAATTCTTTTATTCTTTTGTTGGCTAAGTATTCTTTTGCTTCATATTCTTTTCTTATTTTTGTTTCTGTATCATCTTTTGCTTTTAATTCAAGATATTTTGTTAGGTCTCTGCAGTCACAGTTAATCAAAGTGGCACTATTAGGATAACTTATTGTTACAAAAGAATACTCTCTAGACAAGGTTTTTATCTCTTTCATAAAACCTTGTGCGTTTATATCAAAAATATCTATCACTCTGAACTTAATATACCCTCTGCTTATGAAGCAATTATTATCATCAGGATATATGCTTGGCTCTCCGGTTTCAAGAAATAATTTTGGTTCTCTTATTTCTTTTTTTATTCTTGCTGCTTTGCTTTTAAGTGTTCTTAAGAATTTTATTTGGTCTAAAGTATAGATTAATTTTCGTATTGGCTGGTCTATTGTAGAGTAATTTATTTGCCTTGGTTTTTTAGTATCTAAAAAATAGTTTAGTCCTTCAAGAAAAGTGTTTATGGGGATTGTCACTGTTTTATACTTGCCTGAATTTTTTTGCTCTAATGGAACTTCTACTTCAGATTTTCTTGGAACCATTGCAAGAAGTTCTATTGAAGTGTAGCCAATTGGCATCAATGGCTTTCCGCCTATTTTTTTGACAAGATTTTCAAGTGAATCTGCAACTGTTTCAGGATCTTTAGGATTTTCTGTTTGCGGCAGAACTACATAGCAGTTATTCTCAAGCAGTTTTTTTACTGGTCCTGATTCTATTGTTTCTTTTGCCGCAATCTCTTTTGTTTCTATAGAAAATGATGCTGTGTATAAGTTCCAGCCTTTTTTATTCAGTTTTTCAAGTATCTCTTTAGACAACGCTGCAAATTGCATTTCTCCCACCAATTAAGCTATTATAACATTAAATTTGTTTAGCTTATAAAGTTTTTGACATCTTCTAACAAATACCTTTATAAAGGAGTATTGACTCAAAATTATCATGGTCTTAGAAAAGCTTGGCGATAGCTTAAAAGGAACTTTGCAAAAAATAGCTAAATCAGTTTTTGTAGATGAAAAACTCATTAATGAGCTGGTAAAGGATATACAGCGTGCTTTATTGCATTCTGATGTCAATGTTAAGCTGGTTTTTGAGCTTACAAAGCAGATAAAAGAGCGCGCACTTAAAGAAAATACTCCTCCTGGTTTGACTAAAAGAGAACATCTAGTCAATATTGTTTATGAAGAATTAGTTAAATTTTTGGGGGGCGACAAGTCTGAATTGAATATAACAGATAAAAAGCCGAACAAGATAATGCTTATTGGTCTTTTCGGTTCAGGAAAAACAACTTCTGCAGGCAAGCTGGCAAAATATTACACTAAAAGAGGAAAGAAAGTAGCGCTGTTAGGATTAGATATTCACAGGCCTGCTGCTATGGACCAGCTAGAACAGGTTGCAAAAGCAGTTAAGGTTCCTGTTTTCTTGAACAAGACAGTTAAAGATCCGATTAAGATTTACAAAGAGTTTGAGAAAGAATATCCAAAATATGATATCTTGATAATTGATACTGCTGGAAGAGATGCTTTAAGTGATGATCTTATCCAAGAGCTTAAAAGTGTTCATGACACTGCTAAGCCTGATGAAACTTTATTGGTTATTTCTGCAGATATTGGTCAGGCAGCTCAAAGGCAGGCAGAAACTTTTCATGAAAGCGCAGGCATTACAGGTGTTTTAGTCACTAAGATGGATGGCACTGCAAAAGGAGGAGGTGCTCTTTCTGCGTGTGCTGTTACAAAAGCTCCTATCAAGTTTATTGGCGTTGGTGAAAAGGTTGATGATTTAGAGCATTTTAATCCACAGGGTTTTGTCGGCCGTCTTTTAGGTATGGGCGATATAGAAGCTTTGCTTGACAAGGCTAAAGAAGCGATTAGTGAAGAAGATGCTAAAGATATGCAGGCAAAATTATTGAAAGGAGAGTTCACATTAGTTGATTTATATTCTCAGATGGAAGCCATGAAAAAGATGGGTTCTTTAGGAAAGATTATGGAGATGATTCCTGGAATGGGCCAGTTAAAGATGCCTAAAGAGGCATTGAATGTTCAGGAAGGCAAGCTTAAGACCTGGAAATATGTCATGGATTCTATGACTAAGAAAGAATTAGAAGACCCTTCTACTATTGATGCTTCAAGGATTGATAGGATTTCTAAAGGTGCTGGTGTTTCTGCTTCAAACGTTAGAGAATTGTTAAAGCAGTATAAGCAAAGTAAGAAGCTTGTTAAGATGTTTAAGGGTGGTTCTGCTGATTCTCCTGAAAAATTAATGAAAAAGTTCAAGGGCAAGATGCCTAAGGGATTTAAGTTTTAATATACTAGCACAGTTATAATTCTCATTTTTCTTTGTCTTCATTAAACAAATCCAGAGAAAAGCTTTTATACTCTTTATTCTTAGATTAGCTATTATGAACGGAATAAAAGAGGTACAGAAAAAACAAGGCGCTGTTAAAGTAGCTCTTAGGATTCAAGAACCTCTGGAAAATGTTATTACAGAATTAAAAAATTTGATTCGTACATATAAGGTGCCTTGGCAATTGTCAAGAATAATAACTAAAATCATGGTTGGTGATGAAAAACAGCGGATAAAGCTTCTTGATGAATTGATTTTTGCTTCTAGTGCAGTTCGTTCATTGCAAAGCATTGCTTATGATTCTGATTTGCAGAATCTTGGAACGTATCTTGATGAAGAGTTTAATTGTTTAGAGAGTATCAGGCGTTTGCTTCTTGAGCTTGCTCAGTCTTCTAATGAGCATGAGATTGCTGCAATAAAAGCAGATATAATAGATTTGTGTGATGATATTAAACGTTGGATTTCTAAAGTGAAAAATGTTACAGCAAAAGTGTCAGCAACTTTTTAAATAAACAAGGCATATATTGCAGTATGGCGCAAAAATACTGGGTTTACGGAGCAGTTGAAGAGATATTCAATATTCCTGCCCCTGCAAAATTGTTTAAGAAAGATCCAGATAATCTTGGCAAATTACTTCGCAGTTTATGTGCCAAAAGAAAAGATAAAATTCGTGTTTTTCCAGAATATATTCAAAAAGATAATTATTTTGAATTTTTAAGTATTTATAAAAATACAGCAAATAAAAAGATGGTTGCTGAAAGATATGCATCAATCAAGTTTTCAGATTTAGAGATTGCTAAATCTCCCGTAATCCTTCTTTTGCAGGATTTAGAAGATTGCGAAGATGAAAAAACAAGAAGATTATGGCTTAGGATTGCTTCTCCTCTTGTAGATTCTGCAGTTTTTCTTAGGACAGAACTGAAACAGCCTTCTTGGATTAATCATGAATATCTTGAACAAAACAGAAAAAAGATTATTAAAGCTGCAGAAGAAATGAATATTACTTATCAAGTTTATTCTAAGTATGAAGATGATAAGCAGTTATTTTGCGAAGCAACTCTTAAACATGCTTTTCCTATTATTTTAGATTAATTTTGCGGTGTTTGTTTTTTATGTATGTAAAAGCTCTTAAATCTAATCTGGCTTGCTGGTCTGATACTGCGTTTAATGCAGCAGTGTAATAATTCTTGTGTCTTATATGTGCATATATCTGTTTGTATACTGTTTCACAGTCATTTTCTCTTAAGAAAAAGTATGTTCTTTCAAGATTGCCTTTGAATTTATCAAGCAGTATGTGTGTCATTAGTGTTGCTACTTTGTTTCGGGATTCATTATTAAATACTTCTTCAAAAGTTTTTCTTCTTTGATAAAGAAATCGCAGGTCATCTATGCTCAAGCTTGCTTTGTCCCAGAATTTATCCGCAAGTTCACAGGTTTCATAAACTATTGAAAAATAATCTGCTATGTGTTGTTCTCCAGCTATTGCTACTGCTTCCATCCTGCATCTATGCGCTTTTGAGAATACATAATCTAATTTTGAGTAGTGCTTGTCTGTTGCATGACAGAACTCATGTGCTAATGTAAATGGGTTTAGTGATTTTTGTTTTATCAGTATTGCAGGAGCATAATATATTGCATCCCAATCTCCCAGCCTCAGCAGCAAATAATTTATGCCTTTATCTGATATTATGTCAAATTCTATATCCGGATTGCTTTTTGTTATTCTTTTTAGCATATTAAAATATTCTGTAAATTGGTCTTCTTCGCTTGTAAGATCTTCTGTATGTCTTCTTAATGTGTAATCCAGTGTTTTCATTATTGTTTCAAGGTCTTTTTGTTTTGTTTGTTTAGAAATAGGCTCGTATTTTTTATTGAAAAGCACATTGAAAGTGCAGGATTTTTTTCCCATAGAAAAAACACTTTCTTTGCCTAGCTGATATCTTCTAGCTTCTTGAAGATTATCTACAGGTATGTTTGCGCATCCTGCTGCTGCAAGTAATACAGCATAAAGTAATTTTCGCATTTTTTGCAAGAATTATTTTCAGTTTATAAAGATTTAGTGTGCATAGCTTATTCAGATTTTATTTCTTGTATTTTCTTTTCTTCTTGTAATTTTATGCATTTAGCGCAGTCGTGTTCAATCCTGTTATTTAATATTGATATTGCAGCATCTTCAGATATTTGATTTCGCATTATTCCATTTTGCGCAGATTCAACAAGGCAGTATAATGAATTTTGCTGCTGTGTTATATTTCCTGCTTCTTCGCAAAAACAAGGCGTTTTTAGTTTTAAAAGCAGTTCTGGCTCTTCTTGAACAGTATATCCTGTAAGTCTAGGCTGTGCAAAAATTCCTAATAATCCAAATACTGCAACAACAGCCAATAACATCATTAGATATGTTTGCTTCATTTCAATCCTCTTTTTCTTGATAAATGCAGAATTCGTATTTAAATCTTGCTGATAAATCTTCAGGAAAACAGAATATTTTAAGAATTTATAAAGTTTCAGCGTTATTATACATCGCTGGAGAAAAGTCAATTGGATTGCTTTTATCTCTGCTTGGATAAAATATCAGTGTTAATTTATTCTTCTAGAATTGAGTTTATTTCATCTGCTATTTCTTCAGGTGTTTTTTTATTTGTATCAATATCTATTCCATAATCAAATGCAGATACCAGCTTAAAAACATCTTTTGTAGCTTGCTCACCTAATTCTCCTTTTCTTGTCTGATCTCTTTTTATGCATTCTTGCATATCTGCTTTTAATGTAAAAACTTTATTAGGAAAATCCAGGTTATTAATAATATCTTCAATATGTTCTTTGTGATAAAAATTTCCGTCAATTATTAGGTTGGTTCCTTTCTTTAATTTGTTTATAAATTCTGGAATCTTTATTTTGTCTGCTTTTAAGAATTTATTTAAGGGTATCCATTTATCTCCTGGAATATAATCTAATCCTAAAGTGTTCATGACTTCATCAAAATGTATTATTTCTGCTTTTATCTTTTTAGCTAATAATCTGCTGATAGTTGATTTTCCTACACCTGCAGGCCCTCTGATTATTACAAAATAGCTCATAAGATTTAGTAGAACTCTGCTGTTTTTAATATTTGCCCAAAAATAACATCTTTTGCAATTGTCAATTACCTAATCTTTTTATACTCTTTACACTTTCAAAACTGCATGTCTTTAGATATTGATGCACTGCTTGGAATTAATGTAGATATCAGCTTTAAAGAGCCGATTCTGCAGAAAGTAACTAATGAAGATATGATTAAATATCTTAAAGCTAATGATTTTACTTATTCTTTGACTCATGAGCCTGGCCTTGATGTTTATGTGCATTCAAGTGTTAAAATTCAGGATGATGAAACAGAGTATCTTTTTGATTTAGGAATCGATACTACTGATGACGGGTCTAATCCATATCATCATGCTGCTAATGTTTTATCTTTCATAGATAATATGCGCAGATTCTATCAATTAAAAGATAATACTTCAAGAACTCAATTGCAGATTTTAAATGAATTGTTATGAATTTTATTGTTTTTCTAAAAAAATAATAAAGTTAACCAAAAAATATAAATAAACAATCTTATTTTCAGCAATAATGGATTGGGAGTATGCGTTTTACAAATGTCTTAGTAATAGTTATAAAGGCATGATTCAGCTGCATGAGCTTAAATCTATTGATGACTGTTTTGATTTCTCAGAGTGTTTAAAAGATGTAAGAACAAAAAACAACAATCCTTCTAAAGAATCCTTGGCAAAATATTCAGAACTTAAAGCAGTTATTCTTGAGCAAGTATTGCCTTTGTGTGTTTGCCTTGAGTATTATGACAACAATGCTAACAATCAGCTTTCTGGGCTTTATTTCAGCAAAGCCTTAAAAGCTGTTGACAAGGTGCTTTGTTGTTCTAAAGAAGACTTAGAAACAGTTCTAACAGAAAACCAATGCACGTATAATTCTATTCTTGCTTCTGCTCTTGCTATCCGGTATGGATTAGACAAGGGTTTTTTAAGTTCTGAAATAAAAAATAATTAAAACACTCCAAAATATTTATATAATCAAAAATAAAAAAAGCATTAGAGGTGATTAAATGGTTCATTATATTGCAATATTCTTAGGCGTTCTCACTAGAACAGTTGTTCCTTATTTAGTCAAGCTAAAGAAAAATCCGAATCTGCAGTGGCAGAATAAATACTTGATCTCTGCCGCAGCAGGATTGATATTGACTTTTATTATCGCTTATCTGGTTTCTATCCAGATTGCTCCTGGACTCACTGCTGCAGGAGAATTCTTTGCAGCTTTCACACTTCAGGACTTAAGCAGAAACATGCAAAAGATGTTTGAGTGAGAATTTTAATTATTTTAATTTATTTAAACGTTCAACCATTGCATCAAAAACTTTCTTTTTCTTTTCGCTGGATAAAGAAAACAATGCTTTTTTTATCATTGCATTGGAAACAGTGAAGATATAATTTAGTTTTATGACACTGTCCTTTGCAGCTCCTTCCTTCTTAGTGAGAGGAATTCCCTGCATATCTTTATTGCTGGTTATTCCTGCAACAACAATGTTATCAAATTCTTCAAACAAGACAACTGCAGGCCTAACTTTAATCTCAAAAGTATCTGTAAACTGTATCTGTGTGAGAATTACATCTCCTGCATCAAACAGTTTCCCAGATTTCATCTTCCTTGTTGTCCCATAGCTCTTTCATCTTCGGTTGTTGTATCTTATGGAGAAATTCATCATACTGATTTCTCTGTTTTACACTTTTATAAATCTCTATCATATGAGTAATTAATTCATTATAAGTTTGTCTAGGATGTTCTCTAGCCTCTTTTAATTTCTCTATTATTTCTTTTTTTAAAAGAATCGTTGATTGCTT
>Ga0180433_10010277_pt1 | contig 11290 bp, 10 predicted proteins | sample SS_ome_8_FD_132980 | JGI IMG/M metagenome (GOLD analysis project Ga0180433, IMG submission 132980) | Hypersaline lake sediment archaeal communities from the Salton Sea, California, USA - SS_1_D_1 metaG | ecosystem: Environmental > Aquatic > Non-marine Saline and Alkaline > Hypersaline >... | reverse complement strand
TCCCAGGGTGTGTATTTCATGATAAATATGTAGTTTGCCATTCTGGCGAATCAGATAAATTATGGTTGCTTCATAGGTAGTTTCAGATACGGTATAATTATTTTCAAATACCGTAACATGGATATCTCCCTTTTCTCCGGAATAGACAAAATTGTTATTTTGAAAATCTTCTTTAATATGGGTTGTTGCTAGAAAAACTCCACCTGGTTTTAAATGTCGGACTGCATTACTGATAGCCTTTTTTAAATCAGTGACGGTAGTCATATACATGATGGAATCCGGGATAATTACCGCATCAAATTTACGGCTGAGACTAATCATCCGCATATCTCCACTGGTGTATTCTACTTCCGGATTTGTTTCTCTGGCATTCTTTAGCATACCCTCGCTTATATCTACCCCTGTTATTTGAAACTGTTTTTTAAAATGATAATCATGCCCTCCTGCACCGCAACCTAAATGCAGCATTGTGGGAAGATTTTTGTTTATGTCCTTTTTCAATATCTTATTTAATATCTGTATATAAAATGATGTCTCTTCCTGGAAAGTTTCAGGAGGGGCTAAAATAGTATCAGTCCAGGCCAGCTCATTATATGCTTTCCATCTCATTTTTCCAACCTCTTCTTAAGTAAAGGTTTATTTATATCATCCTTATCAGATGATTTATTACTTCCGCTGTTTCTTACCAGGGCATAAAGTATAGATCCTACCTGATTTTTAAGACTAAAATTCCGGCAACCGTGTATGCAAATGAAGGTATGATAATAGACCAAAAGCTGAACAATATATATTGCATAAAAAACTCATTCCCAATTGGTTCATAGTAATTTAATAGGGTATCCCATCGTTAAAAAGTTCTATATTCCCTACCGGGCTAAATTTTTGTATTACAAGACATTGTTTTATTATTATTGGCTTTGTATATATATTATATTTCTTTTACATTAACTTTTATTTTTTTGAGTATAAAAGACGATAAAACAGTTGAAATTAAACAAACTGTCGGCATTATAAAGATAACAGGAATAACATTGTATCCTGCATTGGCCATAAATAGGATTTTAGAAGTTAAAGCAGCCATTAATATTGATAAAAATATTAGATTTATTGTAGTAAAAAAATAGCCATAACTGCTTTTCCTAAAGGCAAGAATCCCCGAAACAATCCCAATAGGCAATAGCAAACCCAGATCAAAACCTTGAACAATTAAAGAGGTGTAATGCTGAAGCTCTTTTGGGTAAATTGATCCATCCAATAAAGGAGGAATAATAATACTAAGCCATAACATAGCTACCATAAGACTATTAATCACCAGGAATAGCCCTGAATAACGGATTAACTTTTCTGAACTGAACATTTGCTTGATTTCTGTGATATTGTAACAAAATAAAGTCAGCACAAAAGCAAAAAATGATAAGCACAATAAGATTACATAGACCAGAAACATGACACTATACATACCCATGGCAGTATAAAAAAGATAAGTGACTAAAAAATACATTGATGTTCCTGATAATAAGAACAGGCCTTTGATATTTTTCTTTCTGAAAAGAAATAAAGCAAACAACAGCAAAGGGATGCCGACAAATAAGGTAACATAGTCCTGTGCAATTCCCTGGATGGCTACGTCTGCAGACATATGTCTGTAGATGCCTTTTCCGTAAATGGTAATATTTTCTCCGCGAATAGAAATATAATCATATTCACCAGAGCCATTATTTGACGTAATCCCCATAACAGTTGCCATACCCGAGAAAATAGCGATCATCAAGACCAGAATTGCAATGATTCTTTTGTTTTTCATATTTTACATCTCCTGTAAAATTCATTATTTAAATTTTACCTTATTTTGATTTTCTCTAATAGTTTATGTTACCAGTTCATTACTAAAAATATTTCTATGCTTTGAATTGGGCTAATTACATACTCCGAAGTTGCCAAAAATTAAGGCTCTGGCTTTATGGCTACCTATAAAAATCAATTTTTTAACTTTTAAAAATATTTTACAAAAATCTCCCTGTTTAAGCAACTTCATTTTAGATTCAACCTAATTGAATGTTATTTTTTTATTATTAGACCTAAAGACCTAAAAGCCATAATCATGATATAACTTTCAGTTATTGGTTATATCTCAACAATCATAAAAATTAATCTACCTTCAATGAGTATAGAAATTAAAAATTTTTTCTAACTTATTTTTGAAATATTTTCACAAAGATATTAATAAAGATTGATTGAATATATTTTTATATATTTATATGTTAGTATAAGTAATAACTATTTTATTTTAATTAATGTTATGGGGGTAATAATGAAGATCGGTATTGTCGTCCATTCTCAAACAGTGAGCATCTCTTATTTTTATCTTTATAACTGAACTGTCCATCCACGACTCGAAATATAGTATAAGTTAATAGTATAAAATAATGTATTTTAAATCAAAATTACTTTTAACCTGATAACCTATCAGATTTTTTTTAATTACTTCAACTGCCACCGGAAAGATTTTTAAAGATTGAGTCCGGATTAATCTCTGTATCTTCAGAACAATCTTTCACAATTCCTTTTTCAAGTACTTCAATAGAAAATTCATATGTTATACTTGAATCCATTTTTATGTCATCTTCTGTGTCTAAAGAATCCAATAATTTCAATATTTCTTGATATTTACTATTTGTAATTTCCAGTTTTATTTCATTTATACCTAATTGACTCTCGTTGGGAATCCATTCAATCAATCCTGTTGAAACATTTATACTCATTCCATCAGGGGCTTTTTTTAACCGATATTTTAACTCAGAACCAAAACCATCAATAGCTTTAATTTGATAAATATAAGTTTCGGATACAAATGCCATCAAGAAAGTATCAGATTTAATAATAGGACTCGAGATCCCCAAAATAGGTATTATATTTAACATACTGAAAAAAACCACCAAAATTGATAAGATTAATATTATTCTTTCCTTTTTCAATGCCATTAATCCCTCACTATCTTTAATTGAGTTAAGTAACATATGAATATATTTTCATTTATTATATCATTATTTTTTAGAAATTCAACATTTTTCTGAGTCCAATACATTAACAACATAGCAGGATCCTTATTATTTAGTAATTTACTTCAATATTTTATTGGCGTCAAAAGATTTAGACTACGGTGAGCTGGTAGCCCTATGATAAACCCTCACATAATACAGCTGGGATAAAGGGTCAATTGCAGAAAAGAGAAATATCTTATAGATTGATTAATTATTGCTTAATTTGTAGATTAGCTTATATTTTCACACTTGTCCTATTCGTACCTCAAAGCATCGACCGGATTCATCTGAGCTGCTTTCATGGCAGGATATAATCCAAAGAAGATTCCGATAAACAAGGCAAAACCAAAGGCCAAAACAACAGATATGGTAGATATTACCATAGGCCAATTACCATACCGGGAAAGAAAATAGGCAGCTACCCAGCCGAATCCAATTCCGATGACACCGCCTATGCTGCTTAAACTTAATGATTCCATCAAAAATTGATATAGTATGTTTTTATTTTTGGCACCCAATGCCTTACGAATGCCGATTTCTCTAGTCCTTTCGGTAACTGATACTAACATGATATTCATAATGCCGATTCCACCAACCAGTAAAGAAATTGCCGCAATACCGCCCAGCATTATACTCATGGTATTGGTAACTGAACTTACGGTATCGAGAATTTCATCCTGACTGACAATCCTAAAATATTCCTTATCCGGGTCATCAAATAATTTTATCATAAAATTTTCTAATTCTTTCACAGAAGTGGCTGCCCTATCAGATGAGTATGCCTGTGCAATATAGGAATCTACATAGTTATGGGTAGTCAGCCTATCCATGGCAACAGACAAGGGTATATAAGCACGATCATCCAGGTTTCCAGCCATAGAACCGCCTTTTTCCTTCATTACACCAATCACATCAAAGGAATAAATCCGTCCATTATAGTTCATTTTAATTCGTTGGCCCATAGGGTCAGTGTCCTCAAAAAGATCTTCTGCAAGCTGAGAACCCAGGACAATAACTTGTCTTCTATCCCTGACATCGTCTTCATAAATAAAAATTCCTTTATCCACTTCATAATTATTTACCTGTGCATAATCCATCCCTGTACCGATAATCGTAGCATTCATATTCACTTCATTAGATATTAATCTACCACTAATCTGTTTTACCAGAATGACAGTCTTTACCGAAGGGCAAAATATTTCCATATAATCAGCTAATTCTAAAGTAAACTTCTCTTGAGAGCCACTACTGCTGACTCTGCCCCACTGCCCTCTTGGTGTCCGGGGATAAATAGTAATCATATTAGAACCTAAATCAGCAATTCGTGAAGTTACCTGCTGGGTAGACCCGGTACCAACAGACACAATGGCAATAACTGCGCCTACACCGATGACAATCCCCAGCATAGATAAAAAACTGCGCATTTTGTTTGTCCATAAGCTTTCCAGGGCAATTTTTAAACCTTGTATAATCATGCCACTACCTCGTCACTATCAATCAATCCGTCTTTTAAATGAATAATGCGCCTGGCATAGCGGGCAATTTCAGGTTCATGGGTTACCAGGATAATAGTATTTCCTTCATCATGCAATTTTTGAATCATATTTAAAATATCCAATCCGGTCTTTGAATCCAGATTCCCGGTTGGCTCATCAGCCAATATAATAGAAGGCTGATTAACTAAAGCCCGGGCAATGGCAACCCGTTGTTTTTGTCCGCCAGAAATTTCATTAGGACGATGGCTGATGCGGTCACTCAGCCCTACATCTTGTAAAGCCTGCGTCGCTATTTTTTTTCTTTCTCTTGCTGGAACACCGGAATAAATCAAAGGCAACTCTACATTTCTTAAATTTGTTGCCCGGGGTAACAGATTAAACTGCTGAAAAACAAATCCAATTTTTTTATTGCGAAATAATGCCAATTGATTATCATTCAGCTTACTCACATCCTGCCCAGCGAGAAAATATTTTCCCTCACTTGCATAATCCAAACAGCCAATAATATGCATCAGAGTAGACTTTCCCGAACCTGAAGGACCCATAATGGAAACAAATTCACCCTCATTTATTTCAAAGGAAACTCCCCGCAATGCCTCTACTTTTACTTTTCCCAGATGATAGGTCTTGGTCATTTTTTCTATTTTCATTACTTTGCTCATTTTTTTATTCCTTATATAGTCTCTATGGCCTAATCATTGGTAATGGGGCACCACCCATGCCTCCAAAACCACCTCTACCGCTTCCTGCAGAAGCATTCAACTGATAGCTATTGACAACAATCTTATCTCCATCCTGCAAGCCTTCAATAATTTCATAATAAAATCCGTCACTGATTCCGGTTTTTACCTGAGTAGGTGCTGCCTTATCACCTTCAACTTTTAATACTATACTATTCCGACTTCCTTCCGAAATTGCCGTAACCGGAACTACGATGGCATTTTCTACTGAATCCACAATAATCTCAGCTGTTGCTGAAAAACCTGGTTTAAAATAGGGTGATACTTCATCCATTCGAAGTGTTACCGGAACGGATACTACGCCACTTTCGGCACTGGCATATTCGGCAACTTCTACAACTTTACCAGAAAAGATCTGCCCTTTGATAATATCCAATTCAATTTCAACCTTCTGTCCTACCTCGACACTTAAACAATCCACTTCACTGATGGACACTTCCACTTCATAAGAAGTATCATCGATTAAATAGACCACATCATGAGATCCTTCGATAAAATCTCCTCCCTCAACAAAAACATCTACAACCTTCCCGGAGAAAGGAGCCTTTAATGTCTTGGATTCATATTTATCCAGAGCAACTTCCATGGTTAGTTTTTTTTCTTCTATCTGGCTGGGAGAACCGGTAATCTTTGCCAGTTCATAGTCATTTTTAGCGCTAAGATAATTCAAGTGTTCCTGCTTATCTTCCAACTTAACCATATCCTGTCCTTTTTCTACCAGATCACCGGATTTGATCATGATTTCTTCTACTGTTCCACCAGTGGTTCCTGTAGTAGCAAAACTTAAGTAAGTCTCATTTTCCGGTTTAATATAACCGCTGGTGGATACTGTTTTTTTGATATTCCTTCTGCTCACTTCTATAACCGCAGCTGGATCAATCTGTTCGGCATAACTACCATTTACGGCCTGAGAAGTATTTGCTAAAAAAGGAATAGGCAAATAATCTTTTCCCAGATAAATACCAGCACTGAGTACCAATAATATGAATATCCAGATGAACAATTTTCTCTTTCTCATAATTTACACCTCAAATTTCTTTCAGTAAATAACCCATAAAGTGAGCTAGTTTTAAACGGTCAACAAACCATTGATCTTCAGCCTGTTTTGCATTTATTTCCTTCTCCTTTAATGTCAGCACTGCACTCTTCCATTGTATTTCGCCAATCACTCCCTGCTGATATTGTTTTTCAATAATTTCAAATTTGTCCTGTTCTTTTTCCAATGCCAACAACTGGGTATTTAAATGAAGCTGGTTATATTGATCCTGGTCCAGCAGCTGCTCTGCCTCTAATTTTAATTGTTCAATCAAATAAGTAATACTGACTTCTTTTTGCTGAATATTCGCCTCTTTTTGCTCTTCTTTCAGTTCCTGAGTACCACTATCGGATAGATTGACTGAAAAATCCACCATGGCATACCAATCATTGGGAAATTGATAACCACCGGAAAGATTCAACCTTGGCTTTCCTTCATCTTTGGTCCATTGCAATTCTTTCAGCAATGCTTCTCTTTCCAATTCACTATTTTTAATACGGTAATTTTTTCCCAGGGCTTCAATAATCAAATCCGATTGATTTTCCGGATTGATTTCCAGTGCATCCATTCGAGAGACAAGTCCCTGGATAAAATCAGGGCTATCCTCAAACTGAACCACCCTGTCTTCGGTTAGATTAAGAGTAAGAAACCATTGTTTTTTTGCCAGGGAAAGATTTTGCTCCTGGCTAAACAGCTGATTCTGGGCTTCCTCAAGCGAAATCTGTGCCTCTGTTTCCTGCTGGTATCCACCTTCCCCCAATTCTATCTGTTTTCTTGTCCTTATCAATGTCTCTTCAGCTAACTGCACTTTTTCTCTGTTTATATTTACCAGTTCTTGAAGACGAATAATGTTTAAATAATCCTGAATAAATTCAATTTGTTTTTCCATTTCTTCCCACCTTAATTCTTTCAATTTCATCTGCAGGCTATTTTTGATGAAATAAACCTGCTTTTCATTTTCAGTCCAGGTATCAGGATAGATTTGTTTGGCTAATTTGATGTTAGCATTGATTTCATTCAACATTTCATCAAAATCCACCTGGTTTAAACTAACTGATTCCCAGGCTAATTCAGCAGATAGATTAACATCATTGGCAACTACTTTTGTTGCCGTCAGGCTAACTTCGGCAGAGGGGGTAAAGGAATTCTCACTCATTTCGACAACATCCTCTTTCATCTTTCCGAAATGCCAGATGGGTGTGGCAGTTAAATCCACTTGAAAGGATTTAGCTGCATCCAGAATATCTAAATTACGTTCCAATTCACTAATACTATTACGAATATTTTGCAGATCATAGTTGTTTTCGACACCCCATTGAATTGCTTCTTTGATACTTAATTCTTTCGCCTGGATCACTCCGGTACCTGAGGCTAAAATTAAAATAAACATAACAGTCAAAACAATTACTTTTTGATTAAATCTGAAAACAATATATTTTTTCATTGTAAAACTCCTTCATCTAAAGTTCCCATCAATCTCTGTAATTCCAGGTGTGCCTGGTAAATTTGGCGAACCGATGAAATGAGGCGGGATTCGGCATCCAGGACACCAATAGTTGCCGAAAGAGCTTCCTCGTTAGTTCTCAATCCGGCTTGAACCTGCTGTTGAATCATTGATCTATTTTCTTTCATCTGCTCTAAACTTTTCTGGCTCAAAGTGATATCATTCTTCGACTGATTATAGTTAAGCCATTGTGATTCAACCTGGTAATTGAGATCCTGCTCAGATATTGATTTTTCTAATTGCACTATTGCAAGGTCATTCTCCAGTTTTAAAATTTCTATTTCTGGACCACCATTTGCTCTTATCTTTTCTAATTCTCTCTCAGCCTGATTGATTTCGATGGACTGACTTTTCAAAGTAAGACTATTCTCCCTGGCTCTATTCATGGCATCAGCCAGGTTAATTTCCGGAAATTCCCCAATGTGCATTTCAGATAGTTGAATACCCCACTCATGCTCAATACCCAGGTTATCCTTTATTTCAATAAGTAGTTGCTGATAATCCAATACGCTTTCCTGGTAGGAAAAGAGAGCATTATAATATTCATTGCCCTGTTGTAATAAATCAAGATCAATACTGTACCCGGCTGCAACCTGTTTTTCAACATCCCCCAGGATGATTTCTTCCAATTCTACATTGCTCTTCTTACTTTCAATATCCTTCTCTGCTGTCAACAGTCGAAAATAATCATCCACCACCTGAATCAATAGCCGGTCTTTTTCCGATAGGGTTTGGTTCAGTTGATTCAGCAGAATCATTTCTTTTTGTAAATTTGATATCGTGGATTCCGTTAGTAAATTCTCGGCTTCCATTTTTCGTACATCCAGTTTGGTGTTTTCCAGTTGATAGTTTGCTTTTTTGAATTCCAGGTTATTAGCAATGGCCAGGTCAAGCATCCGGGAAAGCCCTAGCGTGATATTCTCCTGAGCCAGTATCTGACTAACCCCGAGAGATACCGTTAACAGCAACATACAACCAGTTATCATCCATTTTCTCTTCATTTCGTTCCTCCTCTTCATCCTCTAAATCTAACAATAACAATATTTATCAGCATAATATTGCTGATCCTTTGATTACATTTTTATTATATGAGTTAAATATAAAAAGTGCTTAAACAAAATCTTAAATTTTTATAAAAATTTTACATTTACAAATGAATAGGAAATTTTCTATCTAATTCAAAAATCTCTTTTATATTCCCAATATATTCGCTTGACAAATAAAAAAACTCCTTTATAATTTATTTAGCTAGCTAAATATTCTTGGAGTTGTTTTTATTTTCATGAAAAAGAATGATTCAAAAAGTAAAAATGTACCCCGGCTTATTATGCAAATTGGTCATCATCTGAAGATGCGCATGGATGAAATTCTCAGTCAGAATAACCTGACCATCTCTCAGTTTAAAGTACTGGCCTATTTATGGGAACATAATAATCAAAAAATAAATCAAAAACAAATTCACGAATTTTTGGAGATCAAACCCTCTTCTATGACTAAATTGGTAAGATTACTTCAGGCAAAAGATTTAATCAGAAAAGAAGCCGATCCTGATGATTCCAGACATAGAATCATCAGGCTTACTGACCGTGGTATGGAAATTAAACGTATATGTATAGAAAATATGAAGCAAGCAGAATCTTATTTGCTTCAGGATTTCTCCAAAGAAGAAGTTAAACGATTTCTTCATATGCTGTTAAGAATTAAAAAGAAAATTAATCATTGATTATCTTTATTATATATTTTACTGTTTTGCAAATCATGATGATTGGTTCATCAGATTAATTACCTATGGAGTTAAAAACGAATGGATGAAAAACGATTAAAAATACTAAGAGATGAACCTCCTCTTCGGGCTATTTTGAGCCTGGCTATACCCACAATTATGGGCATGCTGGTACATATTCTTTATAACCTGACAGATACCTTTTTTGTGGGTATGCTTAACGACCCCTTTCAGGTTGCTGCTGTTTCAATTGCTTTTCCCATTTTTATGATGCTGATGTCGGTCAGTGGAATGTTTGGATTTGGCGCATCCTCCTATGTTTCCAGATTGCTGGGTAAAGAAGATTATCTGATGGCCAAAAAGACCAGTGCAACAGCTTTTTATTCTTGCTTACTAACTAGTATTATCGTTACCATATTTGGTTTAGCTTTTATATCAAATATCCTCCGCCTGATCGGTGTAACTCAGGAAACTTTAACTCATGCTAATCAATATCTTACAATTATATTTATGGGTAGTGTCATTATTATGACTAACTTCTCCTTAGGTATGCTGTTACGTTCAGAGGGGGCAGCCAGGGTAGCTATGTTTGGAATGTTTCTCGGCACAGGAACGAACATTGTCCTCGACCCATTTTTTATTCTCATGCTTGGTTATGGTGTAACAGGTGCAGCAATTGCTACCGTGATTGGACAATCAATTGCATTGCTGTTCTACCTTCGTTTTTATCTAAAAAAGAGAAGTATGATTTCCATAAACTGGAAATACTTTTCTCCCAAAAAAGAAATATATTTGGAAATTTTCAGAATCGGCATTCCGGCATCACTGAATAACTTGATGATGAGTATTGCCCTGACTCTTGGTAATTATGTAGCAGCAGGTTATAATGACATGGTAGTAGCGGCTTTTGGAATTAATCATCGTGTTTTTTCCATGGCAATTATGATATTAATCGGATTATCTGAAGGCACACAGCCTTTAATTGGCTACAGTTATGGTGCTAAAAAGATTCCCCGGCTTAATGAGATCATTAAAACAGCCAGCATAATGGCTACTGGTGTATCATTCTTCTTTGTAATATTCTTTTATTTATTTGCCGGAAAAATGATTCAAGTCTTTATTAATAACGAACAGGTGATCGCTTATGGTATTCAAATTATGCGTGCAATCATCATTGCCTTACCCTTTGCCGGTATCCAGTTCTTAGTCAGAGTCAGTTTCCAGGCGCTGGGTAAAGGTAAACCAGCCTTGATTTTAGCTCTGGCCAGACAGGGATTATTCTATATACCCACCCTGTTCATATTAAATTATTTATTTGGTTTTTCCGGTTTTATCTATGCTCAACCGATTGCCAATATTCTTACCTTTGTATTGGCTATCATCTTATTTCAACAAATTAAGTTTCAGATAAATAACGAACATCAAGAGATAGATAGTAAAGTTGTGCCTTCCAAACTGGAAGAATCCTATTCATCGGAAATCTAAAAAGTTTTTTTAGCCTTCCTGAGAAAACTTACTCACCATAAAATAATTTTAGATTTCAACTAGTTTTCCTTCTTTACTGCTTTTTGCGATTCCTTCAATCACACTCATATAATGTGCTCTTCTTTTTTTCCATCATAATTCTCCTTTTTTATTTTTCTGCTCAACTTTATCTATTCATCCTTGATTTTTATATATAAAAAAGCCTGAGAAATAAATTCTATAACAGAACCTATCTCTCAGGCTTCTATCCTGAAAGTGTAGCTAT
>Ga0180433_10010275_pt1 | contig 11291 bp, 12 predicted proteins | sample SS_ome_8_FD_132980 | JGI IMG/M metagenome (GOLD analysis project Ga0180433, IMG submission 132980) | Hypersaline lake sediment archaeal communities from the Salton Sea, California, USA - SS_1_D_1 metaG | ecosystem: Environmental > Aquatic > Non-marine Saline and Alkaline > Hypersaline >... | reverse complement strand
TTACATCCTCAATTCTGTCTAAACAATGTTTTTCAATTTCTTTTTCACTTAACCATTTATTCTTAAAGGGATTGTCTCTAACAACCTTGAAACCGGCATCCTGAAGTTTTTCAAAATAATCCATTCCGTATAAACGCCAATGGTCAACCTGTCCAAATGCTATTTTTCTCTCTCTATCTGTTTTCAATGTTTTATCTTGTAACGTTTTTGCCAGGTTTAATGCTATCGGTACTTGAAGAACTGCAAATCCTTTTGGTTTTAAAACTCTGTATATTTCACGCATTGCACTCTGATCATCCTCAACATGCTCTATTACATGGCAGCAAATCACAACATCAAATTGATTATCACTAATTTCCATTTTTTGAACATCTAACTTAACAGGATTGTATTCTACGAATGAATGTGGTTTAAGTGCACCAACAACCAGATTTATATTTGAATTTTTACTAAGAAAGTTTGCAACACTTTTATTAGGGGAAATATGTAATATATCTGTCTTTTTATTAAAAACATTAGTTCTTAACTTAAAAAACAGAGCTAATAACCTTGTACGATCAACCGATCCACAATTCGGGCATTTTATGTTTTTTTTGTATCCTCCACCTGCTATTGTATATTTTTTGAACACATTTGCTTTCACTCCTGAATGTATAAATTTACCATAAGTCTTATCGCAATACAAACAGTAACATTTATTTCCAGGGTGCAAAAATTTAAATACATTATTTCTTATCTTTTTTATTATTTTCATAATCCTTAGTTGATATTATTACCAGTGTGCAATGAGCCCAAACTTTGTTTTTCCAATATTAAACAATAAATACGTTAAAACGAAGCTTTGGGAATGGAACTTTTTTTACTGTACTTTCCTGATTTCACCCGGGGTTATCGTAACTATACCCCTTCAGGGTTCTTTATACCGGACAACAGCAAATAAATCAGCACTATCTTGTATCTCCACAGGAGTCCATTGGACAATCTCCTTAAGTTTATTACTTTTGCCGTTAAACTGATTAGAATAAAATGAACTTTCTGTATCCATCATTCTTTTTTGCACTTGCAGCGATCGCTATCCCGGTAATAATACACCTGTTTAACTTCAGAAGGTATAAAACAGTATATTTCAGTAATGTTAAATACCTCCGGTCTGTAAAGCAACAGACAAGATCAAGGTCACAGCTTAAGCACCTGCTGATCCTGCTCTGCAGGGTTCTGGCGATCACTGCACTGGTATTTGCATTTACACAACCATATATTCCCCTCGCAGAAAAAACAGATACAGGCAAAACAAATACTGTAGGAATATATATTGATAACTCATTCAGCATGGACGCTGAAAGCAAATACGGGAAACTGATTGAAGTGGCAAAAAATAAAGCACGGGAGATTACGGATGCTTATCCTGTAAATACAAAATACCTGTTTTTGACAAACGATTTTGAGCTGAAGCACCAGCACCTCGTAAATAAGGAACAGATAGCCGATTATCTCGAGGATGTGGAGACAAGCCCTGATTTTAAAAAATTAAGCAGTGTATGGGAAAAACAGGCTGACCTGCTTAACACGGATAATGACTCTGCAGATAACAATATCACAATATTTATGATCTCCGACTTTCAGAAAACAAGCGCTGACCCTGAAAACCTGAAAAACGACACTTCAATAAAAACAATACTCATGCCCCTTGCAACTCAACCTACAAATAACCTGTATATAGACTCCTGCTGGTTCGAATCCCCTGTAAGAAAATATGAACAGCCTGAAGAGCTGTATGTAAGTATAAGCAACCATTCCGATGAATCATACCATGACATCCCGGTAAAACTGTACCTGAACGATTCGCTGAAAGCACTTGCAGGTTTCAATATCGAGGGCTGGTCATCGGAAACTGTAGTGTTATCATATAATAATACACAAAAAGGTATTATACATGGAAAAATAAATATTGAAGATTACCCTGTAACTTATGATAATACCTTTTATTTCAGCTATGTCATCTCAGACAGGATCGGGCTGCTGATCATCAGCGAAGACCAGCAAAGCAAATATTTAAATGCACTGTTTTCAGAAGATCCTTATATAAATACAACTTACGAATACAGAGATAACATAAAATCCTCCCTGTTCTCTAATTATCACACAATAATCCTTAACCATATCAAAGATATCTCCTCGGGACTGGCACACGACCTGACAAACTATGTAAATAACGGGGGCGTCCTGCTGCTTTTACCTGACCCGGAAGGCAATATCAGCTCATATAATGCGCTGCTTTCTCCTCTGACAATAAGCTATTCCGAAAAACCGGACACCTCAGGAACCAGGATCAAAGCGATCAGTACTGATGATGAATTATATAAAAATGTATTCATGAAAGTTGCTGAAGATGCTGATCTGCCCGTGATACACAGCCACATGGTGATCAAAAAACTACAACGCTCCGGTGCTGTCGATCTTTTAACAACAAGGAATAACCATACTATCCTATGCAAAATACCTTCAGGAAAAGGACAAATATTTGTTTCTGCAATACCACTGTCCGAAGAATACAGCAATTTCCCAAATCACCCGGTCTTCGTACCTACATTATATAATATTGTCCTTAACAGCCAGCCTTCAGACCAGATATATTACACAATTGGTAAAGATAAAATACTTGAGGTCAGCAATAAATACCTGTCAGATTATAATATTTTTCATATTAAGGACAGGACAGGAGCTTTTGACATGATACCCAAATACAGCACTAATGTAGGTGGCACGAATATAAGACTGGAAATACAGGAAGATATAGATGAAGCAGGGAATTATATCCTTTTGAATAATGATATTCCTGTTTCAGGTATTGCATATAATTTTAACAGGAACGAATCAGACCTGTCATATTATACTGCAGAAAATATCTCGGAACTCATCACTGATATGGATATGAAAAATTTTTCACTGATAAACACCAACACGCGCTTTTTAGATAAAACCCTTACGGAGATACAAAAGGGCAGGCAATTGTGGAAGCTTTTCATTATCCTGACATTGCTATTCATTCTGGCAGAGATTTCCTTGCTGAGGTTGTGGAAATAGCTGTTAGCTGTTTGAGGTTTGAAGTTTGATGTTTGAAGTTTAAAGTTTGAGGTTTGAAGTTTGAGGTTTGAGGTTTGAAGTTTGAAGTTTGAAGTTTAAAGTTTGAGGTTTGAAGTTTGATGTTTGAAGTTTAAAGTTTGAGGTTTGAAGTTTGAGGTTTGAGGTTTGAGGTTTGAAGTTTGAAGTTTGAAGTTTAAAGTTTGAGGTTTGAAGTTTGAAGTTTGAAGTTTGAAGTTAGTAGTGGATAAGGATTTGATAAAATCTTTGTATTTTGCTTGATAATGCTGAAACTTATTCTCAAATTTGCAGCATTGATATTGTTAAATCTAAAATCTATTTATCATGTCTGAAGTAGGAACAAAATTAACCACCCTCGATTACATAAACAAAGAAGGCAAATTCGGAGCTCATAACTACCACCCCCTGCCGGTTGTGCTTGAAAAGGGCGAAGGAGTATATGTATGGGATGTGGAAGGAAAACGTTATTATGATTTCCTTTCCGCCTATTCTGCAGTAAACCAGGGACATTGCCATCCCAGGATCGTCAACGCGCTGATCGAACAGTCGAAAAAGCTGACTCTCACCTCAAGGGCTTTTTATAATAACTGCCTTGGGGAATATGAAGAATATGTAGCAAAATATTTCGGGTATGATAAGGTGCTGCCCATGAACACCGGAGCCGAAGGTGATGAGACAGCCATCAAGCTCTGCCGCAAATGGGCGTATAAGAAAAAAGGCGTGCCTGACAACCAGGCAAAGATCATTGTTTGTGAGAACAATTTCCATGGCAGGACAATAACCATTGTTTCCCTTTCCACTGATCCTGATGCATACAGTGATTACGGACCTTTCACTCCCGGATTTGTTAAAATACCATATAATGACATTGACGCTCTTGCCAGGGAGCTCGAAGACCCCAATGTAGCGGGATTCCTGGTAGAGCCTATACAGGGTGAAGCAGGTGTGTATGTACCGGATGAAGGATATATTAAAAAAGCTTATGATCTGTGCAAATCTAAAAATGTACTTTTTATAGCAGATGAAGTACAGACAGGCATTGCACGTACAGGAAAACTTCTGGCATGTGACCATGAAAATGTAAAACCTGATATTCTGATATTGGGTAAAGCTCTTGGAGGTGGTGTATTTCCTGTATCAGCAGTGTTGGCTGATGATGATATCATGCTGACAATAAAACCCGGTGAGCACGGCTCAACATTTGGTGGTAACCCTGTTGCCTGCAAAGTTGCAATAGAAGCCCTGGAGGTGATAAAAGACGAAAACCTTGCAGAGAATGCTGAAAAGCTCGGTGTTATTTTCAGGGAGGAATTAAGCAAGGTGGATTCTGAAATGGTAGAGCTGGTACGCGGAAGAGGGCTGCTGAATGCAGTGGTTATCAGGCCTAAGGGAGATAAGACCGCATGGGATGTGTGTGTAGCTATGAAAGACAATGGTCTTATTGCAAAACCCACCCACGGTCATATTATACGCTTTGCCCCTCCCCTCGTGATCACAGAGGAACAACTGAGGGAATGTATTGATATTATCGCAAGGACAATAAAACAATTTGATTAATACCACCCCGTCTCACACTTTAGCGTGATCCACCCCTCCTTAATTAAGGAGGGGAGCTTTGGATACTACACCGAATACAGTCTGATGTAGTAAATAGCATCCCCGTTAGCTCCTCCCCTGCAAAGGGGTGGTGTCCCGATTTATCGGGACGGAGGGCTTAATGGAAAAACAGGTAAGCAATAAATATCGCGGCTATTATACCGGCGAGGTCGGCGATAAGACCGCATGTTAATGTATATCTGGTCTTTTTAATATTCACGGCGCCATAATAAACAGCAAGTGTGTAAAAAGTTGTTTCTGTCGATCCCTGGAATGTAGCGGCAAGTCTGGCAGCAAAAGAGTCCGGTCCGAAATGCTCCATAGCTTCCACAAACATACCCCTCGCTCCGCTTCCGCTTAAAGGTTTCATAAAAGCCGTAGGTAAAGCATCAACAAAATCCGTATTCACACCGAACAGGGCAAAAAAACTGCCAATACCGTCAACAATGAGGTCCAGTGTTCCTGATGCACGTAAAACACCTATGGCAACCAACATTGCTACAAGATATGGAATTATCTTTATGGCTACCTTAAAACCGTCTTTGGCACCTTCGATAAACGCCTCATATATGTTTATCTTTTTCTTCAGTGCAAGGATAATAAACCATATTATAATAGAAAACAATATAAAATTCCCCCCCAGGCTGGTGATATTCCCTATCCGTTCCTGCTCCATTCCTGTAAGCCAGTAAATGACACCTATGATAACAAGAGTAATACTGCCAAGGTAAGCAAGAACTGTCCTGTTGAACAGGTTTATCCTTTGCATTACAGATACTGCTATCAACCCTGCAAGTGTGGAAAAATACGTAGCAAGCAAAATAGGGATAAAAATATCGGACGGATTGGCTGCCCCGCTTGCTGCACGTAACCCCATAATGCTTACCGGAATAAGTGTAAGCCCTGAAGTATTTAGCACCAAAAACATGATCTGGGAGTTGGACGCAGTGTCCTTTTTTTCATTTACCTCCTGCAACTCTGTCATAGCTTTCAGACCCAACGGTGTCGCCGCATTATCCAGCCCCAGCATATTGGCAGTGAAGTTCATGAGCATGGACCCGTATGCCTTATGATCCCGTGGAATGTCCGGGAAAAGCTTGTGAAAAAACGGTCTGAACACCCATGAAAGAGCATTTACAGCCCCTCCCTGCTCTCCTATTTTCATAATACCGAGCCATAATGCCATAACACCGATAAGATAGATGGAGACATTGACACTGGTCTCTGCCATTGAGAAAGTGCTTTCAACTATAGCGCCGAAAACATGATAATCCGCTTTATCGAAGATTATGCCAAAGGACTCTGCAAAAAAATCACGGTAATAATAACCCAACACTCTTATTATCCCGACAATAAAAGCAATAAGAAAAAATGCTATCCAGATGTAGTTTAAAACCAATTAGATTTTAGATTTAAGATTTAAGATTTAAGATTTTTGACCTGGGTTTAACCCGTAACTAAAACCAAGTGCCCAGAGCCGAGTGCCAAGTATCAAGCACCTTCCCTACCCTAATATCGCTTTCCTGTATTCCTCAAAATCCATTTTCTCGAGCATTGCCCCCAGCCTCTGGTTCTTTTTGGCATTTGCCTTATAATGATCAACAACCTTATCTATCAGGCTCAATGCTTCTTCATCAGACAGATCTTTTGTAAGCTCCATGGATAACCTGGGCCTTCCGCCCCCGTTACCGCCTACAAGCAACCTCCATCCATTCCTTGTTCCAACCAATCCTATATCCTTTATGCAGGTTTCGGCACACTGGTTAGGACATCCGCTGACACCCATCTTTAGCTTTCCGGGCAGCTCCAGACCATGATACCTGCTGTCCAGGTTCAATCCCATCTCAAGACTATTTTGCATACCCCTTTTACAAAATGTTGTTCCGGGACATGCTTTTACGCTTCTTACACAAAGCCCCACTGCTGCACCCGGGGACATCTCAAGGTCTTTCCATACATTATCAATATCCTTTTCTTCAAGACCCACAATAGCGATCCTTGCAGCACTTGTGATCTTTAAGGCAACTGCTTTATACTTCTCTGAAACATCGGCTATCTTTCTTAATGTATCAGGGGTAATAACACCACATGGAATATGAGGTGCAACAGCATAAGTCTGTTTATCCCTCTGGATAATTACACCCCTGTCACCATCTTCTAACATAATTGATAAGATTTGATTATTAAAATATCAAATATATAATAAAGAAAAAAAATATTATGTTTTATTTAGCCTGATTAATTCATAAATTTTAATTAAATGTATATAAATAGCTGGAATACAAATTATTATTTTGTAGTTATTGAAAAATATATATTTATGAAATTTATGAATAAATCACCGAAGGCCGACTGAAAGTCGGGGCTAACCCCGATAATATCGGCCCAAAGGGTGAAAAATTCATTTTTTATGAACTCTGAGCGCAGCGATCACGAAGTAATTTTTCAGGTTAGTATGAATTATTAATTTGTTTTAACAAACCTTTGGGAGAATAGCTGTTAGCTGTTTGGAGTTTGGAATTTGGAATTTGGAATTTGGAGTTTGAGGTTTGGAGTTTGAGGTTTGATGTTTGGAGTTTGATGTTTGAGGTTTGGAGTTTGAGGTTTGATGTTTGGAGTTTGATGTTTGAGGTTTGATTATTATTGTATGTGAATAAAATATCTTTATTTTTACAGAGATTTTATAAAAATCATTATCAGAAATGATAAACGGTAAAAAGATAACTGTTGTATTACCTGCTTATAATGCTGAAAAGACGCTGGAGATAACGTATAATGAGATCCCTTTTGATATTGTTGATGAAGTGATCCTGGTTGATGACCTGAGTTCGGACAAGACTGTTGAGATAGCGGGTAAGCTGGGGATCAGTCATATTATCAGGCATGAGATCAACAAGGGATACGGCGGCAACCAGAAATCCTGCTACAACAAGGCTCTGGAACTAAATTCCGATATTATTGTAATGCTTCATCCTGATTATCAATATACACCAAAGCTGATACACTCCATGTGTTATCTTATTGCCAATAATGTATATGAAGTTGTTCTGGGTTCAAGAATACTGGGGAAAGGGGCATTGCGGGGAGGTATGCCATTTTATAAATATCTGGCTAACAGGATCCTTACATTTATCCAGAACCTTTTAATGAACCAGAAACTATCAGAGTATCATACCGGTTACAGGGTTTTCTCGGCGAATGTACTGAAGAGTATCAATTACAATATCAATTCCGATGATTTTGTTTTTGACAACCAGATGCTTGCCCAGATATGCTTTGCAGGGTTTGAGATAGCTGAGATAACCTGCCCGACAAAATATTTCGACGAAGCCTCATCAATAAATATAAGCAGGAGCATAACATACGGCTGGGGTGTGATACAAACATCGTTCAAGTACTTTTTTCAGAAAACAGGACTTGGGAAGTATAAGATATTTGGTGAACGGTAATGAGATTGCAAACGAAGTTCCGTTTCGAGGGCGGTCCCGATTTATCGGGGAGAAGGGATAAAAGTCCGCTTTGGCGGAATGGCGAACTATTAGCTAAACAAACCTTATGGCATATTTATTATGTGTCAGGTGCTTTTTTTATTCTTTCAATAATATTCTTAATATCATTTTTATGTTTTTCTCTAAAAATTCTAGTGCTGCTTGCAATCCCATAAACTATATTAGTTGGTGTTAAAATTGCACCTGAACGCACATACTAAATGGCTGTGTCCCGCAGGGAATGACCTTTAGCGAATGTCACCATGCGTTTTTCTTTATATTTTTATATTTAACTTATTGTATTTAACCATTTTGTTCCACATTTAAGACAATAAGTTCTATGAACACAGATTATTTCACCACATTCATGACATTTCCACCTTATTTGCTCCGATTCAACAAATTTCTCAATACCAAATTTCTTTATATTTCTTAAATTCTCCATCATGCTCATTCCATATTTTGTTCTATATCGTTTATCAATGTTTTTTAACCTAGTGCATGGGTATTTTTCGCATTTTTCTGAACAATATTCCCAATTATTATTCTTTAGAATTTGACAGCTTCTTATATAGCACTCTCTCCTGTAACTTGATTTATAGGCATCGATCTCTCTGCATCCCAGACATTTATTTTTTTCTCTAATATGTCCAATGCAAAGCCCACAATTCATCCCACAAGGGGCAATCATTTTATCGGACATTAATTCTTTTGACATATCTCATTAACCACTTCTATTGGAACTGATGTTTTTTTCGATATTTCCTCTTCACTCATCCCTTGATTGCGAAAACGTTTTACAAAACAAGTAATTGTTTCTCCAATTTCAACTAAATTGTTTTCAGGGTCATAAAATCGAATTGTTAGTTGTCCCCATAATTCTTCTGTAACTTCGTGTAAATAGTTTAATTTTTGGTTTTTCAGTTTTTCAATCACCATTTCAAAACTATCAGTTTCAAAGCAAATTTCTAAATTTCGGTTTCCAAATTTATCGTAAGTCCGTCTAAGTTTTTTGGCTATCGGATATTCCTCTTTTAGTTTCCAAAGTGTCAACCCATTTTTAAAACTGATACAATTTCCAAAATCCACCTCAATTTCCTGTTGCAAAATCTCCAGATAGAACGCCTTCATTTTGTCAAAGTCGTCTGTAATAATTACTGTTGAGTGAAATTTTATTTCCATATTTTTTCTTTTACATGAAGTAACTTGATTTTCTTATTAATATAATCTTTTTCAATAAAATCTAATCGTCTTTGGATTTCCTTTGAAAACTCTTCCGGATTTTTAGAATAATGCTTATTAATAGTTGCTTCTGATAGCAATTTCAATTTTGATTTGCATGAATCACATATAGGGTAATTAAACAATTCATTCGCAGTTGCCTTTCCGCAGTTATAACAGGTTTTTGTCATTTCATTTGCTATTTTTCATTATGTTTTCAAATCGGGTACTGCTTATGGGATGATGGCTGATAATCTTTCCATTGTATATTATGCAAAATGTACCAAATGCACAAGGATTACTTTGAGCTGCATTCGCATCAAGCAAATCTACTAATTTTGCTTTTATATTCATTTTTTTTGCAGAGTCTATAATTGCATTAACATTTTTCTCAGTATAAGGGCATTGTACCGAACGCAAAATCGTAAGCCCATTTTCGTATTCTTTTAACTTTTCTTTTAAGTTAAGCTTAAAGAAGGGATTTTGTATTTCCTTAGCAAATTTCAAAGTCAATAGTTCAAAGTCTGGTTGTGCTTTATCAACTATTTGAAATCCATTTTTTAAGAAAACATTATTATCCGCCATAAAAGAACCTTTTCTGGTAACAACAGCAACACCAGACATTTTGCTTTTCTTTGCATCTTTAATACACTCATCAATTAGCAGGGTTGCATATCCTTTGCCTTTAAATTCTTTTTTAAATCCAACAAACAGGCAATGAATAAACAGAAATCCTTCTGCATCCACAGGCCTATGTGCATATTTACCAGGTATATACTCAATCATTCCCTGATAACCACCCTTTTGTGAAATAAGTGCCTTTATCTTCAAGCCTTTTGAATAATATTCACCAACCCATTCAATTTTTTTTCTCAATTCAACATGTTTATTTGCATCTTTATAACCGCATACACCATATTCTGATATGTTTTCCGGTGTAAGATCAATAATTTTTATATCTTCCATATCACTTTTTTAACTATCATTTTCAGGTATTGTTTATTATACTTCAAACTCCAATGCTTGATTTATGTAATATCGCATAATTTCATCGTTAAAATCCTCTGCTTTATCAAATGCTTCAATTTCCTTAAAACTATCTTTACTGATTTTGTTAACAACTGGTATTTTTACTCCGTAAGAATCAATCTTTTCTTTAAAGAGTCCTTGACTTTTTTCTTTTATCTTGATGTCAATGCTTTCTTTAAGTTGATTCCTTATTTTATTAATAATATCATTCATCTGTGCTTACTCATTATTTTGTTCATCCAGTTTATTCATTAAGTTATCAAAGTCCGATTGGTAAAGTTGGTCTTGTATTATGCGATATTTTTCAAATTCACTTTCTGCGTGTGACTATGCAATTTCTGCGCTAATAGTTCCTGCATTTTGAAGTATTTTTCTGTCATCAAATTGTAAAAACAAATCCAGTCTTTTTGCCCAATCTTCCATTGTCATTGGAATTTTGCGTTTTGCTCTTTCTTCTGCCAAATCCAAATAGGCATTGACTATTTTACCTAATGATTCCAATTCTTCTTGGTTTAGATAGTTTTTAGCGATTGACACATCACTTTTCAAAATTTTTCCTTTCGGACTATTTTCCCACGATGTCAATCCCATATATTCTTTCTTGCTGTCTGCCCTTTTAACAATCAGTTCGGCTGCTGTATGATTGTGAATTGCGTAATGCAACTTATTTTGAACCTTCGCAAAAAATTCTTTTGTTATAGTGGCATCAGTATTATAGTCAATACTTGTGGAATATATGTCCGTGATTTTTTGATAGAAACGACGTTCACTTAGTCGAATTTCTCTGATTTCTTCGAGCAAATGTTCAAAGTAATCTTCGTCTAAGAATGCTCCATTTTCCATTCGTTTTTTATC
>Ga0180433_10010274_pt1 | contig 11291 bp, 10 predicted proteins | sample SS_ome_8_FD_132980 | JGI IMG/M metagenome (GOLD analysis project Ga0180433, IMG submission 132980) | Hypersaline lake sediment archaeal communities from the Salton Sea, California, USA - SS_1_D_1 metaG | ecosystem: Environmental > Aquatic > Non-marine Saline and Alkaline > Hypersaline >... | reverse complement strand
GGAGTATCTGACTGACATCATCTTTGCCCGCACTTTTAGCCAGCCCTACCACTACTGCACCTGGATCGGAATCGTTGGAACTGGTGCCTTGGAATATCCACGGGTATTGCTTGCGCATTTTGGTTTACCAATGCATTCGGTCCACACACCATACTGAGCGGTTTCCGGATAAAACTTGACTATCTCTCCAACTACATTGTTCTTGGTATACAGGTCAATTCGCACCTGGTCACCAATTGAGTACTCCAACTTGATGTCGTGCTCTTTGACCCACTCTTTTACCTTCGATTTTAAAACATCGCCTGTGTGGCTACTGACCCAATCAAGGGCTTCAACTAAACTCATATCGGGACTGGAAATGCAATTTCGGTCTTCCAGTTCTTTGGCAATTTCGTAACCGTTATCGGTACCATGCCACTCTGCTATGTAGGCCGCATCTTCATCATCAATCTCTTGATGGTATTCGCGGCAGATCTTCTGCAATTCAGCGGCTACTGATTTTAATATCTCCGAATTGATCCGGTTGGGGCGTTCAGGAATTTTCATGATTACTTTCTTTTGCAAGAGCGAATTTAGAACAAAATTGTTTTGGAACAAAAAAACCGGCCAGAATTCTCATCTGGCCGGCATGAACAATTACTACCACAGTAATCATTTAACCACTAACGCTAATGTATAAAAAAACCCCTACCGTTTCCCACCGGTAGGGGTCTTCAATTACAGAATTGAAGTGAATTTTAAGTTGGTGCAGTACCTGGCCACCTGTATCAACATTCTGATGGTGGGCTTATCGTTCAACTCACTGAACACAAAATCGTTGTTGTACACAGATGGGTTTACGGTTCCAGCGCAGTGCAAGGCCTGATCCCGTTGGTCATGTCTGATCGTTGCTCTATCCATGGGCTCGATTAGCACATTCTCGTAATTTACGCTGACTGTATCTGAGGTCCGTTTATGTTTATCAAGTCTGCCTACATATTCTAACCAATTAGTCGGTGCCTTGATGTACCAAACGGTACTGGCTAACGGGTTGTTGATGCTTGTTTGGGCATGAACAGGGTAGATGGTCGGCTCTGATTTGATCTCACGAATCACTCCCGAAAGAGTTGCTGTGAGTTCGAAGGTGCATTGATTTTCACAATACTCCAGAACATTCATGTCTACATTCACCTCAGACGTGGATTTGTTGTCGGGTGTCGCCTTCGCCACCCCGCAGCCCAGTCCGAATGCGAACAGTGCTATAAGGATAATACTTGTTTTCATCGTTTGTTGTGTTAGATGATTAATGATTCGAGGACCAATGTAGTAATTATTCTTGAGCCTCCAACTCTGCTTGAGATACCTCACTGAAGTCTACATAGTAGAAAGACCCCACTTTCATTGTTTCGGCTGCTTTGGCCTCCAGCGTTATCCCTATCTCAATACTTCCCCATGGAGTAAATTCGGTGAAGTCTTTGAACTTACCTCCTGCATACTCCGTTTCGAATTTGGCCAGCATATTGTGCTCGGTCTTTTCAATGGATTTACACTTGAATACTGCTCTTGTTTTGCGTGACATGTTGTAGTTGTTTGGTTCGGCTACAAACATATAGTCATTGCTTCGGAAACAAGCAATAGCGCGGTGTTAAGAAAGGTTAAGGATTCACGATGACATTTTCCTTGGCTTCTGCAGCACCTCTCTGATTGGCCATGCGCTTATGGAACTCGATGACACATTCGTTCTTGATCTTGTTCTGCAGTTTTGGGCTGTAGTAGTTGTCAAGGTCCACTGTGTTGTCGTTGGCATCGATAATAAGTGGTGGCTGGGTCATGTAGTCTACCCAAACGTTTACGCACTGATGGCCTGTTGGGCCAATTACTACGCTTCTTCTGTCTTCAATAAATGTTGGGAGTTCGGCTGTTGGCCTGGAAGACTTTGATGCTTTCTTATCGCTACGAAGGTCGTGTGCATACTCTGTGTAGTACAGCTGTACCACACCGTTACTGGCTGCGTAGTTGCCAGTGGTGTTCTGAGAGCTTAACAACTGTTCGTCTGTATAAATGTGAACGCGCTCCCTGTTCATCATTTTGGCAAAAAAATCGCCATTGATGTTGCTGATGCCACCCACATTCTGGACTCTTATCTTCTGACCGGTTCTTACCCGTGTGTTTCTATCTAGCAGCAGAACACCTGGGTTTCCGGACGCAGCACTTTTCACTGTTTCTCTGTGGGCGTTATCAAGCACCTCACACTTAATGGTGAAGATGTGATTATGATCATGGATCATTCTTTCGTGACGGACATACCCGGTTCCGACCGCGTGAGCACCTGTTGGTGTAAAGCCTGCATCAAACTGGAAAGCATTTTCTGAAACGGTTGCTACAGTGAATGAGGTGTTGAGTCCGGTAACACCTAGTATGTCGGACATGGTGAATGTATCGCTCACCGCCATGTTGTGCGGGAATGTGGTGGTGACCGTTACTATCTGTGCTGCGTAGGTGATTGACAAGACCGCTACATCGCCCAATGAGAACCGATTGTTGTTTGGAACGATGTTTCTCTCATTCCGTATCATGGAACTGAGTTCATCGTACTGCTTCTGTTCTTCCAGATTCCTGTATACCCGTTCGGTCAATTGGATGAACACATCATTGGCCATCCTGTTGAATCGGTCCTCGTTGGCGTAGTTGGAGTATCGTTTATGAACGGCCTCCTGCCAAAGGAGGTATAGGGCTGCACCTGTCATGGTTCAAAAATATAAAAAAGGCCCGACAGAGATCTGTCGGGCCTGACCTGCGATTGCAAAAGAAAGTACGGGACTGTCTTCGCAGGTTATTCTACCACCTTTGCGGCCTCTTCCACTACTTTTTCTGGAGACAGTGGTTTGTCTCCCTTTTCAGTGAGAATTGACACATAGGCTTTATAGACCTTGTCTGGGTTTTTAGCATTGGTAGACTTGCCCACCCGAACGATCTCATTTTTCATGAACTCGATCTCTTCTGGACCGAATTTTTCAATAAGCGCGGCTTGGTCGTCTACCGTTTTGGTAGCAGCTTGGTCGCCTTCACCTTTGAGGAAAAGCACCATTGCATCATACATCTGCTTGTTGTTCTGCAGGTACATTACCGCTTTGTCCTGATCGGCTCCGATCATTACCTGACCGATGTACAGCATACCGTTGTTTACAGTAACGTACTTCTTAGCTTGGGCCTTTATCAGGTCTACTCTTACTTGGGCTTCGTGGCTCTTTTCAGACTTGGCTGTATCACCATACACCTCAAGGAACCTCTTGTGATTAGCGGTGGCTGTTGGCTTCAGCTTACCCTGTGTTGGTCCAACAAGTGATGCTCTTAGCTGCTTTGTGGTCATTTCCTCTGGCTTTGGTACCTGGAAATAGTAACACACGTCTTTCAACTCTGCATCAGTCATCTTTCTTATTGCTTCGTAGCAATCAGAATAGAGGTCTACCTGCTCGATCTCTCGGTCAGCTGTTTCTCCGAACACCTCAATCAACAGTCCGGTTGAACCGTACTCAAATCCTTGTCGGTTGAAATCATCTACATCTGTGTGGCCCTTGAAGAACTCCACCAATTTCATGATGGAAGATTCGTTTCCGTGCTCACCAACACGCAGATAGTATCCGTGTTCTGAAATTGGAATGTCGTTTGGCTTGACCTTGTTGTTGTCAATGGTCTGGCCAGCTAGTGGTTTTACTGACCAAGAATGGTCGATATACATGATTTTCTCCTTTGCTCTATCGTAATAGAGGCAGGAAAGCATTCTTGATGAGCCAGCGGCTGGGTTTTCGTTGTTCAGCCGGATTTCTGCGATGATCTTGTCTTGCATTTTATATGGTTGTTAATCGGAATGTGGGAGGGGCGCACGGCCCCTCCCTCTTCCGTGGATTGCTTACTTCGCGATAAGCGCAGGATCGGCATTTGTCGTTCCTGCAGCATAACCGTTCTCTATCTCGACCAAACGATCGATAAGGTCATCGGCATCCGCATCACCTTCGTTGATATACAACTCAAGTGTTCTGTTGGCCTCGTTTGGCGTTCCCTTACCCTCGAAAGACCTGTAGTCTACCGTAAAACGGGTGTAGGTATTTCCGGAAGTGATACCAGGTACCTGCTGTGCAGCAAGGTCAACACCACTACCGAATGCCTCCGTGGCCACCACCTCTACTCTTGTGCTGCTCAGTGTAAGCGAAGCGCCTACCACACCATCAAGAACAAATGTGTTCGCAGCTACGGTTGTTACCCTTGCGGTAACACCCACAGAACCTGCCTGTCCGTCCATGGTACCTCCGTATCCGGAAACCTTCACTTTCATACCCTCAGTAAGGGAATGTCCGTTAGAAGTTACTGTAACGGTTGTAGTACCGGCCAAGGCTGATACTACAGCGGCAAAGAACGAACCGGACTGGGTTGCGTTGTCAGCGTAACTCTGTTCGCTGGCAACGGTCAGATTCTCTGCACCAACGATATTCAGCGTAGGGTAGTTTGCAATACCCGTTACCAAAATACCATTGGAAGCAGCTGCTACGGTTGCTTTCAATGCACCACCATCGATCATCGCCTGAACTTGGGCAACAAGCGCGTTCTCAACTTCAGCATCTGTTGCCGAAGCATCAGAAGTGTAGTCTACTAGGAACTGTTCTGTCTTACCATCGATCAACTGCGTAATAGCACACTGGTAGCGTGTTGAATTGGCAGCTGAAGTGAACTTGGCAGACTTACGCTCTACCTGCTCAGTGATGGACTTCTGCAGGGTATAGTTTACAACTTTACCGTGCTCGAATGATGGACATCCTTCAATAGAAACTTTACCGCCCGAAACGGTAACATCGCCTGCACTAGAGGCAACGGAATCAAGTACACATTGTACGATCTTTTTCATGACTTAACTGTTTTTCAATTAGACTTAGATCCGAAGATCATTACTGATTCAGTCTCATCATTCCCATAAACTGACCCGGACCATCGTACATCACATCCCCCATTATCTGGTAGTTGGTATAGTCACCGGCATGTGAAATATTATTCATGGCTGATGATAGTTGAGCGTCTGACATCTTCTTAACAGCTGCCTGAGGCATACCATCGACAAATCCGGCATAACACCAAGACTTTCCTCGATAGCCCTTCTCAATTGCAGCCACAGTACCTTGCTTGGTCTTGATAGGCTGAAGGTCGATATGGTAACACGTCATGGCCTTGATAGACTTACCAATTGCACCAGGTGCTGTAGACAATTCAGGGAAAAACTGCTTGTCATTGATAAGGTCAAGATGAACGATGTTGTACTTGGTACCGGCAACAGCCCACATTGGTACGGTTACACCGTCCTTTGCTCCAAAGGTGTTGTCTTTACCAGAGTATTTGATGTAATCGTCACCATAGGTTCCAATAAGGTTCCAGAATGGACGTGCTGTGATCAGCGCCTGAGTTTCCTCGCGTCCACGCTTTCTGTCCCACATTTCCTGAAGGAACGTCTCGAACTGAGAACGTGTTGGAGCCGCAGATAGAGGGTAATCATACCCGCCTCTGTTCTGAATAGACCATTCGATACCTCCGAACATCTGAACCTGACCACCGCTGTTAGCATCGTAATCGGTTCTGTTACTGAAGAAGATTCTCTTCTCGTCATCACGGAAGTAGTCCTCATTGGTCTGATCGATCTGCCAGTGTGACCATAGGTTATCATCATTTCTGGTGAAATCCTTCAAGTCCTCGTCCCTTCGGGCGATCTGGATACCGTCACGGTGAATACCGCAAACGTTGTACTCGCTGTCTGGCACCTCTACCTTACCTGGTACTCCATCGGAGCCCCTGGTTTCGGCAGTGATACCAATGGCACGTAGGCTGTTGCCAACCTGGGCACCTCCGGTTCCGGTAAGTTGTGCCATAGTAACACCTCCAAGAGGCTCTACGGTTACGTTACCAGCTGAAACGGCAGTCACACGACACTGGAACCTGTTATCTCGGCACATTAGGATCTCATCAACCCTGAATGCTCGGAAGTTTGGATTAGTGAATGTAACCTCAAGAAGACCACCAACGATCAAAGTGCTTTGCACCTCTGCGATACGGTGACCTCTACCGGTCGTGAATTTGTAATACTTGTCGGCCTTGATCTGCTTGTAGTCGCCCAACTCACGGTTAAGGGCATCAAACAGCGTACCGGCCACACGAAAGTTGCCGCTCATATCAAGCACATCTGAGTGACGGTCATCGTCAAGCAGATTTGCTTGGAACAGCGCATCGTGCATACTGAGTGTTGTAATCTCGCTCATAGCGTTATTGTCTGTTAGTTAGAAATGAATGAACTGCGCAGCATATCATGATCCTGACGGTCCTAATGATGCTGCTTTTTTCGAAGACTGATTTCTTCTCGACCCAGTTCTCTGGCTTGCCAAAGGCTTGCCAGAGCCGGTCTTGATGCTCGTTCTGGATTTCTTTATCTTGGTAGCCACTCGTTGTTTGTCCACGCCTTCTTGATAGGTTTTTTCCAACAAGACCGGCAGGTTCTCTTCGAGCCACGCAAGTTTTGCGATCCTCGCAGCATCCATTGTGCCATCAGGCTTCATCAAGGTAAATTCACCGGTTTTCACTCTCCTTTCGATGCTTTCAACAGCCTCTTGGGTGAGTTTCATGTTCCCAATGAACACCTTGCCAATCATACCTGATGTCAACTCTTTGATGTCACCCGACACCTTGTTCCTTACTGTAGGTGCCGAAGTTTTGTTTTTGAGCGCATCAGGTGAAACTTTGAGGCCAGAGAGTAAATCAGGTTGCGCTTTTTTGACGTACTCTTTCGCCTGTAGCAATTGGGCAATTTTAGCGGGGTCGTCATCTTCCAGACCGTTCCACTTTTCTAAACCCTTAATGACACTATCATCGTTCATTAAGCCGTTTGAGTTTGCCTTTAGCCCCTCAAAGTATTTTTTCATGATAGATGCAGGCTGCGCTGAGTCTACATCCATATAGTTCTGTGTTACAAGTTTGATGAAATCAACATCTTTTCCTTCAGCCACTGCATCAACGAACATCTTCAATGCTGGATGTTCCTCAAACATCTGATTGACCTGCGTTATGTAACGCATATTCTGCTGATACTCCTCGGTTTTGGCTGGGTCTTCTGCGCCACCACCGTCACCGTCCTCTGGTTTTTTCGCATTTGGATCTGCGAATGGGTCGGTGTTACCGAATTTTGGGTCAAATGCTGTTGCTGCCTGCTCTTTTTCCTCAGCAATCAACGCATTGATCTCATCATCTGACTTGTCTTTGTGCTCGTCCTGCTTCTTCAGTTCATCGAACCTTTCCTTATCCTTCTTGGCTTCTGCAAGAATCTCTTCCCGGAACAGTTTTTCTATTTCCTTCTGCTTGTCTTCTTTGGCATCGCCAACCAGTTCTCCGGTCTCATTGTCATATCGAGCCTGCAACTCCGCCTTATCATCATCATCAAGGTCGAAACTCAGGTCATCTCCATCACCACCGTCACCATCTTCGCCTCCGTCTCCATCATCACCGCCTTCGCCACCATCTCCATCATCATCTCCCATTACTATTGATGTTGATGCAATTTTTCTTGCGTATTGGCGCTTAGCGATGGCCAGTGCGATATTCAAATATGATTTCTTCATTGGACTGATTAAAAATAGATGTTCCAAATGTAGAACAAAAATTGTTTTACTCTGCTGGCTGCATTGAATTTTCTGCAGCTGTCTCAATGACCTTTCCTGCGGTTTTTGCCTCTATTTCCTTCAGATTTGCTGCTTCGGCAGCTTTAGCCTGACCAGTGGCGAACATCTTGTCTCGCATTTCCTGTCTTACGCGCTCATCCTGAATGTGCTTGAATTGTCGGTCAACGATGTCAAGTAGTTCTGACCAGGTTCTGGCCATCCTGATCTCCACCCACATGTTATGAGTAAATCCGGTTTCCTTGGCGTTTTGAGCAAACGGAAGAAGTTCTTGTACGAGTTGTTCCTTGCGCTTCTCATCAATCACATCTTCAATAGTGACCTCTACTCCAAGGTCTTCCAGTTGGAAACGCTTTATGAGATGCATAAAGTTCTTTCCATACTTGTCAAGAATCCCATCAATTTCAAACTCATAATCGGGGTCTAGCGCCAACAGCTTGTACTTGTTCAGTGCGTAGGAAATGGTCTCTACGTATGCCTGAACGACATAATCGAGTTCTGATTTACTACCAAGGTTGTTCTGACCAATAGTCGTTTCCTGGGTGTTCCGGGACATGTAGACCCGTTGCTGCCCCATAGCGGCTGAAGACGTGCTTCCCCTCAGCTTCTGTAGTTCTCTCTTTTCCTTAAGGAAACCACCAAGACTGAGCATAATGTTGGTATCAAGTGACTGGTCGATCTCTTCGACCATCTTTGATGAATTGAGCACTCCGGTCTGCTGAATCGGTCGAAATCCTGACACATGCATATTCAACTGATCAAGGTTGGCCGCAATTGACTTGGTGGTGTCTTTTTCTCCCATGTGGGAGCCCTTGAAGATGTGGCCCTTGCCTTTAGCTCTTACAATTGTCTTATTCCTCTGGGTTTCGGCAGCATCAATGTCTTCCTGAGGCTTGATGATGCGGTCTCCAACACATTTGCTGCGACCTCCAAAAAGGTTTGGCTGGCAGAAAATGATTGGAAGGATTGGCTCATCCGGGTCGTTCTTTTGGTAAACGATATTGGTTTCCTCACCATAATCAACCAGAACACATCCTCCGAGTAGAACCCCACCGAACATTTTTCTTTTGCCTTTCTTGTCGGTGTACTTCCAGTACCCAACTACTTCTGCAATGTGATGATCATCCTCATCATACCGGAACCAATCGAGGTGGGTTCTTGGCTGGAATGACTGGTGATAGTTCAATCCATTGAACCAATCAGCATTTCCTTTCGAACCTGAGGTCAGCTTCTTCAATAGGTGGTACTCATTCTCCTTAAGGTGGTAATATGAGGCTATCTCAGATAGGCTACGGTACCTGGCCAAACCAACGAACTGCATTCCTTTTCCGTCCGAACCTCTCATGTTCGGATCTCTGATGATTGACCATGACGAACACAGTTCTGCAGTCAGTCTACCGTTGTGCGGCCGTACCCATATTCCAAACCTCCGATTAAGGTCTTGATGCAACCAGGCTTCGGAGAATTGTTGCTTAAGATCGTTCTTGGAGATGAAGTCATTAGTAAGGTCCATTCCGAACTGCTCCAGTTGATCACCTGCATCCCGGGATGCGCGCTCCATGGTTTTAGGATCGATCTGTTGGCCGCGCTCAGGCATGTACTCGTAACCCATACCTTTCAGATCATTAAAGAATTTGGGTATCATCCTTTTCAGGCTTGCTCTGGAAATCTGCTTGCTTCTTTCGCTCTTAACTGAGTGCTCAAGACTTCTTACCGTGTGCTGGGCAATATTGAGAATGGTGGAAAATGAGCCTCGTCTGTGCTCAATGACATCATAGACATCATCTCCTTTATGGAAAGGATATGGCAGTGCGTTTTGCCTTACATCCTTCATCATAAACTTGTAGGACTGAATGTCCTGTGTGCCATAATAGTATGAGAAGTTGACCATAGCACGTTCAATGTCGTTCTTGTAACCATGCTTGGCCTGATTAATGGTTTCTTCGTTGCTACGATGTACGTAATCGTCATCGCAGCCCCACAAACTTCCTATGTATCGGATATATGTAGCATACCACTCTTCAACGTTTCCGTATTCTTCCTTGATCTGAGACAGTGACTGGAACTCTTCTGGTCGCTTGTACTTTTTCAGCCAGTTCTTACCTAAAATCATCTGGATGTAATTCTTTCAGTGTTATTGCTGAGATTGGAAGATCATGTACGACACCGGTATTAATGTCTTCTACACGGACCAAATGTACAGAACCTTCTTGAATCTTCTGTTCGACCCATTTATGGGCTAAACCCTCAATCACCTCTTCTCCTAAAGTCGCTGTGCAGAATCTCGGTAGCGCCATGATCTCTGCATTCTTTTTCGTCTTACTAATTCGCATTATCTGGTTTGAAAGTCATTAAAATGGTTGTTGCCGGCTATCAGCATTCGCTGGGCCAACTTTCTCTGTTGTTCGGTGGTGATTTTCTGATTTGGATCGGGAGTACTGAAGGTCTTGACGACCTGTACAAGGTCTCCATTTCTATCCAGCTCAGTTGTAACCACCTCATGTTCCACCCAAGCTGTTGAACTGTTGAGTTTTTGGTCTTGTAACCATTGCTGGTAACCAACCTCAATAGCCTCTTGCATAGATACGTAGTCGGTATTGGCTGTTCCATATTTGAAGTACTGCTCCAGAACCTCTTCGTATACAGTCTTTTCTATTGACCGCTTTAACATCTCCAAAAACCAGTTATCAATGAGAGGGGCAGTACCATTTCCTTTGTGGTATCCGTATAGGACTTGACTGTAATTCACCTCCTGTGTGCCGAATACGTGGGGTTGGGGCGTGAGGTACTTGTCAATCAGTCCGGCTCGTTCAAATTCCCGATACAAGACCTTCCCCTTGTTCCGCTCCAGTGTCATTTTGCATTTGTAAATGTTGCACAGTGAGATGATGTCGTTCATAACCGCTTCCGGGAACACACTATCGTTCACATAAGTGCAAATCAGCTGGTCGGTGGTGTAGTTTTTGATACCGAACACTAAGGCTGAACTGGTTCCGGATTTGATAGCCTCCTTTCCACCGGACTTTTTGGTACCAACCATTTCAATCGGGTCACATCCGGCACCATAGGTCACGCCTTCAACCGGTTCTTCATACATTCTAACCGGTCCAGACTCATCTGCTACGATTGTATCTCCAGTACCGAAATTTGCTACTCGAACAGTTCTGATTGGCGGTTTCTCGGCTGTAACCTTGTTGTAGGTCATCTCTAACCTGGGTACCAATTCTTGGGGGAGATGACCTACATTGTCGCCCTGAAATACTTCCTCTACCGCTATTGGATAGGTCTTGATGTAGGCCATCAAATCCTCTGGAGCATGTTCATTTAACCAGTCTCTACGCTTCAGGATATACTCCATTGCGCCTTCCTGGTCAGACCATCCGTTCACACAGAAGTTAATGATTCTTCCGGTCGGATTTCCAGTTACCTCATCATATTCTGGGGCCTCATTAATTCCTAATGCACCAGATACAAATGTGACCTCAATCGTTTTTCCAGAATTCTTAAGAAGACGCTTGCATACTTCAAGCCCCTCTGTTTCTGCCTCACCTGCAGAACCGCCCATCACAATTGGGAACATCTTTCTCTGACCCCTATTCAGTGTTGCCT
>Ga0180433_10010271_pt1 | contig 11296 bp, 10 predicted proteins | sample SS_ome_8_FD_132980 | JGI IMG/M metagenome (GOLD analysis project Ga0180433, IMG submission 132980) | Hypersaline lake sediment archaeal communities from the Salton Sea, California, USA - SS_1_D_1 metaG | ecosystem: Environmental > Aquatic > Non-marine Saline and Alkaline > Hypersaline >... | reverse complement strand
GTTCATGTGGTGGCGCTCCTCTTGACCTCGTAAAACAATATGTACAAAAACAAAGGATTGAGTAAAATTAATGCGTCTTATATCCTCGACCTAAAGGACGAGGCCTTACGACGCTAAATGATAAAAAACATTGCAGTTATTTTCCAGTTTTTAAGTGTTCAGATCTATTCAAATTTGCCACATGGCTATTTGGATTAAATTACCTGCTTCTGTTTGGCTTGACACAATTTTTTGTTTCTGTATAGTATACATGTAAACATATTTTAAACCCCTAAACTTTCATGAGGAGAATACATGAAAAAGTTTAACGTTTTATTGTCAGTTGCGATGTTACTGAGTTTGGTTTCAGTCGCAAAATGTGAAGAAGTAACAAAAGATCTTCATAGTGCAACAGCTACAGATGCAATTGCAAGCGTTTGTGAAAAAAATGCAAACTTTGACTCTTTTGTTGTTAAATACAGCGAAGATAAAAAGTTTGTCGGTATTTTGTCTGTAAACAAAGATGGTAAAGGTTATAAAATACAGGTATTTGATATCTCATCTCAAAAATGCGTTTTCAATTTTATCGAATCTTCAGCGCAAATTAAAGATTTTGAGTTTAAAGATGATGTTGTCGTTCTTAAGTATGCAGATTATATTGGAAGCAAAAAAGCATTCAAGCTTATTCCTTGCAAAAAATGCGGAAAAGGATGCGGAAAAGTTGCGTGGAAAAACACATTGTTTGGAATTTTGCCAACAAAGTAAGTTTACACGATACAAAAATATAAAAAAGCTTCGGATTAGTCCGGGCTTTTTTTTTATCCAAACGCGTGATATTTTGCATTTTAAGCCCTTTTTGGTAGTATTGAAGATGTATTTTGTAATTTATTATCGAAGGTGAAAAATGAGTAAACAAAAGCTTCCAGATAGAGAAAAAGATTTTGCACAGTGGTACCAAGAGGTTGTTTATGCGGCAGAATTGGTTGATCAAGCACCAGTAAGAGGGTGTTTTGTCATTCGTCCGTATGGTACAGAAATTTGGGAAAATATAAAATCAATCTTGGATAAAAGAATAAAAGAAACCGGGCATGAAAATGCCATTTTCCCATTATTTATCCCACAATCTTTTATTGCCAAGGAAGCTGAGCATATTGAGGGTTTCGCGCCCGAGCTTGCTGTTGTGACACATGCTGGAGGTAAAGTGTTAGACGAGCCACTTGTGGTGCGTCCAACGTCCGAGACGATGATTCACTTTATGTTTGCCAAATGGATAAAGTCATGGCGTGATCTGCCCTTAAAAATAAATCATTGGGCAAATGTGGTGCGCTGGGAAATGCGCCCAAGGGCATTTTTAAGAACAACAGAATTTTTCTGGCAAGAAGGCCATACGGCCCATGCTAGTTATGAAGAAGCTGAAAAAGAAGTACTGCTCATGTTGCAAGAATATGTCAATCTGGCGCAAGACTATATGGCAATTCCTGTGATACCAGGCCTTAAGTCTGAAAGTGAAAAATTTCCAGGGGCAGAAAAAACATACACATTTGAAGCATTAATGCCTGATGGTAAGGCTGTGCAGATGGGAACCTCTCATTTACTTTCACAAAATTTTGCGAAATCATTTGATATGACCTACCAAGATAAAGAGGGTAAACTTGCCTACCCATATTTGACTAGCTGGGGAGCAACAACACGACTTATTGGTACGCTTATCATGATGCACGGAGATCAGAAAGGACTTGTGTTGCCACCAAAAATTGCTCCAATACAAGTGGTCATCATTCCAATTTTAAAGAAAAATATAGATAACTCAGCTGTTTTAAATGTTGCCAATACCGTCAAAGAAATTTTGCAAGCATTTGCATCTGTCAAAATAGATGATGATGAGACAAAAACACCGGGCGCAAAATTCTACAAATGGGAACTCAAAGGGGTACCTGTCCGAATAGAAATTGGTCCCCGTGATGTTGAAAATAATGTTGCTGTTGTTGCAGATCGGCTTGGTGAGAGCAAAGAGGCTATTGTAATTGATGATATTGGAAGTTATGTGAAGAATTTGCTTGAAACAATGCAAAATAAATTGTTTGAACGAGCAAAAGAGCGTTTGCAAGCACAATGGCACAAAAAAGAAAAATTATCCGAATTTGGTAAAATCATGCAAAAAGAAGGCGGTCTTTACCAAACCGGTTGGTGTCGCAATCCTGCATGTGAGCAGGAACTTAAAAAATATCAGGCTATGACCCGTTGCTTGCTAGAAGAAAAAACATTTTCTACATGCTTTTTCTGCGATAAAGAAAGTGTGTCAGATGTGTTAGTTGCAAAGTCGTATTAACACTCTTTAATTAAAAATTAACAGGTGGCATCTCAGGTACTTTCGGATAGATAGTAGTGCTTTGTTGTGCCCTTTTTTCCTCGGGTAATCTTCTATAAGAAATTGGGCAAGACTCAGAAGGATATAGGGATTGTTTAAATTTTTTAATGATTTCAGCTTGTGTTCTTTCTTCGATGATTCTACTTTTTCTGAGTTCGTTTTGTAATTTACTTAATGGTGCTTCTCCTTTGGCATTGGTATGTTCTACGTTAACCCCGTGTTGGACTAATAACCGAACAACCTCTAAAATTTTGTCAACAAGTTTTTTGGGGTGGCTATTAAAAAACATAGAACTTTTTTGATCAAGAACGTATATTATTGATTGCACTGTTTTGTGAAGCTCATTTTCCCCCTTATCTTGAGCGATCTTATCTGTTATTGCAATATTTACTTGCGCGCCTTTTTCAAGAAGGAGTTTTATTTTTTCAAGTTGATTATCTGCTGTTTCGGTTTCGATTTTTTCTAAGTTCTTGATAATCATATTAAGAGGGGTTCCATTAAGGGGAACATAAGCATTTATAGCCTCTTGTACATTGGGCTGATCCAATGACAGCAAATATCTTAAATGGGCTAGCCCTTGTCCTGGTTTAGATTTGTAAGCAATAAAATGTATAATGTTGCCCTTAAACGTTTCTATCTTTCCCGTGTGATTTTTTGAAACTATCTTTTCTATTGGCCCCGCATAAGTAACCAAAAGTTTTTCGGGCATTGTCCTTTTCAAGTCTTGTAAGCTATCTGCAAGTGATTTTTCCTGTAACGATTTTGTTAAAAACTTCCAGTGCCCTTTTTTCGTTTTTCCAAAAATAGAACATGATTGCAAAAACAGTAATAGAGTTACAATGAATAGTCTTTTGATGTTTGTATTATTCATGATTTTTCTCTCCCTATTTCTTATTTTTTTTAATTGAAAGTCCATTTTGGAGCTTTGACAGTTGGTCTATTTTTTGGAAAAATTTGCGTCTCTCCAGGCAATAATCTTCCTTTTTGTAGTTTTTGTAAAAACTGTAGCCTTTCTTCTTCTTCTGCTTTTCTTTCTATGGCTTTTCTGATGGATGCTTCGAATTTTTCTATGATACTAATTTTTGTTTTTTCTGCAATTTTTTTCTGTCCATTGAGTGCATTTTTAAGTTTATCTAACGGCGTTTCTTCTTTGGCATTTCTATGTTTTTCATCAACACCGTGTTCTACCAATAGTTGAACAACTTCTAAAACCGCATCAATAAGCTTTTCTCTATCCTCTTGTCTAGGCTTTTTCCTTCTCGTAGGGACTAGCCTACGAAGTTTCTTAGTAAGGATGCTTATTATTGGCTCCACCACTCTATGAAGCTCATTTTCTCTCTCATCGGTTAACCCTCGTTCTTTCATTAAAATGTTTACTTGAGCACCGTTTTTAAGAAGAAGCTTTATTTTTTCAAGCTCGGTTTCGACGCTTTCAGTTGTCGTTTTTCCCAAATTCCAGATAATTGTGCTAAGAGGTGTTCCATAATTGGGGCAATAGGTGTTTATATCTTCTTGCTTTAGTGGTAGTGAAAGTAGGTATCTTAAATGATTTAGTAATTTCCCTGGCTCTGCTTTTAGGGCAATAAAGTTTATAATGGTACCTTCAGTTGGAGCATAGAGGTGTAATGGCCCTACGTAATTAATTGGCAATTTTTCTGGTACTATGCTTTGCAAGTCTTGTAAGCTATCCGTAGGCGTTTTTTCCAGCAACGATCTTTTTAAAATTTCCCACAGTTTTGCCTCTTGCTCGCCCGGAACCCCAAAAACAAGGCATGATTGTAAAGACAGCAACAGGGCTGCAATAAATAGTTTTTTAATATTCATATTCATCGATCTCCTCCTTTTTTAGACCTTTTTATGAAAGATATTTTCTCCTCTTTACTGCTATTCTATAAAAAATGGCAACTAAAAATCAAGCACTTTGGCAATTTTTCAAAATATTTTTTAGTTGCATTGCCAGGTTGGATCTGTGTCAGGCCTGTCCTGAGTAGCTCTGAATCTAGCGAAGAGCGTAGCGAAGGGTTTCAATATTTGGTAATTTGGGGTAAAATTTGGGTGTTGTTTAAGAGTATAAAACGGTTAGTATAAAAAAAGGGAATATTAATGGAGTCAGTATTGAATAAATTTGAAGCATATCTTTTGACAGAAAAGCGTGTTTCTCGAAGTACATTTCAAGCATACAAACGGGATATTGAGCAGTTGGTGTTGTACTTGAAAGGTGAACATAAGATTACTTTAAAAAAAGCAGGAAGAGATCATTTAAAAGGTTTTTTGCATCATCTGAAAAAAAATGGAAGTTCAGCACGTACTATGTCCCGGAAAATATCTGCAATAAAAGTTCTATATAATTATTTAAATACCTATATGGGGTGGAAGAATGTGTCCGATAATTTGATTTTTCCCAAATTGGACAAAAAACTACCCCGCTTTTTGACTGAGAAAGAAGTTGAAATATTATTTGAAATAGCAGAAAAGGACACGACTTGCATTGGTATGCGCAACAAAATAATGCTTTATCTCCTTTATGTTTCTGGTATGCGGATTAGCGAGATGGTAACGTTAAAAGTTTCGCAGATACAATTTGATTCTGGTTTTATCAATGTAAGTGGAAAAGGTGGTAAAGGTCGCGTAATTCCTATTGCAAAATCGATGATGAAACATCTGCAGTTGTATGTTGATACTGTTTTGCCGAAGTTATTAAACCGGTCTTCCTCTTTATCCTGTTCTGCCTGCGCGTCGACCGGTGCATCGAAGCCTTGGTGTAGATGTAAGACTCGACAAGGGTGTGAGCTTGTCGAGGGAACGGACAGATCGCCCAAAGTTTCTATGAACTCCAAGAAAAAAAAATGTAAAACAGATTATTTGTTTCCTATTAGCTATGCAGGAAAAATTAAACCGATTACACGGCAATCGTTTTGGAAAATTTTAAAAGAGCTTTGGAAAAAAACAGGAAACCAAAAAACTATTTCCCCCCATCAATTGCGACATTCTCTGGCAACACACATGCTACGCAAAGGGGTTGATTTGCGTTCTTTGCAAATGCTGCTTGGTCACGAAAATCTTTCAACGGTTCAGATTTACACTCATCTGGATGTTGGGTATTTGCGAGAAGTGTATGACAAAAAGCATCCACGGGCATAAAAAGGGGATTAAATCTTTTCATTTTTATTATTATGGTTATTATAATAAACATAATAGTGTCATTATATTGTTATTAATTTTTTTTTTAATCAGCGCAGGATTATGTATGAATAACAGATTTGTTGTAGACCAAAAACCGTTAATGTCGATTTTGTCGTTTATGCATCCTATATGCAACAAGCGGACAACATTGGATGCAACCTCATCTATTTTATTTCAAGTAAGCCCTAAAGAGTTAACATTAAAAAGTACAGACTTAGAAATAAGTTTGCAATCAAGTTATTTACTTAAAGATTGTGATATTGATCAAACTCGTAGCTTCTTAGTTTCAGGTAAAAGAATATTTGATCTGGTTAAAGAGCTTGAAGGTGAGATTGAATTTTTTATTGAAGATAATCAAGTTATTGTAAAATCGGGTCACGTTAATCTTTCTTTGAATATAAAAGATGCTCAAGAGTTTCCTCCATTTCCTGAGCGCATAGAAAATTTGATGCAAATTGAGTCAACTTTTTTGCTCGATATGTTTTCAAAAGTTGCCTTTCTAATCCCTCAAAATAATGCAAATCCTTCGTTAAATGGTCTTTATTGGGAAATTTCAAAAGGCGGTTTCAAAATGACTGCAACCGATGGTCACTGTTTGGCACAAGTTACTTCTCCAAAATATAGTCTTGAGGAAAATAAAAACTGGTTGTTGCCACGCAGAGCAATCTTTGAAGTGAAAAAGATTTTAGAAAGTTCAGAGGACAAGATTGTATTTGTTGGGTTGTGTGGAAATCAATTGGTATTCTCTGGCGAATCATTTAACTTTTTCACTAAGCTTCTTGCAGATCCGTTTCCTCAATACAGTACAATTCTTGATAAAAAAGGATTTTATGGCGCAACGGTTGATAGGGGAAGCTTTATCAAAACACTCAGGCGTTCATCATGTTTACTTTCAGGACAATTTATTGCAACGAAATTTGATTTTGAATCTGACAAGCTGCATGTTTCTATGCAAAACAAAGAAGTTGGTAAACTTGACGAGGAAGTTCCGTTGTTAAAGTTTGATGGCAAAAAACTGGACATTAGATTTTATGCACCGTACTTAGTTAATGGTTTGCAGGTATTTCCAGAAGAACAAATCAGTTTTTATTTGTACAATGCGTCAAAGCCAATTGTATTTGAACATCAAAAGCAAGAGTGTAGTTTGGTATACCTGGTTATGCCAGTTTCTCCAACATCTTCAGCGTAAGTAAAAAGAGAGAACATTGCAGATAAAGCATCTTCAGATAAAAAATTTTCGCTGCTTTAAAACGTTTGATATAAGTTTTGAAAGCAAGGTTTCTGTTATTTCTGGAGATAATGGAACCGGTAAAAGTTCACTTTTAGAGGCGATTCATTACCTCTGTTATATGCGATCCTTTAGAACTCACTCACCAAGGGATCTCATTCGGTTTGAAAGTGATAATTTTTTTGTAAAGGCTTCATTTTTAAGCAATAGATCACAAGAGAGTGATGGAGTGCTTTGTGATGAGCTGCAGGTTGGTTTTTCTCAGAACAAAAAGATCGTAAAACTCAACAAAAAAAATATAAGTTCATTTAAAGATCTGATGGATTATTATCGGGTGGTAACCCTTACTGAAGATGATCTTTTGATTATTAAGGGGGGGCCTGATGTGAGAAGGTCGTTTTTAGATCAGGCTATTTTGCTGTGTGATCACACATTTTTAGAAAAAATAAAAGAATTTAAAAAAGTTTTAGAGCAGAGAAATCGGTTACTTCAGGCTAACGTGGTCAATATGGAGCTGTATGATCTCTGGACTGCTCAATTATGGGAAAAATCGATATACATACAAAAAGTGAGAGAAAAGCTTATCAAAATGTATGAATCGCGGGTCAATAAGATTTTAAAGCAGACGTTTGAAGACAAAATCAGTATTTCGTTCGAATACAGGTCTAAATATGTTGACCTGCAGGGTGATTTTGACGGATTTATGAAAAAAATTGATAAATTTCGACCACAGGAGCTGCGATTTAGAAGATCACTCTTTGGGGCCCATCTGGACGACTTTACCATACAATTTCAGCGGAGAAAGTCGAAACTTTATGCCTCTCGAGGGCAGCAAAAACTGGTTGTTTTGCTGCTTAAGGTCGTTCAACTGCTTGATTTAAGTGAAAAAAGAGGGGTAGCGGTTTTTTTGCTCGATGATTTTATGACCGACCTTGATCATCAAAAAGCTACACTTTTAGCCAATTTTTTGGTATCTTTGGATAGCCAGTTGATCTTTACATCTCCGTCCCAGTCGGGCTTTTTTGAAGATTTGCTCTACAATTTGGGGGGAAAGCGGATAAAATTGACACATTGAAATCTGGGCCTATATTTAAGTAAATTTTTTATTTTTTATGTTGACAGACTATAAGGTGCGAGTTATACTGTATGTATGATTAGTTGAAATTTATGCCAAATAACTACAGATAAAAAAATAAAAAATTTGACATTTTTTTAAAATTGGCATAGAATCTATAATAGATTTGGATTGCGACTTTGTAATCTAGATTGTTTTATTTAGGCTTCATTACTACTCTCCTTTTTTCCATCGCATTGATTTTTATCAATGCGATGGTTTTTTTTTGCTTAATTGTTTGTTTGCTGTTATGTTAACCTTAGCCAGTTCTATCGATTATTAGTTGCGATTAAGTCAAATTAGGAGATGTTATGAATCGTATTAGAAACTACTCATTATCGTTTTTATTTTTTCTGTTTTTCTCTTCAGTTCAATCCCTACTGGCGTACGAATTTTTATACCCAGTTGCGTATACACAGCAAAATGATCTTATCAAGGTGTATGTGTTGTATCAAAAATCGATTACGCATCTTGAGTTATGGGTATGGGATCCTCAGACAAAGGTTGCGACAAAAGGGCTTCTTTCTTCGTATACTCCTGCAGGATTACGCATATTGCCTTCAGATAAGGGTTTTAGCTTTATCGATGAAGGAAGAATACGAATAAAAGAGTTTCACAAAAGATCCCCAAGGGTGATCGATATTTATGAGTCATTGTATGATATAAACGAAATAGAATGGTGTAATAATGATACGTTCTATTTTAGCGCTAAAAAAAACGATACGTTTTGTGTTTTTCAAATGAGTATCGATGGTCTTCTGGAATGCTTAGTTGGGGATAGTCAGTATGATTGTATGTATCCTCAGGTGATTAGAGATCAACTTTTCTACATTGAAAGACAGATAAAAGATGAGCTATTCAAGCGGGAGCATATTTCCTATAAGATTTTTAAAACAACCTATACCAAGCCTAAACTTTTTGAGCAGAAGAGTAAAAGTTTGCCGGAACAATTAAGAAAAGCATTTCTTGAATTTGATGATGGAGACATTCACTGTGATAATGCAAGTACACTTGAGAAAGAATGCTTAGCAGATTTTAAAAAGAGCCCAATCTCTTTTTTGCGGATGATTTCCGATAAGGAGGGCTTTTTTCTGGCTCATCCAAGTGAAGTGGAACGTCAGGATAAACTATTAACATTTGATTGCTATTTTATAAAAAAAAGCGAGAAGACATGGAATCATGAAAATATTTTTTCATTTTCTATTCCAACAGAGCTTCTTTTGGATGTATTAGACGCTCGGTTGTACGAATCTATTTTGCCTTTATTGCCTAAGTATTATAATGGATCAATTTATTATGTAGATTATTACCCTGTAAAAAACGGTAATCTTAATATTTTTAGGTATGATATTGCGTTAGACATTATTGAACAAAAATCTTTTGGCCAACATGGGCAGCTATCTTTTTCTCCTCTTTTTATTGACAATAAGATCTTTTATGGTGGCTGTACGCACGAATCAGGGCAGCATTGCCCAAGTATGTGGATAAATGAAGAAGGATTTGTGTGTATTGAATTGCCAAGTATGCAGGTAAATTTGGCTACCTCGTAAGGGAGTATGATGAAAAAACAAAATATGATATTGTTTGCGGTTTTATTATATTCTTGTATTTTTACTCAAGAAGGTGAAATCGTAAACATAAAAAATATAAAATGCTCAGAGGAAAAAATGTCTGTAATTAAAAAATATGAAGTTAAACAAGAATTAAAGCCTTCGAATCTTGAAGGTATTTCTAATCAACAGATCAACGATCATTGGAAGTTGTACGAAGGGTACGTTAAGCAGGTAAATATGCTCAACGAAGAATTAAAAAATTTGAAAGTTGGATCTTTGCTATATGCTGATAGACGCCGAAGATATGGCTTTGAATACAACGGTATGGTGCTGCACGAATATTATTTTGGCAACCTTACCCCTGAAAAGAAGCAATTTTCAGATTGCCCACTCAAAAAAGCTATTGAGCAAACCTGGGGCTCTTTTGACGCTTGGAAAGAAGATTTTATTGCTGCTGGAAAAACGCGTGGCATTGGCTGGGCGATTTTGTACTGTGATCCAGTAACCAAGCGGCTTACCAATCACTTTATTGCAAGTCATGAAGTTGGCCACATTGCTGGTTTTAAGCCTATTTTAGTTATGGATGTATGGGAACATGCCTATATGGTTGACCACAATGCCGACGGCCGAGGCAGTTATACCGAAGCTTTCATGAAAAACGTTGATTGGCAAGTGGTTTCAGAGCGATTTGATGCGGTCTAGTCAAGTCTTAGAAAGTATTGCAATTTGTAAGATTTGTGATATAATTAAAGAGTTGTAAATGGTATCGATTATCGTATTTCAGAAGTTATAATTTATTTATCATGTAAGTACTAATAAGCGGAGGTTTACATGAGCGTAAAAAAACTGTTTTCTATGTTTTGTATTGCGTTATTGTTTAGCATGTCAAAATTTTTTTTTGCAATGGGTACTACTCAAGTAAGTAGCGTTGAAGAAGAAGGGGGTAGGACGGTTATTGTTATTAAAGTAAACGCAAAAAGCAGTGAAAATGATTATGCGAAAAAAAAGGCTAAACAAGATGAGTTACGTCGTTGGTTTTATGAAGGATACGAAGAGGATCAGAAAAAAAACAAAGATGATAAATTTGATTTGCTTCAGTTTTAAAGGGCAAAATTGTGAATAACGTTTTAAAGAAATATTTTTTAGTTTTTAGTTTGTTTTTTTCATCTATTATTTTTGGCATGGATAGACAGCCAGCTCCTTCTGCAGCTGCAGCGCCAGCTTCTTCTGCGGATGTTCAAGATATGAAAACGCTAGACTTTAGAAACATTAAAAATATTGAGATAGGAGAAGAAGGTAGTGTTTATTGTATTAAACTGAGCCCAGATGGAAGATTTTTAGCTGTTCAATATATGAATGGCAGATTGCAGTTGTTTGATGTTGCAGCTTGGCAACTAAAGATTCACAAGACTAATATTGAATATTTTTGGTTTAGCCCAGATGGAAGGTTTTTAGCTGTTCAGTTTAGAAAAAATCATAGTTTGCAGCTATTTGATATTGCAACTGGGAACCCAAAGCTTGAAAAAGAATTGCCTAATGTTAACTCTTACAAATTTAGCCCAGATGGAAGGTTTTTAGTTGTTCGGTTTGAAAATTATAGTTTGCAGCTATTTGATGTTGCAACTGGAGACCCAAAGCTTGAAGAAAAATTAACTGATGTTAAGAGTTTTAAATTTAGCCGAAATAGAAGGTTTTTAGCTGTTAAGTCTAAGGATCATAGCTTACAGTTATTTGATGTTGCAACTGGAGACCCAAAGCTTGAAGAAAAATTAACTAATATTGAAAATTTTTGGTTTAGCCCAGATGGAAAGGTTTTAGCTGTTAGATTTATAGATTGCAAATTGCAGTTATTTGATATTGCAACTGGGGAT
>Ga0180433_10010270_pt1 | contig 11298 bp, 14 predicted proteins | sample SS_ome_8_FD_132980 | JGI IMG/M metagenome (GOLD analysis project Ga0180433, IMG submission 132980) | Hypersaline lake sediment archaeal communities from the Salton Sea, California, USA - SS_1_D_1 metaG | ecosystem: Environmental > Aquatic > Non-marine Saline and Alkaline > Hypersaline >... | reverse complement strand
TTATCTTTTTCAGCATCAAAAAGCGTGTTTCTGTCCACAACTAAAACATCTTTTTCTAATTTATCCATTAGACCACCTTAGAATTAAAGAAAATGGGTTTTATTTAAGGTTTTCTATAATGCAGAATTCATTCTCTTTAACAGCAAATGCGTGCTGACTGTTTATAATAGATTTATTATCTAAATCAAGCACTAAATAGCCTGCATCTAAGTAATAATAGTCTTCTTTTGAAAGATGCTTTTGATTTTTTAGCATTTCCTGAACTTTTCTGTAATGCTTTCTAATGAAATAGATTTTGTTTTCTTTAATTACAAATAAATTAACAATTGACATGATAGAATAACTGGTTTTATTCTTTATATGTTTTTGCCAGAAAAAATCGAAGAGATTACGCTATTTTCAGAAGTTTTTCCTTGCTTGTCAAGCCGCTCTTAATTTTGATTGGCTTTTTCAAAAGTTTTGAGAAGAACTTGATTACTTCAACATTTGCCTTGTTTTTTTCTGCATGCGCTGCAATCGCTACTTTAACTGCTTTTTTTGAATCATCATAGCCAAGAATCTCATTCTTTTTTGCATTAGGCTTTACAATAATCTTTAAAGAATTATTTTTGATATATTTTTCAATGTTCATGACTGCTCTCGCCAGATATGCCTGCATTTTTCGCATTCATAAAACCTTGTAGGAGGTTCGTCTGCTGCGCGCATCTGCTTTTCCCAGCTTCGCGCTTTTTTATGCCCACACTTAGGGCATTCTTCTTCAACTTGCGGCCGAGTTTCAACATTTTCTACAATTTCAAAACAATCATCTTTGGACTTGCATTTTTCAGAGATAACAGTGCCTTTTGCATCAGCTTTGCTTCCACACTTAGGACAGACAAGCAAAGTTTTTCCATTTTCTTTTTTAGGAAGCATTATGCCTCCGCATTTTTTACAGAATAACATTTTATAATACCCCTATCAAATTAAGCAAATTCACAAAACCAATCTTTAACCAACCAAGCAAAGGAATCCTCCAAACAGCTTTACCAATTGCTTGTTCGGTAGCAATTGTTGTTTCAAAAGTGGCAGAACCACAATTATTATCTCCTTTTGTTTGGTAATAAATCTTGCCATTTTTTTCTTTTACTGCAATAATTCTATGAATAATAGGATCATTGCGTGTGTTAGCATTAAACGTAAGAATATCACCGATCTTAAGATTATTTGGGTTATACAATATCATTATATCCCCTTTATTAAAACCAGAAGTGAAAGGAAAATTCAAAAATTCTTCTTTATTGATTCCTACTTCTTCAAGCAATTGTCCCTGGCTGACTTGATCTCCGCAGCTAGGCTTAGACCACCAATCCTCCAAGCCAACAGAATGCTCCATACTGCTTGAAACAACAGCAACAATAGGGTGACTAGTTCCAAGAACTAAACCTAAACCAGGATAAACCAAGAACTTAATTATGATAAAAGCAAGAAGAACATTAACAATCCAGCTAAGCCAGCTGTCTTCTACCCAGATAAAATGCCAAATCGCTTTAAGATACTTCTTTATCTCCATAATATTTAGAGAACTTGAATTGTTTAAAAAGGTTTCTTTTTAAACAAACCTTTATATATGTTCTAAACTGAAACAGCAACATGGTAGCACGAATAGAAGAAAAAGGGCCAAAGTATTTTGAGGGCAAACTTCAGTTAAGAAACCCGACACCTGAAGTATTGAAGTATATAAGGAAAAAGATAGCACAAGATAAATACGTTTGGGTTGCAAAAGAAAAAAAAGTCCGTAATGGAATAGATTTCTGGCTATCCTCTAACAAATTTTTGCAAGACATCGGAGCAAAATTAAAGAAAAGATTCTCCGGAGTTTTGAAAAAAAGCAAAAAACTTCACACGCAGCACAAAGTTACAAGCAAATTGTTATACCGCGGAACAGTTCTTTTTCGATGCCTTAATTACAAAGTAGGAGATATAATAGAAATAGACGGTGAAAAGTTTAAGATTATGGAAATAAGCAGGCAGGTCAGGCTAAAGAATCTTGTAACTGGAAAAAAAGAAAGATGGGATCCTGAAGTCTTAGAAAGACATGTTAAGTAAAGTATAGCACGCTTCGTCAGGCTTCTGATATTTATTCTGTTCCAGCTTTATGTTTAATCGCATTTGTGTTTGAGAACTTCGCTAGGTGCTATACCTGCATCAAATAAGAGTAATAATATTTCCCCGGCCTTTCTTAATCTTATTTATTCTACCTTTATGCTCAAGCTCGGCAATCATCAAAGAAATCTTTGCTTCTGACTGCGGAAAGTTTTTCCTTATATCTTTTTGAGTTGTTCTTCCACCTTGTTTTTTTATGAACTTTATTATTTCATTAAGATCGGATTCCAGCTCTTCTTTATCGGTCTTCTTGATTTCTTTTAGTTCTTCCTGCAAACCAGTTTCAAGCTTTTTTGTGTAGCGAAAGATTACTATGATTGTAATAATTATGAAAAGAATGAATCCTATTAAATAATAGAGTGAATGATTTTTCTCAGGCGGTTCTATGTATGGTGTGCTGATATCCAGATCTGATTCGTTTAATAGTTCTTCTTCTTCGCTGAAGTCAGGAAATAAAATCAAATCTATGTTATAGCTTCCATTATCTGCAATAGTTATTGTTTCTTTTGCGATACCTTGCTCATGCTTTGCAGAAATGATATACTCGCCATGCGAAACTTCAAAAGAATACTGACCATTTTTTGAAACAAAAGATTGTTTTGGAATAGAATTTATCTCAACTATGACATTATTTAATTCATTAAGCTCAATATCATATATAGTGCCACTAATGTTTGCAGCAAAAACTGTGTTGGATAGTAGTATAAACAAAACAGACAGTATAAGGGCTCTACACTTCATATTTTAAACAATAGATGCCCGTAGTTTAAAAACCTTGTGTAAAGTAAGAAGAGCTCGTTTAGAGCTTTGTAAAGTTTTAGAAGCTCAAATAAAGCTTTAAATATGCCTTTGCGAAAGTGTCTTTATAAAGTACATTAACTTTAAGCTTCTTAACAAACACAAAACGGCTATCTTTGCTTGTGCGAAAGGCGAGCTGCCTGCGCACAATTTTTTTTATTTTTTTGATAGCGGTGTTTAAGGAGGTCAAAACAAATGAGAAAAATACTAAGTTTATTAATTATAGCAATGTTTGTTGTTAGCCTATCACCAGCGGTATTTGCTGTAAATGATAATGCAGGAGGACAAGGCAATGGTAATTCCGCCGGAAACGATGCAACGCCTACATTATATCAGGATAGGGCTCAAGGGCCAATGGATGGTGCAAAACAAGCAAGAGCTGAACACGCAAATGAAAAAATGGCAAAAGCGCGTGAAAGATTCCAAACTGCAAAAGAAAAATTCCAAAAAAACAAAGAACAATTAAGAGAACGTATGGCTAAAGTTAAAGAAAAAAGAGCAGAAGCCAAAGCAAAGCACACAGAAGCAAAAGGAAGAATTGAAGGAAGAAAAGCTAAATTGACTGCTTGTGTTGGTGATGAAAGCGAAGACTGCAATGCATTAAGAAAAGAGACAAGAAAGTACACAAAAGATTACTTATCTGGTGTAGCAGAACATGTTCTTGGAATGATTGCAAAAACAAAAGAAAGAGTTGAAAATTCCAATATGCCAGAAGATCAAAAAACAGAAATGCTTGCAAATCTAGAAGCTAAGGCAGAAGAAATCGCTGGTGCTCTAGAAACCGCGGAAGGCCTTACTGAAGAAAGCTCAAAAGAAGATTTTCAGGAAGTTGCAAAAATAATCAGAGAATCTTGGACAGGAACAAAGGATGAAATCAAGAATGGTGCAGGTAAGGTTGCTGCAAACAAAATCCGTGCTTTGAATACTCGAATGGGCCAGCTTCAAACAAAGCTTGAAAGAACACTTGAAAGGCTTCAGAATGCTGGAGAAGATACAACTACAGCACAAAGACAATTGGATGCATACAAAGAAAATCTAGACAAGTCCAAAACTGCTGAACAAGAAGCGCAGGCAAAGTATCAAGAAAGCGATACGGCAGGAGCTGTTGAAAAAACAAAAGAAGCGCACAGATACTTGATTGAAGCTCAGAAAAACCTTAAACAACTTGTTCAAACTATTAAGAAAGCACAAGGCGGAGAAGAAGCACTAAAAGCAAGAAATCAAAACCGTGAGCAATCTGGACAGGATGTAGAAGACATCGAGGAGGCTGAAGAAACTGGCGAAGCAACTGAATCAAATGAAACAAAAGATGTTGATACCGCGCCAGAGGCAGTTTTTCCTGACACCAACGTAACAGAGTAATTTTTCTTTTTTCCTTTTTTAAAAGGATGTAAGAAAGATTTAAATAGTCTTCTGTTAAATAAGATATAGGTGAAACATATGAAACGAACTTTAATAATCTTCGGTGTTTTAATTGCAGCACTATTATTAATAGTAGCATGTACACCAAAAACTCCAATACAACAAGCTCCGCCAACGGATTCTGGTCAGGAATATAAACCATCTGCGCCAGCACCATCTCCTGCAGATACAACTGCAGAACAAGATATGGTTGTAGTTAATCAAGAAGTTATTGAAATAGATGATATAACAACAGACCTTGATGTGAATGGCTTGGATGATTTGGATCGAGAACTAGCTGAGCTGGATAATCTAGAGATTTAAACAAATTTTATATATTTTAATTTATTTTTCTTTATTTAATGATAGAAATAGATGGAACTCATGGAGAAGGCGGCGGACAGATTATAAGAACTGCGCTCGCATTATCAACAATAACAAACAAAGCTTTTGAAGCAACAAACATACGAGCAGGAAGAAAAGACGCAGGCCTTAAACCACAACACTTATTCTGCATAAAAACACTTGAGCAGTTGTGTAACGCCAAAACAGGCGGAGCAGAAAAAGGATCTAATAAGATAAGGTATATTCCTGGAAAAATAAAAGGCAAAACCCTTGAAATAGACATTGGAACAGCAGGCTCCATAACACTTCTTATGCAGGCATTACTGCTTCCCTGCTTTTTTGCAGACAAAAAAGTAAAGCTAAAATTAAAAGGCGGAACAAACACAAAATGGTCCATGCCAATAGAATATTTTCAAGAAGTTTTTATTCCACACATCCGCAAGTTTTGTGAAAAAATTGATGTAAAACTAATCAAAAGAGGATATTATCCTAAAGGCGGCGGAGAAGTAGAGATAACCATAACGCCTAAATTCAAAATAAAAGACTATCCAGATTTTGATAGATTTCTAGAAGACCTGAGAAAACAAAATCTACACCTAAATAACATTGAACAATACCATCTTTTGCAGATAAGAGGAGTTTCTCATGCATCAAAACATCTAGAAAATGCGCAGGTAGCAGAACGACAAGCAAAAACAGCCAAGTTTCAACTTGGCAAATATGGAGTGCCAGTAAACATAAGAACAGAATACTGCGATACATTATCGCCTGGCTCGGGAATAACATTATGGGCTTTATTTTCCAAACAAAAAGAAGACTTGGATTTAATAAACCCAATAATAATCGGCGCAGATTCGCTAGGAGAAAAAGGAAAACTCAGTGAAAAAGTCGGAGAAGAAGCAGCAAAAAAATTAATACAACAAATTGATACCGGTGCGCCAATTGATTCACACCTTGCAGACAATTTGATACCTTGGATGGCATTGTTTTGTCCAAGTTCAATAAACGTATCAGAAATAACGGCCCATACAACCACAAATATTTATGCAGTAGAACAATTTCTCGGAAAAATATTTGAAATAGACCAAAAGAAAAAAATAATCTCAACCAAGCTCTGCTAATTTAATGCTTGCCTTGATATATCTTAAATCATAACTAAACTGCTTTTTTTCTTCAGAATTAAGCTTCAGCTTGTCCATCAACACTTCTGCTTCTGCAACCCTTCTAACAGCAGAATCAATATCTCCAGAAATAATGCCTTTTCTGGCCTGATTAAGTTTAGTTCTTATTTCAGGGAATTTTTCTTTTTTAGAAGGAAGAATCCTGCCCGCTGTTTTCAATTCTGCTTCTAAATAATCTTCAAAAGCAGCTTCTTTCATTCCTCTTAATCCTTCTAATTCTTTCTCACGCTCTTCAATAATTTCCAGTCCCTTAACCAACCCTTTTTCACGAGACTGTAACTCACGCTCTTTAGAACGAAGTTTCTTTCGAATAGGTCTTGTTTTTCTAACGTCATCAATCAGATTAGCTTCTTCTTCTCTTATTGCTTTCTTAAGCTTGAAATACTTGTTCTCTAGAGAAGGAAGACTTTCTTTTAATTCCTTAACTCTTGCAATCTTCTTCTTTTGCTGCTCTATTTTCTTTTTCTCAGTTTCAACATATCTCAACAGTTTTGCAGCAATCCTTTCCTTGTTAGCAACATCTTTCTTTTCTTTTTCAAACTTTTCATGAGCTTTCTTGAATTCACGTTGAGTTTTATCAAGCTTTTTGATTTTTTCCATAACTGCGTTTTCTTCCTTGAATAATCTTTCTTTATCTTTTTCAAGTTTTTTAACAACATCAATAATTTCCTTTTCCTTGCTTGATAACGCAGAGATATCTTTTTCAACAAGTGTCTTGGCAGCATTCTGCTTTTCTTTAATCATTTTTGCAGCATTCTTAAGCGCAGACTCCTTGTTTTCCCATTCTTGAGCAATATTTTCCAGTTCTGCTTTTTTTGCTTCAATAGTATCTTCAAGATGGTTCTTTTGTTTTGCCAAAGAATTAATTGCTGACTTAAGAGCGCGGTCTTTTTCAGCCCACTTCAACTCCCTTTTATCTAGATCCTTTTCTTCAGCAGCGAACTGCTTGAACTTCTTATCAAGATCTGTCTTTTTCTTTGCTAAAGCAAGCTCTTGCTTGTGAACCTCTACAGAAGTTTTCTTTAACTTATCCAGTTTTGCACTTTGTTCTTTAATTCTGTTATGCAGTTCTTTTGATAACTTCTTTTTTTCTTCAGTAGATTTAGCAATCTGCTTTTTAAGTGATTCAAGATGAGCTGCTTCTGCTGCTTTTTTCTTGACTTGCTCATCCTTGTGCATAATTGTTTTTTCCCGGGCATCAAGAAGCTTTTGAGCATGCTTTACTTTTTTCTGTTTTTCATCAAATTTCTTGAAATCCTTTTCAATCAAATCTTTTTGTTTTTCAATAAACTTCTGAAATTCGTGCTTGCGCTTTTTAACTTCTTTTTCTTCCTGCTTAAGCAATTCAAGCTCTTTTTGCTTGGCTTTGAAAGCAGATTCAGCATCTTTCTTAAGTTTGTTAAGTTCTGTTTCTCTTGCAGAAATCTTTTCAGTAATCTCCTTATCAAGACCTTTCAATCTGAGCTGCTTAGCATCAATTTCTAAGCTAAGCTTATTATTCTTATCCTCTAGATTTTTTGTATTGTCCAGCTTTTTTTGCATCTCTTTTTCTTTTGCAAGCAGCTGCTTTTCTTTTTCAGAAAGTACTTTTTCATGCTCTTTAATCTTTGCTTGCTTTTTCTGTATTTCATCAGAGATTTTTCTTGCACTTTTGTTAAGAGTTTTATGTACTGATTTTTTCTTTTTTAACCCTTCTTGAAGGTCTTTTAGTTCTGAAGAAAGAATATTGTGCTCTTTTAAAACAGCAGCAAGCTCTGTTTTTTTATCTGCAATATTTTTATTTAAATTCTCGTTATTCTTTGACAGACTGATTTCTTCATAAGCTGCTTCTTTAATCTTTTTTTGAATCTTATCTAATAAATATTCTTTTTGCTTAAGCTCTTTAGATGCAGCATTAAGCTTTTTTTGAGTCTTGCTTAATTCTTTGTAATCAGAATTTAACTTTTTTTCAAGTTCTGCATAATCTTGTTTTTGATTTTTAAGACTTCTTGATTGTTTTTTAAGTTCAGAAGAAACAGAATCCAGCTCTTTTGTTAAGTTTTTAAGCCGTAATTGTTTTGCGTCAATTTCCAGGTTTAGCTGTTTGCTGGCTTCACTTAAATCAGAAGCTTTTGTAATAACTTTTTGATGTATTCTTTTTTTAGCTGCAAGTGCCTTTTCTTTTTCTTTCAGCTCATTCTCTTTTGCAATAAGCGCTTTCTGCTTTTTTTCAAGTTCGCGTATAGATGATTTTGTACTTTTTTGAGTGTTTTTCAACTTACTATGTTTTGCTTCAACATTTTTCTCTGCTTTTTGCATATCTGCCTTAACTTTGGCCTGCTCTTTTTTCAAAGATTTTAATAAAACGCGCTGAGCATTAATATGCGATTTAAGCGTGTCTTGTTTTTTTTCAAGTGATTTTACATTTTTTTCAGCCGCGGCTACTGCTTTTTCGCGCTTAAGAATATCTTTGGCCCGCTTTGCAAGTGTTTTTTTGATTTTTTCAATCTTTTCAACTTTTATTTTTACATCTTTGTCAGTTATTGTAGGCCCGAATAAGCCAAATACCGCAGGATTTAGAAGAAGCGGGCTTTTTCTAACACTTTTGTTACTACTGTTTTTCATTAATACACTACTTATAAGTTCTATTTATATACTTTTGTTATTCCTGAACAATAGTGCATTACTTGGTTTTCTCCTTAAAAAACCGCAAGATTTTTAAGCTGACTAAAAATATCCCGAACTGGAGATAACCATGGAAGAATTAAAATGTACATCATGCAAAACAAGAATAGCATCATCTGAAGGGGCAGTAACATTTACATGCCCAAAATGTAAAAAAGGCAAAATTTCACGATGCAGGCATTGCAGAGAAATTGCTGCAAAATACAAATGCCCAGAATGCGGCTTTGAGGGTCCTAATTAAAATGGCACAAGTAATTGTAACACTAAAAATCATGCCAGAAGATCCAAGCATCAGCTTAGAAGAAATAAAAAGCAAGGCAAGCGATATCATAACTGAATTTGAAGGAAAAGTGCAAAGCAGCAACGAAGAGCCAGTAGGATTTGGCTTAAAAGCACTAGTGATTGGTTTTTCTATAGACGAAGCTAAAGGAAGTCCAGATCCAATTGCAGAAAAGATAGAGTCTTTAGAAGGCATCAAGTCTGCACAAGTCACAATGGTTTCCAGAGCTTTAGGTTAATTCAATTTAATTTAATTAAATGGTGGGGTAAGGAAAATGGCAAAAAAGAAAAATATTAAAATTAAAAAAAGCTATCTTAAATGGGGTGCTTTTGCAGTAGTATTGATACTTGCAGCAGTTTTATTGTTTCCATACGCATCAGAAGATGTGTCAAAGCCAGTAGAGGAAACAAACATAACTGAAGTAATAGACACTTCTAATATCGCTGAATTAGGTGATTTATTAACTATAAATTATGTAATGAGACTTGACAATGGAAAAATAGTTGATACAAACAATGAAGAACTTGCAAAAGAAGCCGGTCTTACAACATACACAAAAGGACCATACAAGTTTATTCTAGGACAAAGCAACAAACTTCCAACCTTTGACCAGGCAATAGAAGGTCTTGAAGTTGGCGAAAAGAAAACAATAATCATACAGCCGATGGAGCCTGTGCTTACAATAAAAATAAACCTGTCTGACAAAAAACCAAGGAGAATACTTTATCCAAGAATAAAGACATATACATTTGAAGAATATAATGCAAGCTTTAAAGAACCTTCAATTGTTGGAAACATAATATCTAATGTAGAAGAACAACCATGGCCTGTTCAGATAATTAATGTAACTGAAAAATATGTTGTGACCCAAGCAATGGTCAGACCAGGAGAATCCTTCTTTATTCCTGGTCAAGAATGGAAATCACAAGTGATGAGACTGGATGATAAAGTAATAGAATTTGTTCAAAATCCAAAAATAGGGCTTGTTTTTGATACGCCTTACGGAACTGCAGAAATAACTAATGTGACAATCAGCAATGTAGAATTCAAGCACACTCCTGAACAAGGAAAAGAATTAAAGCAAAAAATAACCTCTGGCAAAAAGCAAGGTCAAACTTTTGATTTCGAAGTTCTGGATATAAGAGATGATGAATTTGTCATAAGGCGAACAAATTATCTTGCACAAGAGCTGGCAAATCTTGAAGTAGAAGTGCTTGAAATAATCAAAGACGTCAAAGAGATTTGATTATTTTTTTTAATTTATTTATTTCTATTTTACTTCTTATTCCATCCAAAACAAAATGAGTTTGAGCTGATTTAAACCCTGCTTTTCTTATACTTTTTGTGATGCTTTCTTGTTTAGGACAGCTTTTTCGCAAATTTTTACAAATACCTGGCGTGCTGTAGAAATAAGGAACGCTTATTTTGCTTTCAGCATTTAGTATGCTAATAAAATTCAACAGTTCTGGATTATTTTTATCTAATTTTTTAAGCATGGAAAGGATAACTTTCCGGTCCCATAATTGACCAGTCCAGAGCGGACCTGCCCAAGTCATTGATTTTTTACAGCAAATATCCTTGTTTTGCGGATGTATTGTTATAGATAAGCATTTGCTGCAGAAAAGGAGGTATTTGTGATTACTTAATATGCTGTCTACTGCTATTTTTGATTTTGCGCATCGGAAATAAACGCGCATATAATGCTTTGTTGAATGAGAAAATATTGGAACAAGTGCTTTGTCGTACTGCGCAGCGACAAGCTGAACTTTTCTTATCAAAATCCTTATTCCTGTCTCATGCATCATATAATTTCTTACAGGCGTTGCCCAGTATTTTCTTTTGCAAGCACTTATGTAGCTTCCACAGAGTGCAGAAGTATCTGTAGCAGTCACTGCAAGAATACCGTTTCTTGCTAATCTTCTTATGGCGTTATCAAGAAATGCATTAGGAGAACCAAAAGGATCTATGTCAATGTAATCAAAGCCTTCGCTATGTATCAACAATTCGTTTGCATCTTTGTTAAGAACTTTGGCTTTTAATTTGTTTAATTTTAGGTTTTTTTGAATTAATTTTACTGATTTTTTGCTATTGTCATTTATGGTTATATCTTTTATTTTTGATGTTGGAAGCTCTTTCAAAAATCTAACAGATCTTATGCCTGAGCCTGCAAGCAAGTCAAGTATGCGCAGCTGCTTGTCAGGAATACTTCGCAATAAAAGAATAGATATGTCTCTATTTAGTTTCATCTCTGGATTAAAAAAAACAGGCAAGTCTTTGGAAACCTTGCCAACTGAAGCATAAAAACAACAAGAACCCTCTTGAAGTTGTTTTAAAGTGCTTTTATTCTTTTTTTGGACCTTTTTTTGCACATTCATCCCCGCAGAACCAAACAAGCTCGCCGTCAATTTCCCGTTCTACAACCTGGTCTTCTTTTTGGCTTAAAGGTTTGCCGCAGTGAGCACAAACACCTTTATGGCCTTTGCCTTC
>Ga0180433_10010269_pt1 | contig 11299 bp, 8 predicted proteins | sample SS_ome_8_FD_132980 | JGI IMG/M metagenome (GOLD analysis project Ga0180433, IMG submission 132980) | Hypersaline lake sediment archaeal communities from the Salton Sea, California, USA - SS_1_D_1 metaG | ecosystem: Environmental > Aquatic > Non-marine Saline and Alkaline > Hypersaline > Sediment... | reverse complement strand
TGTATCGCCCGAGCAATAGCCGTAGAGCCTGAAGTATTACTCATGGATGAACCCACTGCCTCACTAGATCCAATTGCGACACAGAAAATTGAGGACTTAATCCTCCAATTAAAAGAAGAATGGACCGTTATCATTGTCACCCATAATATGCAACAAGCAGCACGCATTTCAGACTATACTGCCTTTATGTATCTCGGAGAGATGATTGAATATGGAGACACCACTCAAATCTTTGAAAATCCTCAAGAAAAATTAACCGAAAATTATATAACGGGACGATTTGGGTAGGTGATTTTATGACAACAGAAATGCACAGAGAATTAATTACACTTAAAAATGAAGTCTCCAAGATGGGGTATTTTGCTTTAAAGATGCTCGATGATTCAATAAATTCTCTTTATGATCAGGATATTCAACTTGCCGCTGAAATATTAGATAAAAAGGACATGATTCGAGATTATGATAATAAAATTGAAGAAAAAACGCTTAAATTGATTATGCTTTATCAACCGATGGCTGTGGATCTTAGATCTCTTGCCGCTATTCTTAAAATAATTACCTATTTACATAGAATTGGACGTTATGGTAAAGATATCGCCGATGTAGTAAAAAAACATTTATCTAATAAACAAGTTGCACTCAATCTGGTAAATTTACGTCATATATATGAACATGTGCAATCTATGATTGAAGACGCTCTTTTAGCATTTGAAAAAATGGATATCTCATTGATTCAAAATTTTGAGGAAAGAGATGACGAAGTAGATAAATTGAGATGGTCTATTTTTCGCGAATGTCTAACCTATATGATAGAAGATCCAAAATTTATTACTGAATGTGCCCACTATATGATGTTTGCTCGTTATCTCGAGAGGTGCGGAGATCATGCTTGTAAAATTGCGGAAAAGGTTCATTACATGGTTACCGGGAAGCATATTGAAATAAGTTAATTTTAACTAAATTTTTTTAATTTTTCCATTGATTATCTTTAAATGAATTTTAATTCAATTAAACCTTTTCAATATTTACCCTTTTTAATACAGGGTATTTTCTTCCAATTCCAAAAGCAGTTTCACTTACTTTAATGGTTTGGACCAGTTGGCGGCGTTTATATTCAGACGAGAGATATAATCTTTCTACTTTTTTAATGGTGTTCATATTGATTCCTTGTTTGGTGAGATTTTCAACATCGGATCCAATACCATTTTTGGTAATACTTTCTAATATCTTATCTAAAATCTCATATGGGGGGAGTGAATCGGTATCTTTTTGGTTTTCGCGTAATTCTGCAGTAGGCGCTCTATTAAGGATGTCATTTGGTATAATTTCCATTTCTTTGTTGATATAGTCGCATATACTATATATTTGAACCTTAAATAGATCTCCTGGAATATTTTTTCCTCCATTGGTATCCCCATAGAGTGTACAATATCCTACGCCTATTTCAGATTTATTTCCTGTTGAGACTAATAACCAATTAAATTTATTGGAATAATACATAAGAAGGGTTGCACGAATTCGGGCTTGGAGATTTTCATCAGCAATATCAAATTTAAGACTTCCTATATAATCATTTATCGATTTTTCATATTTTTCAAATAAATCATCAATTGGATGGACAATAAAATTAATATTTAGATTGATGCACAATTTCTTAGCATCATCAATACTCTCTTGAGATGTAAATCGTGTTGGCATCATAATAGCTGTGACTTTTTCAGGGCCTAAAGCCTCTGCACATATATAAGCAGTAAATGCTGAATCTATCCCACCACTCAAACCTAATACTACTCCTTTAAAAATGCCACTCTTATGATAATAATCATATAAATTTAGTTTCAAAGCATTTAGGACATCTTTCCTCCAATTTTTATCCAATCTCGGAATAGAAGTTTGCTTCTGGGTCAGTTTTGCTAAATCTACGACTTTAACTTGCTCTTCAAATGACTTCATCATGAAGGTGATTTCTTCATACTGATTAACAGCGAAACTCTTCCCGTCATACACAATCTCATCTAAGCCACCGACCATGTTTAAATAAATAATAGGAAGCGATAATTCTCGTGCTTTTTTGCTAACTAATTCTTTCCTCAATTCAAATTTATTGATATGATAGGGAGAGGCGTTAATCACAATTAAGAAATCCGCACCATTCTCCTTTAATCTCTTTGCGACTTTAACTTCATAATTTTCATCCCAAAGGTCTTCGCAAATTAAAATACCTATATAATATTCCTTTACTTTTATTGGTGTAAACTTATTATCAAACGAGAAATATCTTCTCTCATTAAAAACATCATAATCCGGTAATAATCGCTTATTAACTACCGATTTAATTTCCTTTTCTTGAATTAATAGAGCTGAATTATAAAATGGATGTAATTTATCTTCCACATGTTCTGATTCGGTGAACGTTCCCAAAATAATCGCAGTATTAGATGACTCTTTTTTAATTTTCTTAATTGCATCTTCATTTCTCTTCTTTATTATCGGATCATAAATATGATCCATCAAGGGATAACCCACTAAAAACATCTCGGGAAATACAATTAAATCTACATCTCGATACTCTTGTATAACATCAATAACTTTTTTTGTATTACATTCTATATCCCCAACAATTGGGTTCAATTGAGCAAGACAGATTTTGATATTGGATTTTTTTTTCATAAATCTTCAATTTTTTTGATTTCTTTACGCTTAGATTAATTAATTTAACTTTGGGTATATTTTTTTTTAAAATATGAACTCAATGTAATTTTTAGATGATCTATAATTTAAAATTATAAAGTTTAATTGGAATTCTTAACATTTCAGCTTATTTAAGAACTAATTATGATTACCATTTTTAGATTAAAAATGAATAAAGCTGATAATATTAATTCGGATATTCAACTCGCTGAATTTTCACTAGAAAAAGACCACTTCAAGAAAAGTCGTAAAAAGGGAGCCCGTAGATGGATTTTAGCTCACATTTTTTATGGTTCAAATAAATATTTTATTATAATTATTTTGTTTACGACAGTGACTGCCTCTATATTAGCATCAACTTCATCTGTTATTATTGGAAATGCGGTTGAAGAATTCCTCAATGCAAATATAGGCAGCCTTATGTTTTTTACGTTAATCATTTTAACTCTAGGACTTTTAACTCCAGTTTTCCGCTTAGTAAATTATATGCAGCGAGAATTGCTTGCTCAAAGATTAGAAAGAGATTCACGAAAAGAATTTTATGCCAATCTATTAGGTAAAAGTCAATCATTTCATGATAAACAAAAAATTGGAGAGCTCATGGCAAGAGCTACCGATGATGTGCGTATGTTAAATTTTTTGATGAGTCCTGCTATTTCTTTGATTTTAGAATCATTTACTTCTTTAATTATTCCTTTATTTTTTATTTTATTTCTATTTCCTATACAACTTATTATCGAACCAGTGATTTATACTGTATTGTTTTTAATAAATCTTCGTTCCTATAACAAAAAGCTCTCACCAATTACTGGAAAACTCAGGATGAATTTTGGGATGATCAACTCCACCCTTAACGAAACACTTTCGGGGATAGAAGTAGTAAAAGGTTCAATTAAAGAAGATTATGAATATCAGCGATATGAAAAATATGCTAAGGATTATCGAGATGCATTCGTAGAACAAGGGAAGGTGCAAGCAAAATATTATCCTATTCTCTTTTTAGCGCTTACAATAACGATTGGTTTTTCTCATTCGCTTATCTTGTACACTCAAGGTTTGATAACCATTGGACAAATAATTTCTTATCTTGCTCTGCTAGGATTACTACGATTTCCAACCTTTATATCGATTTTTGTATTTGCTGTAATCAAACTTGCAGGTGCAAGTGCAAAACGGTTATTAGAATTAATGAATAAAAAATCAGAGATTGATGAAAATATTAAGGGAATAACTAAAAACGTTCAAGGATCGATAAAGTTTGAAAATGTCAGTTTTAAATATCCTGGTACTGATAATGAAGTCTTAAAAGGAATAAATTTCGAAGTTAAGCCTGGTCAAACGGTAGCAATCGTAGGAACAACTGGTTCAGGGAAAACCACCCTAACTAAATTAATATCGCGTTTATATGATGTTTCTAAAGGGCATATTTTAGTGGATAATATTGATATACGTGATTATGCCTTAAAATCTTTAAGGCCTCAAATTTCATATATCGAACAAGATGTATTTTTATTTTCCTTTTCAATATTTGATAATATTGCTTTTGGCCGTGTAAGTTCGATAGATGAAGTAAAACAAGCAGCTATGCAAGCTCAAGCAGATGATTTTATATCAAAGCTACCAGATGGCTATAATTCTGAGATTGGTGAGAGAGGTGTACAATTAAGTGGTGGAGAAAGACAGAGAGTTGCCATAGCTCGAGCCTTTCTTTCTGATCCGAGAATATTGATTCTTGATGATTCTACATCTGCCATAGATTCCAACACTGAAGATAAAATCCAACAAGCAATTAAAAATATCCTAAGAAACCGCACTACATTCTTGATTACTCATCGCCTAAGTCAGATACGATGGGCAGATCTTATCATTGTTCTAAAAGATGGACGAATCGAAGCGAAAGGAAGCCATTGGGATCTCATAAAACAATCTGAAGAATATCGAAAGATATTTATCAAAAAATTTGATTTAGATGAGGAACAACTGATAAGGGGTGAAATTGGATAAAATGTTTTCTGGATTAGAAGCCGAAGAATATGATAGAAGCTATAAAGATCGCGCCTTATTACGCAGAATATTCAATTACTTTGCTCCCTATAAGCGTTATATGTCAATTGTTATAACATTTTTAACAGTTTCTTCATTAATCACATCATTTGTACCCTTAGCAACCTCAATAGCCATCAATAGCATTACCGAAAGCGTTGGGTTTGCCTATATAATTTTTTTAATAGTATTAATATTTACTTTCAATATTTTGGAATTTGTATTTAACTATTTTCGTCAAATCAACGGGGCAAAAGCAATTGCTAACGTGGTCCTTGATTTAAGAGGAGATGCTACAAAATCAATTCTAGATCATGATCTCTCATTTTTTGATAAAAATCCCATTGGAAAGATTGTAAGCCGTATCAATTCTGATAGTCGAGATTTTGGACAAACCGTTGAGCTTTCATTGGAAGTTATTTCTTCTTTAGTTGTAATGTTAATTATCATTATTCTTCTCACAATTGTTAACACATTGCTCACTTTAATTATGCTTATTGCTATTCCTCTTTTTTTTGTAGTTGCTCTCTCCTTTCGAAAATATGCAAGAAAAATGACATTATTAGGCCAGCGTGCTCTTGCTTCTGTTAACTCTTTTGTAAAAGAGAGTTTTTCTGGAATTCAAATAGCAAAAACTTTCCGTCAAGAGCAGAAACTCTATAATCAATTTGAAGAAGTGAATTTACGCTCCTATAAAGTAAATTTAAGGCGAGCATTTGTTTTAAACGCAATTTTTCCTTCATTGGGAATAGTTCAAGGTATCGTTACCACATTTTTAGTTTATTTAGGAGGTAATTTTTTAATCTTTGATACGATTAATATAGGAGATTTTAATTTCTTTCTTCAAAGTCTTAATCTTCTATTTTTTCCTCTCTTGACAATAGCCTCGTTTTGGCCTCAATTTCAATCAGGATTATCTGCTTCTGAGAGAATTTTTGCTATAATCGATACTCCTCCTGCTGTAATTCAAAATGATGAGATCATACCAGGAAAACTAACAGGGCAAATAGAATTTAGGAACTTAACCTTTCAGTATGAAGAAAAAAAGAAAGTGTTCTATAATTTTAACTTAAAAATTAGTTCTGGCGAATCAGTCGCAATTGTTGGTCACACAGGAGCAGGTAAATCAAGCATTGCTAACCTTTTAGCAAGATTCTATGAATTTCAAGAAGGAGAGATCTTAGTTGATGGAAAAAGCATTCGAAGCTTTGATCTCCAAGCATACCGTCAACAAATAGGCATTATCCCCCAGATTCCATTTTTATGGGCTGATACCGTGGAACATAATATAAGTTATGGATGTAGTTCTGCTTCATGTGAAGATGTAATCAGTGCGCTCGATAAAGCAGGGGGCTCAGAGTGGATAAATACCCTTCCAAATGGTTTGGACACTATGGTCGGAGAACGAGGGAGTCTGATATCTATGGGTCAACGTCAATTGATCGCATTTGCTCGGGTTTTACTTGAAAGTCCCTCTATTCTAATTTTAGATGAAGCAACAGCTTCTGTTGATCCTTTTACCGAAACAAGGATTCAAGATGCGCTCGAACAAACAATTCAAGGTAGAACTTCAATTATTATTGCTCATCGATTGTGGACAGTGCGTCATGTCGACAGAATAATCGTTTTGGATAAGGGAAAAATAATCGAAGAAGGAAACCATGATGAACTTATGAAGCGTAATGGATATTATGCTGATCTCTACAATACCTATTTCAGACATCAATCCTTGAAGTATATCGAAGAAATGGGGAAAACTTAGGTTATTTTTTTAAACATTTAATACTTGAGTAGTTGAATTAATACTATGAACTTAGAAAAATGGAAACAAAATGCAGCCATTTGTGAGATCTTAGGAAACTTTTTATTTTTTCTTCTAATTTTTATCGCAATGTTCTTTTACACGGGAGGAACGATGGATAATCCTTCAGCTCCAGGGTATTCCTTTTGGGGCAATACTATCAGTGATCTGGGAAGAATTATTTCCCATAATGGTGGTTTCAATATTATTTCGATGGTCTTATTTACTATTGCCATAATAGCTCTAGCATTGCTCTCAATTCCACTTTATCTTGTCTTTCCTAAGTTATTTTCAACAAGTAAATTTGAATCTATTTCTGCGAAAGTCGGCTCCTTACTTGGATATATAACAACAGTCGCCTGGATTGGCGTGATCTTCTTTCCTGCGGATATTTCAAGTGATATTCATTGGTCGTTTGCATATATTATCTATGGTGCGTTCTTTTTCAGTGGATTCTTCTATACAATCTCGCTATTTCTAAATAAAAGTATTTCTAAAATCTACGCGATAATACTTGCTCTCTACTGTATCATTCATTTCATATCCTTAATGATGATTATAATTGGGTTGCCCATCTCACGTACTTATTTAGTGGTCGGACAAAAAATAGCGCATATCTCATCAATAGTTAGCTATATTATCCTAAGTTTTGGAGTATTAAAATATAAATTAAATTAACTCTCATTTTTATTTTTTTTAATGAAAATGAAAAAATATTATAGAAAATAATTATTAAAGTCTATTGATATACCGATTTCGCTCCCATTCACTCACTATTACTCGATATGCATCATTTTCTTCCAATTTTGCATAATAAAAATTTTTGAATGGTTCTTCTCCAAAAATTTCTTTCATAAATTCTGAATCATAGAACTCTCTTAGTGCTTCGCTTAAACTCCCCGGAAGAGAATTTATGCCCTCTTTAATCATTTCTTTAGTACTAAGATGATAGACGTTTCGATCCGTAGGCTCGGGAACTTCAATGTCATCAGAAAGAACCCCATCCATTCCTGTCTGTAATAATACTGCAAATTGTAGATATGGATTTCCTGCGGGATCTGGACATCGAATCTCGCATCTTGCAGCTGAGGATTTGTTATGAAAATCGGGTACTCGAATCAAGGGAGACCTATTTCTAAAGCCCCAAGCTATATATACAGGAGCTTCATAACCAGGAACTAGACGCTTATAAGAGTTTGGCCAACTGCTTAAAACAGCACACATTGCTTTTGCATGCATTAATTGACCCGCGATCCATTTCTTCATAATTAATGAGATATTATCTTTATCATTTTCGTCATAAAATGCATTATTTCCATTTTTCCATAAGCTCTGATGGCAATGCATACCACTCCCATTTATACCATCAAAAGGTTTAGGCATAAAAGTAGCCGTCATGTTATTCATCGCAGCAACTATTTTTATGATGGTTTTAATCGTGATGGTATTGTCTGCTGAATTGACTGCTTCGTCATAGCGAAAATCAACTTCATGCTGACCAAAAGCTACTTCATGATGAAGTGCTTCGATTTCAATTCCCATAGCATCACAATACTGAGCAATAGAATAACGCATTCGCTCGTTAATGTCATATGGATCATAATCGAAGTAACCACGCATATCTGCGGGATTAAAAGCTGCTTCTCTTGTTTCCTGATTTAAGATGAAAAACTCCATTTCAGGAGCACATAAATACTTAAAACCATGGTCGTTCGCTTTTTTGACTGCTCGCTGAAGGATATATCGTGGATCACCCTCATATCGCTTTCCATCTGGTTTATAGATATCACATATGACTCTTGCCACTCGGTTGCTATTTGTTCTCCATGGTAGCATATAAAACGTACTAGGGTCGGGTAAAGCAACCTTATCTGACTCTTCGATTGCTCCGTAGCCAGTTATCGAACTCCCATCAAAATTTTCCCCCTCTTGAAAAAAGTCTTCGATCCTTTTTGCGTTGATTTCAAACGACTTGATAATACCATGGATATCGGTAAACTGAAGGTAAATAAATTTAATATCTTCTTCTTTCACCTTCTCAATTACCGCGTCACATAACTCTTTTCTTTTTGGATCATTTTTTTCCATCATATTCTATCAATTTTTTAAATATTTCATTTCAATATCTTGTCCATGAATTTCACTATATGACCGACAAAAAGACCAATCTTACTTAAACTTTTATTTACTGCATAATTTCGACATTTAAGATAAATATCCATTTTAAAATAATATTCTTTGATAACAAATAAGCGTTCTGGTCTTTTCAATCTTAATTTCCAAAATATAAATTACTTTTATACTACTAAAATATGTATTAAGATATTTAAATATTCATTATTTTATGAAGAAAATTAAGATTTGATATATTTATGGAGCATATACTGTAATAATATTTATTATTGATATTAAATAATAAATATTTATTAATGTAAGAATATTTAAAAAAAGATAGAGTTTATTTATTCACTTATTTCTTCTCTTTTTTGGTTTAATTTTCAACAGCTCGATGATTGCTCCAAATGTATCTTCAGTATCCATATAGGCATAATGCATTTTCACAATTTGACCAATTTGGAGTGGTTTGATCCCTTTCTTTTTAAACTCCTCAATAGATACATCGAGATCATCGACATATATACCAATATGGTGAAGTCCTTCATGTCCACTATCAATAAATTCTTGATAGATATTCTCTCCGTCTAAATATTGGATTAACTCAATGTTTACATTATCATATTGAGTGACTCCTAATTTAATAGAATTTTTCGCTTCCTTTCCACGGTATATAATTGGTTGATCATAGAATTCGAAAAAAGTAATTTTAGGAATGTTATATACTGACTCTAAGATTTGCGCTTGTTTTTTAACATCTTTATACACAAAACCTAGTTGATCAATCTTCAAATTATGCAAAATAGGTTTTTTCTCTTCATTCATGATACTTTCACAAATTGTTTTAAAAAATCTTTACATTTCTTATTAATCGTTCAATCTCTTGAGACCAAGGAACTAAATCTTTCACATACCATGCCGCAGCATCTAAATCCCCCATATAGTTTTCAAAAACCACTTTTAATAGTTTTCTTAACGCAGATTTGCCAAGGAACGACTTGGGAGTCTCAATAGATTTAATCGCAACTATTGGTATTTTTAATTCCTTTTTTGGAGTCCACATCCCAAAATAGAGCTCTTTATCGGTTAAAAGTAATACACCATTACCCCGAACTTGGCCTAATCCTTTTGATTCTTGACCAAAAAAGTTTGCTCCCCTGCTGGTTAACAGAATATTTTTTCCTGTAAATTGCTCTTCAATTTCTCGAGTACGCTTTTTAAACAGTGGCATGGTTCTAATTTCTTTTAAAGTTATACTAAAATTAATAAAGATAAGTTGTTGTGTTATTTAAAATTAGAGATCGTACTATAAGAGGTCTAAGTTCCTTCCAAATACATTTTTGATCTTGCTGTGGATGTTCCATCGTACTCTTCTTTTGAAGCATAATTTATTCCCTTTTTCTCAAAATCTTTCAATAATATTTCAAGACGCTTTTCAAAATCTTGATAATCCTTGTTAATTTTCTGGGTCCAACCAATTTCTGCAGTAGCAAATAACCGTGGAAATAGCTGCCATTCCAACTTTTCTTGAGTTTTAATAAGTTCTGTCCATGCACATGCCTCAACACCTATAAAATTCTCATGAAACTGTTCAGGTAACTCTTCAGGAATTGGCTCAAATTGATAAGTGTTTTTCAAAGAATTTAGTTTATACGGATAATTAAAATAGTTAAAATTTATTTTAGAAATAATTATTTTCCTTCCTTCTTTTAGTTCATTCAAGATTTCCTCATCAGATCCATTCCAATACTGACAATATACCTCCTTATTTAGGTTCTTATCGATAGTTTCATTCCAACTTACAACTTTTTTACCATGAGCCTTTAGAAATTCTGAGATTCTATTAGTAAAATACACTTGAAGTCCATCAACACTTTCAATTTTTTCTTTTACCAACCTCACTTGACAATCGGGACATTTTTTCCATCGAGTTCTTGGGGCTTCATCGCCACCAATATGTATATATTCTGAAGGGAATAATTTGATAATTTCGCTTAAAATATTCTCTACATATTCAAAAACCAATTCTTTACCAATACATAACACATCTCTATAAATGCCAAATTGTGTCCCCACTTCAAATGGCCCCCCTGTACAACTTAATTCAGGATAAGATGCGAGTAGTGCCATAGTATGTCCGGGAAGATCGATTTCTGGAATTACTGTGATGTGTCTCTCAGTAGCATACTCTATTATCTCTTTAATCTCCTCTTGAGTATAAAATCCCATTACGGGAATTCCATCATTTTCTTTATTATCCGCGCTCGAATTTATATAAAATCGGCGCATAGATACATTCGTCCCCTTTCTTTTCGAACCGATTTCTGTAAGTCGGGGATATTTCTTAATTTCTATTCTCCATCCTTGATCATCGGTCAAATGCCAATGAAAAATGTTTAATTTCAATAATGCCATAATATCTAGAAAGTTTTTAACTATCTCTTTTCCAAAAAAATGGCGTCCCTCATCCAACATGAATCCTCGCCATTGAAACCGTGGACTATCCCGAATTTCTACCCGGTTTAACTTTAAAAAACTGGCCTTAGTTTTATTAAACTCAAGGTTATTTTGATGAATTAACTGAATAAGAGTCTGAATTCCATAAAAGATTCCGCTCTTTGTAGTGGCAATGAGATCGATTTTATCTTC
>Ga0180433_10010268_pt1 | contig 11299 bp, 9 predicted proteins | sample SS_ome_8_FD_132980 | JGI IMG/M metagenome (GOLD analysis project Ga0180433, IMG submission 132980) | Hypersaline lake sediment archaeal communities from the Salton Sea, California, USA - SS_1_D_1 metaG | ecosystem: Environmental > Aquatic > Non-marine Saline and Alkaline > Hypersaline > Sediment... | reverse complement strand
GAGACGGATGGAGGCAGAAAATCGTAATCACAGCCCAGCCTCCACATCTCGTCCCGAAACCTCCTACTGGCAACGAAGTATTTCTCGTAACCCAGCGACGCGACATGGGCCGGCGAAATCGGATCACCATCACCGAACCGGGCAGTCGTGAGCCAGCAGACTCTGGCGCATTCGGGTATGTCCGGCGCGGGTCGCATCTCGTCGACCGACAGGAAAACATGGTGACCTTCCTGTATCGCGTGCACGCGATCGTTGCTGGCCACCTTGCCGAACCATTCGCCATCGTAGCAATCCACGGACAACACATTCGGATGTCCGGCCAAGGCGTCCCGCAAGCCGAATGACGCCATGCGCGAGGGGCAATGAACTGGTTTCCTCACATCCAGGGTGGCCACCGCAACTGCCACGCTCAATCGGTCGCCGGTCGCCGGTATCACCACTGTGGGGAGGGCGGCGGCTCCGCTGGTGCCGGGTAGGTTTTGCGGCGCCATGTCGAGCCACTTTCCGGACCATTCCCCGAAGCGAAAAATATGCTGAAGGATCGAGTCGCCGGGAAGCCGGGCGCAGCGGCGGACCGCCGCAGTTTCGGGCACCGACACTTCGCCGCCGGGCAGCACTGTGCAGCCGGAATCCTTTCGGAAAAGCCGCACGCGGCCGAACGGGTACTTCTCGTCGGCCCGGCTCAGCAGGCACCGCTGCCTGTCCGGGCTGCAAAACACGAACGGAAACTCGACTGCATCGTACGGCTCGTTGGTCAGTCTCTTTATGCCGGCCAGCGCGGACTCATGCAGGGACTCGCCGGCGCGAAGCACCATGATCCAAGGGGAACCGCACTCCAGAACTGCGTCGTTGTACCTGTCTTCGCTGTCCTCGGGAGCCAATGTTTCGCACGACTCGAATATGCCCCGCTCGACGCCGCACAACTCGGCGGCGCCGATGTGCAGCAGGTGTATCGGTTGCCCGAAAACGGGTGCCGGGGCTACTCGGCAAACTTCAGCGTCGAACCTGAGTACGCAGTTGCGCATCTCGTCCTCCGAACCGCCTTCGGCGGCGGCGGACTTCCTGCTATCCGACAAAATCAGATCGTTGGTGCGAACCGGTATCTCGCTGCTTTGGAAAACCTCATCCAGCGTGAAGCCGCCGTAGTGGAAGCAGAACGCGCCGCCGGCTGCGGCGGCGGTGAATCTGTCGTTGCCGTCCTGGGACCACCAGAGGATATCCATCCTGGCGTCGCGGTGGAACACCTTCTCGTTGAAGCCGCCCAGAGCGGCTGCCACATCCCGCCGAACCATCATGAAGCAAGTATCCACACCGTCCACTTCGCGGCTCTCTGTCGGCGTTTTCGCGGACGACATCACATCGACGGCGAGGGCGGACGCTACGGTCCTGCTCCGCGTGGCTGGTGTCTTCAGTGAGTGATATGGCCTGCCGTCGGACAAGGGCACTACCGCGCCGACGATGTGCGAAGAGTTGGTGTACGGCATCACTGCGTCGTACTGGCCAATCTCGGACAGCATGGCATCTATGCAGCCCTCGCCCGGGACCGCGTCGCTGTGTGCCAGCAGAACAGCGTCGGCGCTCGACTCCAGCATCGCGCGATTGAGCGCCTCGCCGTGGTTCACATTCTTTTCCAGCCTGATGAGCATCGCGTCGGATTCTCCGGCGAGATTCGCTATCTCGTCGGACGCAGGTGCGTCGCTGCCATTGTCGACAACGATCAACCTGCCCCCTTCGGAGAGCACCGCTTTCCGCAACTCCGGCAGGAGCCTGGGCAAGAACTGCGTCCGCTGGTACGCCACTACTATCGCGTCGAGTCTTCCGGCCATTTTCACCCCGTTTGGCTTGCCGCCCACACCCTCTCGAACCTGTCTTTGTTTAGTCGCATCAAATCTGGGAAGCAAAAACCCTCGCCATCGGAGGTTATGTTCCCGAAATGATGTACGAAACAGTCCCGGGCAGACCACACCTCGAAGTTACGTTCGCGCATCCTCATGCACAGGTCGGCGTCCTCGTAGCCCCGAAACGCGTACGCCTCGTCGAAGAAACCGCACTCGTCAAACACATCCCGCGAGAAAGCCGTGCAGAACGATGATATCTCGGTTGAGTATACCAATGGCGTCCTCCACTCGATAGACGCCGCGAACTCGTCCAGACCCTGCGGATAGGTGTGGCGCAACACCGACTCTATCTCATCCTCGTCCGGCGACGATTTGTTCGGCAACTTGTACTCCACAAATCTCTCGCAGAGTTTGGGATCGTAGACGGGAAACACCTCGTTGGCGTAATTCGTGACCGGGACAACCGCTCCCATCCGAAATCCGTCTCGTCTCTCCAAGTGTCGCGTGAGCTTCGGGAGCCAGCCCGGCGTGACGAAGCAGTCCGTGTGCAGCAGCACGACGCATGGACAAGATGCCAGACGTATGCCTTGGTTGCACGCCGCTGCGTAGCCGAGATTGTCTCCGTTTATGACCGTGTGGGCAGCGACACCGTGCTCCTCAAGTTCTTTCACAAACTGCACGGTATCGTTGTCGCTACCGTTGTCGACGACTATCAGTTCGCACTCCGGCGTGTGCGCAGTCACCCGGCGGATGCATCCCTGGAGATAGGGGAGGTGGTTATGCACGACAACTACAATGCTGGCTAACACTCAGTTCACCTCCGCCCGCGCCTCGTGGCTCGGTCTGTGCTCAATGGATCCACCGATCCATGCGTAATACTGATCGTTCCAATCCTGCCTGCCACGGCTTTTGCGGTGGCATATGACAAAATCCGTTTTGCCCGGACTACCGCTGTATCCGGTCAGGTTCTCATGCACTTTGCCCACCCAGCGGCACTTTTTGGAGAAGAGCCGAAACTGGTAGTCTGGATCGTTCGTAACGTCGTTGGTTGGCGCAGGGGTGTTCCCGATGAAGTTCTCTCGCGGAAACCAGAACGCGTCGTGCCCCGACGCCAGCAGTCCGCCAAGCGACTCCCAGAACCCCTCGGGAAACGCCTCGTCCGCGTCTAGCCACACAATCCAGTCGTGACTGGCTTGCGAGATGCAGAAGTTCTTCTGATCGGAGAAATCGTGCGAAAACGGTCTGTGCAGCAGCCTGACTCGTCCATCCGATTCCAGCGCGGCAAGCGTTCCGTCTGTGCTGCCCCCGTCCACCACCAGTATTTCGCCCACCTGCGAGCTGGTCGGTATGTTGGCCAGCGCCCTGCGGATATACGCGTCATCGTTGAGCGTAATCATGCAAACGCTGACCTTCTGTTCCGCCGGAAGCCGCTGGACGGACTTCGCGTTGGACACCAGAGCAGAGATCGCCCGGATATTCCTTCTGGCACGGCGCTGCATCTCTGCCACTACACCTGGCAGCTCGGACTCGTTCGACAGTCTGGCGGCTCCAATCTCGTCCCGCAAGAAATTGACCTTCTCCGGCGAGCCCGGGATAACCCGGCACGGGGTGCCGGCCAGCGACGAGAATATGATACCATGATACCGTGATGTCACCGTCCTTGACATCCTCGCCAAGGCGGCTATCAGGGCAGCCGGAGTGTTCGATTTGGACGAGAAGTAATCCAGCACTTTTGCGCCGGGATATCGCCGCGTGAAACCTGGAACGGCGCGCTGATCGTCTTTCGCGTGCACGACCAGAACGGGCGTCAGGCCATCTGAGACAATCTCATCGACGCATTCGTGGACCTTGTTCCTGTATTTGGCAACACTCGCGTAGCTGTTCCCGACAACAAACACCGCCGCCGACTTTGCAGGCACGGCGGACATGGGTTTGCGGGACGGCTTGAGCAGCCAAGCGAGATCGGAAGCCACCTCTGCAAACTGCCCGTCTTCCAGGTGGCCTCGCGACATCTCATCCCTCACGTAGACGTGCGGCACGCCCCGCATGAGACTGGAAACCCTGCGTCGCTTTTGCGACAGGCGGCAGACGCCTACACCTACAATGGCAACTGGTACATTCTCGGCCGCTCCGTGTTTCAAGTACGACATGTAGTTGTAGAACGCGTCCTCGCTGTGATCCGCTATGAGCCCGCCGCCGCCTATGACTACCATGTCCACATCGGACAACTGGCCGTCAGCGCAGGGGTGTTTGGGCGAAACGCGGACAGAGCAGCCTTTGCGTTTCAGCAGGGATGCCAGCACATCCCGCGTGGCGTCGTCCCCTGCGTTGGAGTCCGGACCGGACATCCGGCTGTACGCGCCAGCCAAAAGGGCCACTGGGCGCGGGGGGGTTCGACCTGTCTCCGCGGGGCGGCGGCGGAAGGCGTACTGCTCACCGAAACCTTCAGGCATCGCTTCGGCGTAGCGCCGGGCGGCTCGCTTGCTCAGGCGGCTGGCGTGGCCCACGAGCCGTCTGTTGGCCGCAACCTGGTTTTGATCCATTGGCCCCTGTCCGTGCCAGATGTGGAGCAACTTGCAACCGAGATCCGGCGGGTTCTCGCCGTGCGCGCGCAGGCGCAGCAAAAACTCGTCGTCCTCGCCACCCCAGCCGACGAACTTCTCGTTGAAGCCTCGCACCTTCGCGAAATGCCGTCTGGTAACGGCTATGCTGCCGCCCGGCGCGTTGCGGAGCCTGCTGGCCTCGGCCAAGATTCTCCTTGAGGCCGACTGACCTCTCGCCCTCAGGTGCGCGGCCTGCTCCGAGGATGTGTCAACGACCGAGTACGACGGCTTCACAGCCGGGCAACCGGGGCCCAGTCGTTCCGCGATTGCCTCCAGCATGTTCTCCGGCGCGATGATGTCCGCGTCATGGAACACGAGCATGTCGCCGGTGGCCTGCCTGAAGCCGACATTCATTGCCCAGCTCTTGCGGAACATAGCGTCGGGGCAGTATGCGAATACCAGCCTGCAACCGGTCGGGGGCTCGGTCAGGGCGGGGGCGGGGGCGGCCTCGACAACGACGACCTCATATTTGTTCCTCTCCAACGTCTGCGAGTTCAACGAGGCCAATACCGCCAGCAAGCTCTCCACACTCGCAGCGTCCCGGCGCCTGAACGGCACAATCACCGACATTTGAGCCTTCGCGTCGGCCGCCTCATCGAGTTTCGCGAAAGGATCCAATCCAGTGCCGTCAATGAAATTTCTCTCCATGTCGAGCAGGCGGCGGTGCTCGGAGCGCAATCCGTCGACATCAATCCCATCACTCTCCGTCAATTCCCGGGTAGACGACACTTTGAGCCGGGTACCGTAATACGCGTGGAAGACGACACCGCCCAGCACTACACCGTGACCGTACAAGTTAAAGTGCGTCGTCGGGAGGTACCGCACCTTCTGTCCGAGGCGCATTGCATCGATGGTGATCTGCTCACCGGTGTCCCACCTCGGCCAAGCGTCCTGAAACCGCGACCGGACGCGGCTGAGCATAGCCATGTCCACCAGGCAAAGTGACGGGTGCACATAGTTCCCGAAATGATTCTCTCCATGCGCCATGCCGGCGGACGCGCCTGCCACTGACGCGCCGTCCGACACAAGCGAAGCCAAGCGACTCAGCCAGCCATCCCGTATCGGAAAAGCGTCGCTGTCCATGGCCAGCATCCAAGGCGACTTCACCCTTGACGACGCGGCGTCCAACGCGGCGCCGTGGGACACGGGCTTCGGCAGGGACATCACCTCCGTCCCGAGCGGCTTGCACAACGAGGAGACGGCTTTGGCTACCTCGGCGTTGCTCCCATTATCGACTACTATGACTTTGGGTAGAGGGGCGGGAGTGTGCCTGGCAATCCGGCGCAGAGCCACATCCAGCCACTCGGGCGTGTTGCGGTGAACTATGCAAATGGTTACCTCGTCAGGCCTCACGGCAACCCCGTCCTTATGAATGGCCGACCGCAGCGCCGGTTATCCTGTCGACAACCATCCTCGCGACCCTGTCGTACGATAGCTTGCGCCTGATGTCCTCCCTGCCTTTCATGGCCCGCACCTTGGCGTCCTTCGGGTGTTCGTACACATACCTCATCCAATATCCGAGTCCATCCACGCTGTATGTGGGCCACTCCAGCCCGCGGTACGCAGGCGCCCTGGAGACCAGCTCGTCGTCCACCGGCTCCGTTCCGGTTCGCTCAACGAGAAAGGAGTTCTCGTCAGTCATGAACTCCGTGTTGCCGCCGACGGCAGGGCCGATGGTCGGCAGGCCGCAGGCCATGGCCTCCGCGAACGGCAGGCCGAACCCTTCCCGCCCCAGCATCGCGTACGCATCGAACGTGCAGTAGAACGGAGCCATGAGACTGTGCGGAATATCGAACCCGTAGAAGTACACTGGCGCCGTGTCCTGTTTACGGAAACCGCACTCCGACCTCCATTCATCCACGCGCTGCATTATGTTCAACTGGTCCGTCTCGGCAAAACTGCCGAAGTACACCTTCAGCGTGAGCGACACGTCGTCCGTCCTCTTGAACGTTCTCCAGTACGCGTTCAAAAGCTCCCGCCAGCCCTTGCGCTCAGTGAAGTCGAACACCGACAGGAAATTGAAACTCCGCAGGTTGTCGATCGGCCACCGCCTATCGCCGGGTCTGAAGGATTTGGTATCGACGAAGTGCGGGATAACATGCACCTTCTCCTCTGGCACGCCACCGGCCACGAAGGCCTCCTTGGAGTACTGCGACGGGGTCCATATCTCATCCATCATGTCGCACTTGGCGGCCCAGTGGCCCGGGATCGACAGCATCTCGAACACGGAGAAGCCGACATTCTTTCGCGTCGGCCCGCCGTGCTGCGCCTCGAAAATGTCCGGATTCTGGTGTTGGACCCTCGTCGCGTTGGCTGGCACATCGTTCAGTTTGAGGCGGCCGAGAAAGCGGTTTACCGCCTCGTCCACACCCTTGCCAGCCAAGCTGCGGGACACGCTCCTGTCCTCGACCCTGACCCTGATGCCAAACTCATCCAGTGCCCGGACATACCCTCTCGCCGCCACGCCGTAACCCGACATATCGAACGGCGCTGCCCAGATTATGCTATCGCGCATACGACTTCCCTCCTAGACCTCGGGGAGCGAGAGCGGGTCACCCTCTTCCAGCTCGGCCACTCGTCGGTACGACACCGGATCGCCCTCACCCTCGACCTCATCGACGAGCGAGAGATCGATCAGGAGATTGTCCCAAGCGTCGACCATGGTGTTGACGCTATACCGCCCCGACACCTGGCTTCGCACAACCCGCCGGACCGGCACCTCGTCGCTCTCCCACCGCCTGTAGTACTCCAGCAGCACGTCGACGGCCTGCTCCTTGGACATGATGGCCCGGGCGACCTCCACGCCGTGCGGGTTGTCCACCTCGCCCATCTCGATGTCAATCAGACTCCCGGCTTGCCCACCCTCGCCGACTATCTCGGCGCTTGTGCTGTGCTTCCCGATCACCATCGGCACCCCGGCCGCGATGCACTCAAGCGTCGTGAGCCCGAAACCCTCGCCGCCGGTCGCGCTGATCCCGACATGCGCCATGTTGTACAACTCGTTGAGCTGCCTGGGGGACATGTCCTCCTCAAAGACCATGTAGTGATCGCGGAGAGTCGTGCCGAGCTCCGCGTCGAGCTTGGCGGCGTGCTCGGTAACGCTGATGTGCGTGTACTTCTCCTCTGTCTTCAGCAGAAACTTGATCGGCGAGTCGTTTCCGGCGGCCTGGAGCATGTCGGCGAAAATCGCCAGCAGGTGATCCACCCGCTTCCTTTTCGTGTTTCGGCCGACATAGACCACCACGAACTGCCCCTCTATGCCCTGGGACCGTCTGATCCTGTCCACCTCCTGCATGATGAGCGGCTTGAAGGTCTCCATCTCGATGCCGTGGGGGATACACGACACGTTCGACACGCCCCGCTTCGTCAGCACCCGCATGCCGAACTGGCTCATCGCCACGATGTGTCCCGGACCCCGGATTCGCTCCCAGAAGTCGTCCTCGATGTCCTCGCTGCTGATCGGCAACCAGTGTATCCACCTCTTGGTGACGTCCTCGCCCATCTCGGCGATCTTGTCCACCTGGTAGTAGTCGCCGAGCGAAATCACCCAGTCGAACCGTAGGTTCAGCAGCGTATCGATCTCGTCGAACCGCAGGGCGTGCACATTGTGGCCCTTCCCGGTCAAGCCCCGGAAGAGGTGTCCGATCTGCCCCCCGAAACCCGTGGTGTCGGTCGTGCGATCGGAAATCAGTACGATGTCCAACCGCCTGTCCTCGCCCTCCTCCCGCACCAGCCGCGACTTGGTGAATTTGGCGCGCACCTTCACCTCGGAAACCGTGCCGTCCTCAATCCGCCACCGCACCGAGTCGAACCTGCGGCGGGTGAACAGCTCGACCACCCCGTGTCCGTCGTCGGGCGGCTTGACCGTCGCCGGCTGGTCGTAGTAGTAGACCTGCTTGATGCCGCCGGAGTCCGGCTTGGACTTCGGTCCCGTGTCCCTCTTGTAGACAATGTAGACATACTGGTGCTCAGACATTTTCCCTCCCCCCGGCTGCGCGGCCTCGGGCCGCCAGGCAAGCTGCGCTCCGTCTGGACATGCACGATTCTATCGGGCCTTATGGAGTTTCACTCCGAGGCGGACCGTGTGGCATACCACAGGATATCCCGACTGCTGGCTCCCGCAGGAGGCTTCTCGAAGGCCGCAAGGCTGCCGCAGGCCGTCCTGCGCCTGTCCGACATCGAACTGGGCGTGCCGGACGGGGTGGATCGGGGCGAGAACCTCCTTGTCGACTTCGCGTTGTCCAAGCTAGTGGACTGCATCAACGGGGAGCAGTGGGACATCGCGGACGACATCATCGCCGGCTTTCCCCGCTCGTGCTGCGCCAGCAGCGACGCCCTCTTCGAGAAGCTGGTGGAGCTCCGGCGCAAGTTCGAGAAGACGCCCGGGCGGGAGGTCATCCTGGAGGATCTCGGCGTCCAGCGGCAACTCGAAGGGGACGAGTCGCAGCTCTCCGACCACACCGTTCTATGAAGTTCTGATGCCGCGAGCCAGATTCGGAGGATTGCATGTACGCGCTGGCGGAATTTGACTTCGAGGGACTGCTCGAGTTCCTGAACTACGGGGCGGCGGGTGTTCTCGCGCTCGCGTTCGTCGCGGTACTCTTCCTGTTCTGGAAGAAGGACAAGCAAACCACCGAGACCCTGGACATGCTCAAGGAGCGGGACGAGAACCTGGATGACGAGGGGGAGCGGCTCGACAAGATGATCGAGGTCGTGCAACAGAACACCGAAGCCATGACCAGCGTGCGGATGGCGGTCGAACAGAACACCCAGGTCATCCAGAGGCTCGATCTGGACTTCAGCAAGAAGCTGGAAGACCTCTCCCGCGACATGCGCGAGATACGCGAAAAACTGTAGCCCGCCTGGCGTGAACACACCCCGATAGAATCACTCCGGTCAATGTTGGGGAGGAGGAACACACAATGCGAGGCTGGAAGAGAAAAAAGAAGGCAGTCGCGGAGATCAAGGTAGAGTCGACGGGCCTCCCTGTGGACGGGGAGACCGCGAAGAAGGCCGCCGCCAAACGAGCCAGGCAAATCGCGGGCCGGAGAGCCAAGAGGCTCGTGAGCGCCTGGCGCAAAGCGACAGCGGGCTGGAAATGGGACGACGCCATCGCCGAGTTGGATTCGCGGGTGACCAGAGGCATTCGGGCCGTGACTCAGGTAGAGGCGGAGGACGCGAAGCGAGCCCGGCAGAACGCGGCTCGACGGTCGAGGCGGCTCATCACGGCCTGGTCCAAGACGACCGACGAATGGGCTTGGGAGGACTCGTTCCCCGAACTTGAGGCGAGAGTGGCCCAGGCGATCCGCAAGGCTATGGGGTAGCTCGCTTTTTTCCGTTATTTGCGTCTTATGTGACTGGCGGATGTGGAATCGCCCCTCTCGACACCGGGAGGGGCGATTTCTTATTTGCGTCTTATTTGCGTTTGCCGCAATCGGCTGGAGTCATGCCCCGGTCACGCTTCCGGACACCTCCAAATCCTCCCCGAAGACAAACTGGACATTGCATTCATCGAGCGGGAACAGCCTGTTGCACCTGCTACAGCACATGCGGTGGCCTCGGGCGCCGTGGTACGACATCCTGCGTCCGCACAGCGGGCATATCTCGAAGTCCCGGACGGTGTCGTACCGACGCAGAAGCACCCGGTAAACCGAGGAGGACGCGGGCGTGCCGTCCGGACTCTGGTTCGCCAACCAGACGCTGGACAGTTCCCTCCGGTAAACCCCGCCGCCCACATGGAACCGATCAATGCCGCCCTCGGACAATTCGCCCTCGGCCAGCTCGCCACCGATCATCACCCTGTGCCCGGGCAGCGGCAGATGTCCGCACACGGCTCGGCACATGTCCTTGGCCTGCTCCAGCGTCGTCGGTATCATCGCGTTCCCCTATGCGAGAATCTCGATCTCCTGCCCCGCGTGCCTCGCGGCGGCAGACCTGCGGATCGCGTCGGCGTCCCGCGTCTTGAAGCAGTAGTATTCGCCACCGATCCTCACGATGGTCTGTCCGCGCTTCGCGGCGCGGCGCGCGGCGGCGACCTGCTCGACACGGATGGCCTTGGCGGCTGCGGCTTCGGATCGGCGCTCCTGCTCGGCGGTTCGCGGCGACAGCCCCGAGTCCCCCCAGATCATGTCGATGTAATCCTGCAAGGTGAAGTCCTCGCGGCCGCACTTCAGGCCGTACCCGATCATCTCGGCCCACCCGATCACCGCGCCGTCCGGCTCGAACGCCTCCACGCCAAGGTCCGAGAACGCGGCCTTGCCCATGTCGTCGATGGCGTCGCGGTCAGGGGCGCTGGCGAAGAGGCGGACGGAGGTCGGACCGCCGTTGCCGTCGTTCTCGAAGTCGCCGACGGAGACCGCCTTGCGGCCGCTGACATCCCATATCGTGCCGACCCAGTACGGCGTCTCCCGCCCTTCGGCCCGCTGGGTAAACTCCACGGCGAGCCCGTCAGTCAGCTTGATTCTCTTGGCCATGTTATCGCTCCCGGTTTGTGTTCTCTGCTCCCTTGTCGCCGTCCCCCTGCCCCCCGGGGCGGGCGCCTACGGAAACATCGGTATAGTGTGGCATGGAGGCAATCCGCACGGACAACCCGGAAGCCCGGAGGGACGCCCGCGACCTGCGGTCGCTCTCCCGCGAGATACGGGCCGTGCTGGACGGCAGGGCCACCGGCATATGGGACGCGCTCCCCGGCGTCGAGGACACCTTCTACGAGGGGTGCTACTGCCTGTGCGCCGCCCAGAACCCCGCCGTGAAGACGGCGAGAGCCGTGGAATGGCTGCGGGGGATCGACGCGTACGGGAGGCTGGGCCGCCCCTCCGGGGCGGCCCCCCGGGCGGAGATCGCCGCGGGGATCAGGGG
>Ga0180433_10010267_pt1 | contig 11301 bp, 9 predicted proteins | sample SS_ome_8_FD_132980 | JGI IMG/M metagenome (GOLD analysis project Ga0180433, IMG submission 132980) | Hypersaline lake sediment archaeal communities from the Salton Sea, California, USA - SS_1_D_1 metaG | ecosystem: Environmental > Aquatic > Non-marine Saline and Alkaline > Hypersaline > Sediment... | reverse complement strand
TGGAACAGTTACAGGATGATCTGGATAAGTTCATCTACGATTACAATTTTAAAAGAACGAATCAGGGTTACCGGCTTAAAGGTAAGATTCCTTACCAGAAATTCTTAGATGGTAAGCGTAAATTAGCTTTACCGGAACCTGAATAAATAGTATCCTATTTCTATAGGAAAGAACTAGATGTGTAAACACATCATGGAATTAATACATGTAATTATTATCTCTAAAGTATATTTATTGTCATATAATTATCTGTAGAGTGGACCAAAGTTCTTACAGGCTCTAAAATCTGCGCCTTCTGTGTTTTGGGTTCCAAATGCACTCCAGGCTTTAGGTCTAAAAATATCCTGTTCATCAACATTATGCATGGCAACAGGAATTCTTAACAGAGAAGCCAGGGTGATCAGTTCTTTCCCGATATGGCCATAACTGATTGCTCCATGATTGGCTCCCCAGGAATTCATTACAGAGAATACATCTCGAAAAGCTCCTTTTCCGGTTATTCTTGGTGCAAACCAGGTAGTCGGCCATGCCGGATCAGTGCGTTCGGTTAATGTAAGGCTTATTTCATAGGGTAATTCCACTGTATAACCTTCAGCTATCTGTAATACAGGTCCCAGGCCTTTAATTAAATTGATTCTGGACATGGTAACCGGCATTTCACCATAAGTCCAGAAAGTTGAAGAGAAACCGCCTCCGCGCATATATTCAAGGTTTGCTGGACTCCACCTGGTATTTTCTAAACATGCCTGAACATCATTTTCGGTAATTTCCCAGAATGGTTTCATTACTGATTTTCCGTTTTCCTTTTGCCGACCTGTAGCATCGAGGGTAGTTGAGCCTGAATTAATCAGATGGATAATTCCATTTTCCGCTAAACCTTCTAATTTTTTACCGGTGACCCGCTTTACTGATTCCGGACTCCAAAAAGTTCTGATATCTGAAAACATTTGTGCCCGATTACTTAATAAATGATTCAATAACATAGATGCACCATTCAGACAATCATTTTCAGTCGCAAAAACAAAAGGTTCTCGAATACCATTCCAATCAAAGGAAGTATTAAGAATCGTTTCCATGAAATCACCATCTGGAAAATGATCAGTCCATTGTCTTTGTCCCTGAAAACCTGCGGCAATCGCATTATGTCCCTCAGCTTCTTCTTGATAAACCATTTCTGCCAGTTTTCTATTGCCAATCATTAAATCTCTGGCTATCAAAGTCATTTTAACTACTGTTTCCCATTCTTTGTCTTTTTGCTCACGGGAATGTTTTATGCTTTCTTTATTTCTGTCTTTACCTTCCAGAAAGTTTTTCTTAACCCATTTTAAAGCTTTTTCATACTCTTCTTTGTCAAATATTTCTTCTTCTATTCTTCGAATGAATTCTGACATATCTACAAATTCAGTCCGCATGCCCAGATAGTCTTTAAAAAATTCAGGGTTTACCGCTGAACCGGCAATACCCATGGATACACCGCCTATGGCAAGATAAGATTTCCCCCGCATTTGAGCAACAGCCAAGCCGGATTTGACAAACTGGAATATTTTTTCTTTTACATCTTCTGGTATTTTTTTGTCATCTAAATCCCTGACATTTCTGCCATATATTCCAAAAGCTGGCAGTCCTAATTGATCATGCCCTGCCAGGGCAGCAGCAAGATAAACTGCACCAGGTCTTTCAGTTCCATTGAATCCCCAAATGGCTTTTGGTAAATAAGGATCCATATCAATGGTTTCCATGCCATAACACCAGCAGGGTGTAACACTAAGAGAGACACCTATATTTTCCCGGGAAAATTTATCAGCACATTTTGCTGCTTCGGCAAATCCACCAATAGCAGTATCAGCAATGACACATTCAACAGGCGAGCCATTAGGATGACGTAAGTTTGAGCTGATTAGTTCAGCTGCTCTTTTTGCCATTCCCATAGTCTGATTTTCCAGTGATTCACGAACTCCTCTTCTTCTTCCATCAATAATTGGACGAATACCAACTTTTGGAAGAGAACCTATTAGTCTGCGTTGAAAGTTCATAGTAAAATACTCCTTATTATTATAATTAATAATTGAGTAAATTATAGAATAATATTATCAAATCCTACTTATCTATTGATATTGTCTTGAATCATTATATATCTATAACGCTGTTAATATCAAATGGTTTTACTGTGAATATATTATAAATTTTCCCAATCCTGTTATCCCGAGTTTATGCTTTATTGCTTCTGTGGTATGATTATAGGCAGAAAAAGCAATATTTTCAGGAGGAATGATTGATGGTAAAGATTGACTCCTATTTTATTGGTGTAGATATTGGAACCGGAAGTGTTAGGGCGGCTGTTTTTTCAGCCACAGGTGAAAGGATGAGTTTGAGTGTATCTCCAATTGAAATTTATCGCCCAAAAGAGGACTTTGTTGAACAGTCATCAGAAGATATTTGGGAAAAAACTTGTAAAGCAATTAAGCAAGCGGTTGAAATAGCAAAGATCCCCATTTCTTCAGTAAAAGGAATTGGCTTCGATGCAACATGTTCTTTAGTTGTCTTAGGGTCAGGATTTAGTCCAATTTCAATATCTCCAACAGGCAGAGAAGAACAGAATGTTATTGTATGGATGGATCATCGTGCCCTAAAAGAAGCATCTGAAATTAACGAAACAGATGATGAAGTATTGGAATATGTTGGTGGTAAAATTAGTCCGGAAATGCAAATTCCTAAGATATTGTGGTTAAAACGTCATTCACCTGAGCATTACAAAAAAGCAAAAAAATTCTTGGATTTAGCCGATTACATGGTTTATCGTTCTACTGGAGAAGATATTCGAAGTATTTGTACGATGACTTGCAAGTGGACATACCTTGCTCATGAAAAACGCTGGAGTAAAAAATTGTTTAAAAAAATTCAGCTGGAAGATTTATTTGAAAACAAACGAATTGGATCGAAAATTGAAGAGTTAGGCAAGCCTGTAAATTATTTAACCAAAGAAGCAGCTGACCATTTTGGTTTAACTACTAATACAATAGTCGCAGTGGGAATTATTGATGCCCATTCAGGTGGTTTAGGAATGGTTGGTACTAGTCCTGATGATACTTTATCTATCATTGCTGGTACTTCTTCCTGTCATATGGCTATTAGCAAAAAACCTTTATTTGTTCCAGGTGTTTGGGGTCCTTATTATGGTGCGATGCTCCCAGGTATGTGGTTGAATGAAGGTGGTCAGAGTTCAGCTGGTTCATTAGTTGATTATATTATTTCTGAATCTGCCTATTTCACCGATCTTAAAAAAGAGGCGAAGGAAAAGGTGGTAAGTTACTATGAAATACTCAATGATGTTATTTATGATATGGAAAAAGAAGACCCTTATATAACTAAAGATTTTCATTTATTAGGGTATTTCCATGGTAACCGCTCTCCCAGGGCGAATCCTTATCTAAAAGGCATGATTAGTGGCTTAACGTTAAACCAAACTAAAATGGAGTTAGCTAAGAAATATTTAGCTGCCGCACAATCTGTTGCCTATGGAACCAGGCATATTATAGAAGCAATGAATCAAGCTGGCCATAAAATAAAAAATATTCATATGTGTGGTGGTATTGCAAAAAATAAATTATGGTTGAGAGAGCATGCTGATATTTCCGGTTGTGAGATTGCTTTGCCTAAAGAATTGGAATCTGTTCTTTTGGGTAGTGCTATGCTTGCTGCCACAGCTTCAGGATATTATTCTAGCCTTTCTTCAGCCATTAAGGGTATGTGGGCTATGGGTGAAAAAATTAGTCCGGGAAATATTGCAAAGCAACAATTTCATCAAAAGAAGTATAAAGTATTTCATGAACTATATCATGATCAATTAAAATATCACAATATGATGGAATAATAATATAGTATAGAATGATGTTATTACATTTTTGATACACTTTTTTTGAATATTGCCTTTCAGGTCATGGGCCCATATAAGACTTTTTGATATTTTTTAAAGGTCAGATAGAAGCTAGAAGCTCCTTGTTGACCAGATTAATAGGCTTTCCTCCCAATAATACTCTTTTAACTTCTAAAGCCGCCTATGTCCGCAAAGTTATTTCAGCTGAATATGTTTTCAATAACTTTTGTTCCTTCAATGGCACGTCTATCTTGCCAGATAATTGCCGGACACAGGGGGTTACCCTGATTTGTCTATTATTTTTTCAGAAAAATCCATCAAAGCTGTTTTAACCAGGCTGGTACCTAAGTCTATTGAAAGGATACAGTCCTTTTTATCTATTCCTTATCTTTTTGATTTATTTTCACTTAAATATTCCAGATTGACTTTATAAGATATTTAACCGTTTTGATTGATCACAAGATACCAAATATATTTGACATTTTCAAATTCATAAATTACAATAATAGAACAGCGTTCAATTATTTGTATATTACCATGCATATCATCTTACTCACATGAAATGAATGGTATCAAAATGTATTTTAAATGTTTTGAACAAGAAAGAGTATCATTATGAAAGGCAAGATAATAAACTCAATTGATAGAACCTTACAAATGCTACAGTTGTTTAGTCCCCAAAAACCTGAGTGGGGAATAAGCGAAATCAGCAAAGAATTAAATCTTTATAAGAGTTGTATTCATAATACCCTCTACACACTTTTAAATAGGGGATTTGTAGTGCAGAATCCCATTAATGGTAAATATCGGTTATCTATTAAGTTTTTTGAATTGGGCAGCATTGTTTTTGGAGATATTGATTTAAGAAAGATTGCTCATCCCTATTTAGAAGAAATTTCCCGTGAGTTTAATGAAACTGTTCATATGGGAATTCTATCAGATGGGGAAGTAATATCTATAGAACAGGAGAAATCCAACCAGAGTTTGCAAAATCAGATTTATATTGGGAAAAGAGCGCCACTACACTGTACCGGAGTTGGAAAAGCAATATTGGCCTTTCTTAATCAAGAAGAAATAGAAAAAATTATTCAAGATAAGGGATTAAAAAAATTTACTGAGAATACAATTATTGATATTAGTAAATTACAGGATGAACTGGCAGAAATACGAAAAAAGGGTTATGCAATAGATAATATGGAACATGAATTGGGAGTTCGCTGTATTGCTGCTCCAATCAGGGATTACCATGGTAAGGCAATTGCTTCTCTTAGCGTATCAGGCCCGGCTTTAAGAATTAAAGATAAAAGAATACCTTTAATAAAAGAGAAAGTAATCAAATGCTGTAATATGATATCTCAAAAGATGGGATATCTTGTTTAAATAAAAATATAAAATTAATGATAATAAAATAAAAAATAAAATCAGGAGGAAGAAATAATAATGTTTGATAAAGAAAAGTACGGGAAAATATTGGTACCTATGGTTACACCTTTTAAGGAAGACCAAAGCGTTGACTATGAAGCTGCAGTTCAATTAGCCGAAAAATTAATAAAAGATAACCTGGCAGATAGTTTAATTATTTCTGGAACTACAGGAGAATTTTTCTCCATGAACTTTGAAGAAAGAGTAAAGTTATTTCAAACTATGAAAGATGCTGTTGGCTCTAAGATACCTATGATTGCTGGTACAGCCTGTATTTCAACTGTTGAAACCATTCAATTAACTCAGGCTGCAGAAAGGATAGGTTATGAGACCGTAATGATAGCAAGCCCATTTTATACCAAGCCCAATCAATCAGAAATATTTAATCATTTTAAGAATGTTGCCAATGCTACCGGTATGTATATCACTTTATATAATATCCCTATATTTACCGGAGTGAATCTTAACCCGGAAACCGTTGCTAAATTGTCCGAAATTGATAATATTGCTGCTATTAAAGAAGAAGCAGAGCTTAATCCTAAGCAGATGACCGAGTTTATTAATGCTACACCGGAAAACTTTATTATTTATTGTGGTGATGATAGCATGGTTATAGAGGCCTATGCGCAAGGCGGAGAAAAGAGAATAGGAGGAGTTATTAGTGGTGCTTCTCATATTATAGGTAACCGTATGAGAGACATGATTAATAACTTTATTAAAGGAAACGTATCTGAAGTAGCAAAAAGACAACAAGAGTTGTTGCCTCTTTATAGATCATTTGGACAAAATAATCGTTTTAACCCTGTTGCAATATTGAAGGCAGCTATGAATATGGCTGGCTATAATGCAGGGATTCCACGTTTACCACTTATGCCTGCGACAGAAGAAGAAAAAGCAAAAGTTAAAGCTATACTGGAAAAATTAAATATTATCAATTAAGTGGGAGTTAAAAACATGTCAAACAATATTGAAGGTGTTATTCCTGTTTTATTCACACCCTTTGACCAGAATGAAAAAATAGATTATTCTGCTTTAGAAAACCTGATTGAATTTCTTTTAAACAAAGGAGTAGATGGGTTTTTCCCCTGTGGATCGGTGAGTTTAGGCCCGTTAATGAGACCAGAAGAGAGAAAAAAAGTATTGGAATTTACTGTTAAGATAAATCGCCACCGGGTCCCAATTATTGCCCAAATAGGAGCTGTAGATACTCAGACTACTGTAGATTTGGCTCAGCATGCCCAATCATTGGGAGTAGAGGCAATAGCCAGTATCCCTCCTTTTTACATTCCCAGTGAGGAAGAAGCCATGTATATGCATTTTAAGGCAATAAAGGATGCCGTGGATATACCAGTCTATGCATATAATAATTTATGGACAGGAAATCTTATTTCTATTCATTTATTTAAAAGATTGGTTAATTTAGGCTACCGGGGAATGAAAGATGCCGGTGAAGATTTTCAGCTTCATTGCAATTATTTGAGATTTAGTCCCCCTGGTTTTAATTTATTGATGGGAACTGAAAAAATGGCTTTACCTGCTTTGAATATGGGTGTAAAAGGGTTTACCAGTGGCACAGTTAATGCTTTTCCCGAGTTAAATGTGGCTTTGTATCGTTCTTATCAACAGGGAGATACCAAGAAAGCCATTCATTTACAGAATAAGATCCTTGAACTGATTGATATACTTTCCCAGGGACACCAAATTTCTATGATGTACAGTTGCCTTAAGTTCAGGGGAATCGATATAGGTAAGCCCAGACGGCCTCTGCTTCCGGTTCAGCAAAAGCTGGAAGAAAAAGTAAAAAGTGAAATTGAAAAACTTGGTTTATTGAATAAGCCTTATTTTTAGCTGCTTGAAATAGTTGTGATTTAATAATATTAATAATAAGGGTTGTTAATATATGCCTGTTCAAATTAGACAAATATTAGACAAAATCGAATGTAGCAAAAATATTAATCAGGATGGAGAGAAAAAGATTAGTCAAGTCCTGGAAGGCAGCAAAGTTGATATACTTCCACTTATTTTTTGGAAACCACGTAATCAGACTGTACCAGGGTGGACCTATAATATGAATGAGCAGTTTTATGATAAAGAAAAAATGTTATATGCTCACCTAGAAGAGATTCTGGATTGTGCTGAAGATATCCATGATGCGGTTGTTTGTCTTCGTCCCAATTTTGGTACTATTTTTATTCCGGCAATGCTTGGATTATCTTTTCAAGTTCCCAGAGATACATTTGCCTGGTTGACTTCCCATTTATCAAAAGAGGAGATTAAAAAAATTTCCTTTCCTGATTTAGATAAAAATAATTTGATGCAAATGGCAATTGAATATTTACAATATTTTCAACAGTCTGTTCCGCCATGGATTCACATTTATTTACCGGATACCCAAGGTCCATTTGATATTGCTCATGCTATTTTTGGCCAGGAGATTTTTTTGGCTATCTATGATGATCCTGATTTAGTTCACCATCTAATGCATATCTCTACAGAATTATATATTGAAGTTAGCAAAAGACTGAAGAAGATAATTAATGAACCAATGGATTGTTGCTATCATGGTCATGCACTGGCAAGGGGAATATATATGGGCAATGGAGGCACCCGGATCTCAGAAGATAGTGCAACCTTGCTCTCTCCCCAACATATTGATGAGTATGTTATTCCATATGATTACCAGGCGCTGGAAGCTTTTGGTGGGGGATTTGTTCATTATTGTGGCAAACATGATTATTTATTAGAGGCTTATATGAAGATGAAAGGAGTACGGGCAATTAACTTGGGGAATCCGGAAAGTTACGATTTTGAAGAGACTATGGAAAAATTTTTAAGGTATGGAAAAGTGTATTTTGGTCTATGGCCTAAAGAAAATCAGGAAGATCTTGAAGGATATATTTGGAGGTTAAAGGACAAAACAGAGGGAGGAAAACGTGGTCTTTTATTGCATTTTGATGAAAGAATGTTTCCAAATTATACCTCTAAAAACATTTTAGAAATATGGAATAACTAAAGATAATAATGATTAGTTTAAGGTCAAATGAGAAAACTACAATAAATAAAATATGTTGTATGGAAGGTTTGCAATCATGTATAATAAAAAAAATGAGAGAATAAAAAAACTTAAAACCCTGCATAATATTTCATATTCAAAAATTCTATAATTTAATTAGAGAGTTTCTACAAAAATTCCAGATATTTCATTTCAAGTTGAAGAAAAACCTTCAAAGAAAGAGATAGGAGGTGAAGAAAAAATAAAAAATTTTAAATATGGATGAGAAAAAAAGTGTTTGAAATTGAGTGATAAAAAAATAAGGAGGAAATAAAAATGATATTTAAAAAATGGGTAGTCATAATATTAGCAATGATTTTTGTTGGTGTTACTTGTATGGGTGCTTTTGCTCAAATCAACTTGTCTTGGTCTTCCATTAGCGTACCGGAAGATGCACATACCAAAGCAATGACTGTCTTTAAAGAGGAAGTAGAAAGGCTTTCTGATGGTAAAATAACTGTTGATCTTTATGTTGGAGGAGAAATATATACCCAGGAGGCGGAGCTAGCAGCTTGTAGAGAGGGTACATTAGATATGGCATATTTCAGTGATAATTGGCTTGCTGAATTTGTTCCTTATCTTTCTATGATTGGAGCTGTCTATACTTTTTCAGGTTTTGACCACATGGACCGTGTACTAAACGGTGAGATTGGGAAAGAAATTTTTGAAGATGTTGCCCAAAAAACAGGAGTAAGACCTTTGGCTGCATTTTATTTGGGTACCAGACAGCTTAATCTGGTAGAAAAAGTAGGACCGGTAAGAACACCTCAAGATATGAAAGGTGTTAAATTAAGAACACCAGCTAGCCCGGCCTGGATTGCTTTAGGTAAAGCCCTTGGTGGAAATCCTACTCCTATGAGCTTTGGAGAGGTATATATGGGACTCAGAACAGGTGCAATTGAAGGACAGGATAATCCGCTGCCAACTGACTATAATGCCAAGTTCTATGAAGTTACTAAATATATAGTATTAACTGATCATGTAGTCAACACAGTATGGCCTACAATCAATGAAGCAAGATGGCAATCATTTAGTGAACTTGATCAATTGGTTATTCGTAAAGCCATAGATAAAGCGAGAGAATTTTGTGCTGAGACAAATTTAAAGGCTGAAGCTGAACTGGTTCAATTCTTTAAAGATGAAGGGATGATTGTCATTGAAGATCCTGATAAAGAAGCTTTTGCTGAATATGCTCAATGGTCTTATCTGAATGAGAGCACTGACATTTCTAAAGATTGGGATATGGAACTGTATGAAAGAATTCAAGCAGCTAACCCCAATTAGGTGGCTTATGGTTAATTTGTTTTATTGAGAAAATATGACCAAGAGGATGAACCCGTCATTTGTTTATTTATAGAATAAACAAATGACGGGTTCATCCTGCAAAGAGGTGGTGACATTTTGGATAAAAAACCCTGGTGGAAAATAGCAGGTAGTTTTTTGCTAGATTTTACCGAAATATATCTTCCAGCATTAACTTTTTGTCTATTATTTATTGCCTTTATGATACAGGTTTTTTACCGGTATTTTTTAGTTCCTTTAACCTGGCCTTTGGAATTTACTCTTTTAATGTTTATTTGGACAACCTTATTTGGGGCATGTTATGCCCATCGGAGAAATGAACATGTCAGGTTTACTATGATTTATGACAGCGCCAGCCCTAAATATAAATGGCGGATGAGGGTTGTTGGAAATCTTTTGCTACTAAGTTCTTTTACTATTGCCTTTTGGCCAACCTATCGCTGGATTCAATTTATGTCTTTTAAAAAAACCAATGTTCTCAAAATACCAATGAATTATGCTTATTCCCCGTTTATAGTATTTATGGTAATCATGATTGGAAGATTTATCTATGATCTATATGTTGATATAATTCGTTATCGTAAGGGGGAGTTTTAGAATGGAGCTTCCGTTATTTGTTTTTATTTTATGTTTTGTCATAACTTTCATAATTGGTATGCCTATTGCGTTGGGTATGATGATGAGTTCAATATTTTATTGTCTTTTGGCACCCGGACCGGCAACTGGCTTACAAATGGTAGCTACACAATTTTTAACCCAGTTAGATGTAAAGTTCGTACTTATTGCTGTGCCTCTTTTTGTTTTTGCAGCAAATGTTATGAATAGCGGAGAAGTAACAAACCGTATTTTTAGTTTTGCTGATGCTGTCGTAGGTCGTTGGCGTGGTGGTTTGGGCCATGTTAATGTAGTTGCATCAATAATATTTTCCGGAATGACCGGTTCGGCGATTGCAGATGCATCTGGTTTAGGTTTAATGGAAATTGAGGCTATGAGGCGACATGGGTATAGTGATGGATTCAGTTGTGCTATTACTGCAGCTTCAGCTACAATAGGACCAATTTTCCCTCCTAGTATTCCAATGGTTTTTTATGCAATGCTTTCAGGAGCTTCTATCGGAAAATTATTTATTGGCGGCATGGTTCCAGGAATATTAATTGGAATAGCATTGATGATTTATATTGCCGCCATAGCTGGAAAAAGAGGATTTCCAAGAGGGGGAAACTATAGCTGGAATGAATTTTTAAAGATAAGCTTAAACGCTATTCCTGCTTTATTAACCCCTGTCATTCTTATTGGTGGCATTTATACGGGCATTGTTACTCCAACTGAAGCAGGTGCCCTGGCAGGATTTTATGCTTTGGTTATATCTTTTACTTTTTATAAAGCTTTAGGATGGGCTGAACTTAAAAAAATAATTATAGATACCGCAACCACGACAGGTAAATTAACATTAATTGTGGGAGCCGCTTTTTCTTTTTCTTATATTATTTCTATAGAAAAGATTCCAGGAATGTTTGCCAATCTCCTGTTAGGAATTACAACCAATAAATATTTTTTATTGTTAATTATTAATATTATATTCCTTGTTCTGGGGATGTTTATTGACACTATGGCTATTACTTTAGTCTTTATTCCAATGGTCTTACCTTTA
>Ga0180433_10010266_pt1 | contig 11302 bp, 21 predicted proteins | sample SS_ome_8_FD_132980 | JGI IMG/M metagenome (GOLD analysis project Ga0180433, IMG submission 132980) | Hypersaline lake sediment archaeal communities from the Salton Sea, California, USA - SS_1_D_1 metaG | ecosystem: Environmental > Aquatic > Non-marine Saline and Alkaline > Hypersaline >... | reverse complement strand
GAAGGGGGTGTCTGCGTCCGCTTAATGATATGTATTAGTTAAAATACTTTTTTTCTAGTTCAAACTCCTGACATATGTTCGGGGATATAATTATACTGGTTAAACTATGACATATGGTTGGCAGGGGAGTGCGCTAAGTCATTCCCCTGTCTTAACCATTTTAAAATTAGATGAAAGAAATTCTCTAAGAGTTATACTTCCTTTTTTCTTTTTCTTTTTTTGCCGAATTTTTCTCTTCTTCGGCTTCTCCAAACCGAGAGCGTGATAAATACTTTCTTTTTCATCTGACTTATTTATGAGTTCAATCATATATGCAATGTCAAAATTCTTCATAAGAGGAAACTTTTTCCTTAATTCGGAAAAGATTTTCTCTTCTCTAGAATAAGGAATATATGGGACCTTGTTCCTCTGGACTTTGAAATCATGAACACACTTTTTGAAGAATTTGAACATCTCCTCTTTGTTGAGGTAGAACATTTCCAGACGATTGAGATTGTCATCCAAATATATCGTCAAATCAGGATACTTCAGAAACATCTTCATGATATACATCGGAGTGATGGGGGAGTTATATTTGAGGAGATCTTTGGGGATTGGAGAATTTATATCTCCGTTGAAAATCCAGTTATTAAAGGTTCTGTAAGGCATATGATTCCTTTCCTGACCAAATACCCATATAGGAGTAGCTGAAAGAACAATTTGTCGTGATAAACATTCGCTTCATTTCTAATTTGTTCCTTAAGTGAATTTATCTGGACCTTATCGTCCTCTGTGATTATAGACGATGCATTGGATATTTCATTATACAATTTGTTGAGTTTTCTTTTGTAAGCCCTTGTTTTTGCTGTAACTTCTGAATGTGTCTTCTCACTGATCACCGCTAATCTGTGAACATTATCATTATAATGGTCGGAAGTTCTGTGATGCATATGAGTCCCAAAGGCTTTACTCGTTCGGAATATGAAATCAAATACATACGAATATCCAGCACTAATGACTAAACAACTTCTTGATAATTCAATAGAAACCTCTGACATATTTGTTTCCATTTCACAACAAGGTTCCGCTATCCCAATTTCATTCAATTCAAGACGTGTATTTTTCGACATTCTTGAATGAGGCCGCATATTACATAAAACTGAATTATAACAGGATGCTTGATTGGGTGGATGATTTCCTGTACATCTCAAACATTGATCCTTTGGTAAGAAATATTTATATAGATCCGAATCAATCGACGTGATTTCTCCGATATTATAACTTCTTGCCAAGACGTGAAATGGATCATATGGTCTGAAATTGAAAGGATGTGTCTCGGGAGTGAATCCCTTTTTGGCACAATAGTTTATACGTCTTTGATGAATTTTGTGCATCTCACATAAGGTCGCATCTTCTTCAGTTAGCTTCCCCAAATCAATCAATGTATCAATATCGACCTTTTCTTGAAAATTATCGTATTCAATTGGCCACATTTCTCGTAAGACCTTATGGTCCATAACAATCCCTTTCGATCACATGCCATAGATTATTGTAAAAATTCGAACATTCAGATATCACAGAGTTGACCATTAATTCGGGTGCAATCTCGATATGATTTTCGAGAGCAAATCGAACATTCTCAATACACTCTTCATGAGAGTCGTATAAGAGACCTCTCCTGATTAATTCACGATACGAATATTTATTTGGGGCAACCGTAACACATCGATTTAAAAAGGAATCAATGACCTGGTAACCGAATGTTTCCTCTTTCGACGTTATCAACATAACCTTCCCTTTAGATACAAATCTGAAATAATCGTCCCAACTAGATTTACCTGGATCAATATAATCGTATGACCTGACAATTGGACCAAATTCTTTTTCAATTTTATCCTCAAGAATCTTAGTTATCTTTTGTTTACATGGTCTTGCAACGGAAATAATATCAAACTCTTTCTCTTGTGGTGGGGTATAAAATGGTGGCAACGGAGGTCTTAATACGGAGAGATTCCTATTTCTCCATCCCCCCCTGACCAACTTTGAAGCGTGATAAGAGCTTGCAACAAACACTTTTCTATAAAGATATCCATGAGCAAGTTCGGTTTTCCATTTTGCTTTTCTAATTGGTAGAAAATAATCGTAGGAATTTAAGGCAGTTGCATGACAATAGACGTATGCATTTTTGACAGGTTGATGGTAGAGAGCATTTGAAAAAATACCCGGGAATGAAATATCTCCTACGAATAAAACATCATTATCCGTAATTTCATGTCTAAGAAATTCTTCGACTTGTAGACTCTCAACAACAAGAGATTCATATGTTGGGCAGAATGAACCGAGACTTTTGACTTGACTCATCGATCTATGATCAATTGCGACCTTTCCAATAATAATAACCTCATCGAAATGTTCAGACATTCTTCGAGGAATTTCTGTAAACCACCATTCTTGATATCGTAATCGGGTTGGGAATTGAGGGACAAAGAAAAACCTTCTCATAGTTGACTCCTCGTTAAAAGATCCAACGACAATAGCCCTCAAATAAGAAGTATTTGTGGTCATATTTCCATAAACTCTTCTGACTCGGATAAACCTCCTCTAAGAGTTCTCTCTTCTTATCGGGACTAGGAACCTCATAAAGATAAGGGGCATTCATGTTCGTGTTGTAAAACGTCACATCAAAACCACCCCTTGCAAATCCTTCTCCGATGAATCCCCATTTCCTATGCTCAGGATGGGTCTCATATGCCGGGTCTGGAAAATAGAATTTTGTGGCAGGATTTACTAGAATTGGAGGAATATCAACGGTATAGAATTGCATCGCAATCCCTGTGGAATCTTTGAGTTTCAGAGATTCTTTGCGTCTCTTTGCGTCGATTTGTCCGGTATAAATTATGACTGGAGGATATTTTGCTTCGGTGATGACTTTGTAACATCCGATGAGTTCGTCATCACAATGCGGAGCGATGATAACAATCTCACCGTCCTTCTTTTCTTGTTTCACTTTGTCCTGATTTTCGGTTGTAACGATGGATGTCTCTTCCATTACATCTCCTTTCTTTTTCTTTTTGTTCTCATTTATATTCGATAAGTGCCATATATATTAATAACCAATGAGGTTATTCTTTTTAAATTTTAAAAGATGGAAGGGAGGAATTGAGTTATGAGATTTGTAAAAAGTTTTGAATATATTCATGATATTATAAGAGAATGTACCCCGAAAGTCTATATAGGAGGTATATCAAATAAATCAAAGAATATAGATACATATATTCTAGTGGGGGTTATGGGAGATACTGGCTTTTTTCAAGCAGTACAAAAGCCATTCGGAATTCACATAGAATTTCATTCGGCAACAACCGGAACAGTGAGTATTATGTCGATTCCATTGGAGTCAAGTTATATCGACATAATAGAAACTTTACACGAATGGGGGGTAATAAATGAAAGATATAGACAAATGCATAAAGTGTCGAATGTGGTCCATCTGTCACAAAAATCGTGAAGAAAGTCTGTCATGTATGGAATATGTGGAGGACATCAACCCAATCATCATGGATGATTGGGATTTAATTGAGGATCATCAATACGGAAAAGGGGGAACCTCGAACCCCCAATTCCAAAGGAGGGTCTATGACAAGAAAAGAGATAATTCGTAAAGGCAATACCTTCGTCAATCGGACTTGTGTGAAATGTGACAAGTCTATATGGGGAGAGGTTGACGAAGATGGGGATGTGGTCGAGATAGATGAAGACGACGAGTACTACTGCGCTCAGATCTGTGAGGAGGTAAGTATTTGCAGTAAGTGCAAAACGGAGGACAAAATAAAAAATCTCTATCCTCTATCATTTCGTCAAGTGATATCTGGTGAGGAAATCATTGCACAATGTTTGGTTTGTTGGGGGTGTTTAAATTCACACAAACTTCCAAACGATGTTGCTGATGAGTCCCTTGAAATATATACGGATGATCCAGTCTATGGGGAAATTCCGGATGAGGTCACATTCGACCAACTCTGGAATAACGAATGTTTTCCCCTCGATCCACACCCCTGCAGCCCAGACTATGAGGATTACGACGATTAGGGTAGAGGGGGCCGGAATATTGGCCCCCGCTCCACCCTACTCTATTTTTTGTACGATATTTTTCACAACGGTCCCATCAGCCCTTGATCCAAATTCTTTCATCACAAGACCGACAGCCTGCGTCTTATTTTTGAGTTTGGAAAAATCCACATTCTGATTAATCCATTCTGTGATCTCTTTTTCATCCACTATTTTCGGAATATATATTCGAACAGCTTTGAGAAATTCTGTTTCTTCTGCTTCCGTCTGTCTCATGAGCTCAATTTCGTTTCTCTCAAATTTTCTGAGAATTCGAATGACCTCATCATCAGACAGAGTCTTTTTGGTCATTCTCTGGAACTCACCAACGATAACTTTCAGAATTTCTTTTTTGTCCTTATCCTTTACAGCATTTTTCAAATCCGTCTGAATTCTATCTTGTAGAGTCATCTAATACCCCTCTTTCTTTTCAATTTTATAAAAATACACAGATCCTCTTCGGGTGGGGGTGGTCTTGTCATGAAAAGCTCAACCACTTCCCACCCAGCTTCCTCATATCTCTTTCGTAGCTCAGACATTTGTCTATGACTCAATCTTCCAGGTGAGCTTGCCTCATGTAGAGGATTTTCTGGATCAAATCGTCTACGAAGATCTTCGTCTAAATTACATTCAACCTCATCAATTTCGCAAATTTCTGACTCACTCATGTTTTTTAATTCTTCGTATTTCAGGGCCATTACTCTCCTCCATATCTTTCCAAGGATTAACTATTTCACCATCTTCCATCCATTTAATAAGCTCCTCAAATGTCCTATGATAAGTCTTTCCAGCTGGGGCATCATTATATAAAATGTCATATCTTCTTCCTCTAATTTGCCCAGCCTTCAGATCAAGAGAACCATCTTCTTTTATTTCATATTCGGGAGGAACTCTATTGTGTTCTCTAATTGCCTCGGCCATTTCTTCATCACTTAATTCGATATTTTTTGAAATTGACCAACTTATTTCCATAGCGGGTTTCATTTTTCTCCTTTCTAAATGTGAGGTAAGGTATTAACAATATGATAAAATTCAGATACACATTTCTCATGTACCATCAAATCTCCATAGGCTGCTGATACCCACATCTTATCAACATACCAACAAACCATCATTCCCTCTGCACACCCTTCTTTTATCGAGTTATAATGTTTAACCAAACCATCATTTAAAAATCCGCAGAAATTTCGAATATCTTGAATATTTCCATTGGCAAATCCTAGATTTTCTGCTTCTCTCGCTAACCCATAAACTTTTTTGTCAAGGTCATTCAAATTTGCATCACATATAATTCCAACAAATAATGGCCATCCCTGCATCTGATATTTCCTGACAATCATCGGGCTCCAGTGTTTATCTAAAAGTCGTGTAGATGTTTGACTATCATCCCTGGCCATTCCAGCATTTGCTTCGATAGAATTATTAATTAAACTTGTTGCCCCTTCTGATGATTGACAAGTACTACAACTTCCATCACACACCGGTTGTGGTTCCATTCCTATCTCTCTTTTCGATAATGACATTTTAACAAATCCTCCTTCTTTTCCTGATGTCCAGTTGATTCCATCATTCGTAAAATCTATTATGATCCCAAATTAATCGTGTATAAATCTCCGCTCTCGAATTGCATCCTCAGTTCTATTATCATCATATAATGTCCTAATTTCCTTACACATTTTTTCAATTTCTTTAATTGAAGGATACATTTCCTCTTTTGTTTTTGTTCCAGATATGGATTTATCCGACCTTTTTTCACCTAACTTTATACAATATCCCATACAAGATTCGATACTATCGAAATATCTTTCCGTATGGTATTTAATCCATTTGTCATTTCGAAAGGTTTTTAGAATATCAATCACAAAGACTGGAATTCCATGCATATATGCGTAAATAATTTCCATCATTGTTCCAGCGGAATATATATTCACATATGCGACTAGAACATCTGAATGTCGAATCATTTCCTTATCAACCTCGACAATTTCCTCATCAGACATATTCACATCATTTTCCATCGGGTCGAAGAAGCTAAGACTTTTCTCATACGACATTTTACATAATGCACGATACCCCTTTTCCTTAACTGCACCAGCCAAATAGACTTTTAACATTTAAGATCTCCTTCTCTAATCCATCGTTTGGCTTTAAGGGATATATATCTATTCAAAAATTCAGTCTTTGCCTCTTCTGGGCTCCAGAATTTTTCAATCTTTATGTCCAATTTCAAATCATCATAGACCAGACCCCAGTCCAATTCAGTTTTCATCAGGAGATCTCTTTCAACCGTCAGAAGATATGTGTCCAGATTTTTAACTTCTTTGGGCATTGGCATTGGGAGATTGAATGCCTTTGCCATATTCTCCATGACCAATTGTTCACATTCGATATAATCAGGGAGACATCTCTTCACGGGTCTCGGAATATCTACCAGATATGCTTCCATTCCATCATGGAGAAGCCCCCAAAGAGCATTTTGAGGAGAACATAAATCCGAAATTATCACTGAATGTTGAGCAACTGTATAAAATTCTGAAGAATGCCCTCCAAATCTGCACAGATTTGATAGTGCGTGCGCGATGTCTTCGATGTAGAAATCTTCAGGTCTCGGGTCGAGAGGATAGAATTTTTTTCCGAGATATGTCTGACACCAATCACCTTTTCTTTCCATTTCGCACTCCTTTCATTTAACGATTTTGACATTAAGTTCTATATATTTGATGGTTTTATTGGGTCGAATATAAACATCTGCGGTTAAACCACCTGGTCTCGGAACAACAGAATAATCGTATATATTTCTTTCCGCTTTCATACGTTCCAAACTATTTTCCATAGTTTTCGTTGCCATAAATATGTCCTTTATACCTGTAATATTGGTTACCCAATCCCATCCTCCTTCTCCAAGACATTTCTCACAGAAGAATTTTTCTTTGGATAACCCCGTCCCTTTACAATCTGGACAGGTATAAAATGCCTCATCTCCTCCTAGTTCGGTCTTTCTTTGTTCCGCTCGGGTCATTGTATCGTCTGATAGTGCGCTTCCTATGCACGACCCAATTTTTTTCAATAACTCTGTCATCTTCACCTATCCTATTCACACTGAAATTGTAGAGAGTTGCACATTGCCACATTGCATGAGCCATATGATGCATCCCACTTTCGGGATCAATATCTTCTCCCCTCCAAAATGCCCACGAGTGTCTCATGAGGGCACCGAAGACTCTCCCCCATTTGAATCCTTTTCTCCAATTGTTGTCGTCATATTTAATGCACCCGTATGTATATATTTGGGCAAGAGCCTCAAGAGCATCACCAGGAATCAAATCATATCTGGCTTTTCCATCGTCGAATTTGACTGCGACTTTACTTTTCTTGACGTGTTCTTTTGCTTCGGTTGTAAAAGCGACTGGACCCGATTTCTTTTTTCTCATGCTACTTCTGCCTCATATACTACTTTTGCCTTATATAATGCATCAAATGCCTGTGGTGCAGAATTTAATTCATTCATCAATTTTTCAAGCGAGTTGAAATTTCTTCCCCTAAAAGTTGATTTTTCTATCGCTCGAATGGTGTCTCTGGAGAGATCCCCTATCACGTCGTTCCTGTCTTTCTGCTGTTTTAACCATTTTACAAATGTCATGTTTTTATCCTTTCTGTTATTGTTTAATCCACCCATTTAAATTCTTGAGGTTCAAGAAAATCAAACATCCTAACTTGTAAGTTACTGTTTTCAATAAGATGTTTTACCATCGGGTCATACGCAGTTAAATTTTCACAGACAATTTCCACAATTCCTGCGTTCGAGATTTCTATCATACACGGGGTACAAGGAAGTCCGCAACTCATATACATAATTGCACCCTTTGTTTTTACACCTTCTCGAGCAGCATTTATCAATGTGTTTCTTTCTGCATGACCCGCAATACATAATTCAAGCCCTTGGCCCGATTTATAACCAAGAGCTTGTCTAGGACAAACTCTATATTTACGTTCATCTATATCTTTTTTATTCTTTTCAGGTAGAACATCAAAACGAGACATAAAATATGAGTCACCGAAATATCTTGTTTCGCAGTGAGGAATTCCTCTTGGAGGGCCATTATATCCACATCCGATTATTGTTTTATCTCTAACAAGAACTGCTCCAATTTGTCTAGATAAACATTTGGAATTTTTTGAAACTGCAACACATACATCATAAAACATCCGATCCCATTTACTCGGCATTGTTTTCCTCCCTTATTCGAAGTTTTCCAAGATAGGTATTGTTTATGGCTACACCTTCTCCATCATATTTTGCATATTCTTCCTCGGTTAATTCCCGAGTCGTGTCTTTCGGAAATTTCACATCGATGAGGCCGAGCCCAAATACCCAATTTCCAACATAATCGGTTTCGGTTTCCTTATCCTCATTGACGATACATAGATCTGGTTCATCTCGGCTTATATCACCCAACATGTGCATCGCTTTGGTTGCCATCATATACCGTGACGTTGTTTGACCCTTTCTGTTTGGTTAGAATATTCTTTGTTTTCCGAATTTCCGTTTAGTTTTTTTTATAAGGTTATATTCGTATTTATTTGCAAGTTTTGCAAGGAGTTTCATCTCTTCATCTCGTTTTTCCCATTCTTTACTAGACTCCATTCTCACAAGATACATTTGTTCCTTTTTAATTCTTTGAGTAAGTTCTTCATCAGTTTCTTCCCTGGTTCCCATCAATTTGAGGGAAAAAGATTTTCCTCCGAGTTCTGTTATTCTTAATTCAGTGTATCCTTTAGCTTGAGCTTCATCAAATATTTTATTCAAGTTTTCCATGACCTGTTTTATAGGTCCTATCAACATCGTAGATGAAAGATTTTTAACACCCTCTGTGATCGTTTTGCGGTTAACTTCTTTGAGATTATCTTTTGAGATCATTGAGAGCCCTCCTAAACAATAATGAGATTTTCCGCAGATTTATTTTTAAGAAACTTTTTGATCGTATCTTCTGTACCTCCTTTTCTGTCCTCTGAAACACATGCAATCAGATAATCCGCATCTTTTGCAATTTCAGTGTTTCGGATGAATCCAGCAATTTTACCATGTTCTTTCCATTGAGCATAATGAATCTTAATTGTGACGTTATATTCAACAGCTAATCTCTCGGCAAATTTATCACCACCTTTGGGGCACCCACCAGAGACAATCTTATCACCTTTTTCGTAGAGATTGAGAAATGCGACTTTGATTGCCCGATAATCTATCTCCGAGTCTCTTCGTCTTGTCCCAATTATCCCGATCCACCTCATTCTCTTTTTCCTCCAAATATTCTATAAGAAAATCATCGTTTATTTCTAGAACTCCAACTCTATATTCAAGTTTTCTTATTCTATCGTTAAACTCTCTTTCAATTGCTTTTATATTATCATTATTCATTAAACTTTCAGTTGTAAAATCCCATATTTGATATGCACTCCATATAATTATTAAAGAAAAAACCCAAAACAATGTAGAATTCATAAATGTTACGGTTTTAACTCTTTTTTTCATGATAATATTTCCTTTTATAATTAATTATTTCGATTTTAATTTCAAAACATAAAACGGTGGTGAGACTGCCGCTGAAAAATATGAAGATGTTTCTAGGGATTTTAGAATTTTATTTTTAGCTGATAACTTTTTATTATTTTCGAGAACATAAAAAGCACCTTTTGCAAAATTTGCCCCAGCTCCACACGCACAAAATGGAATTTGAAGTTGTGAAATTTGGAAATCTTCTTGAATTTCATAAAGAAATCCTTTGTAACCAATCAATATACTCAAATCAGATATTTCACCGTTTTTAATAGTCTTCCCTTTTTCTTTGAGGGTGCCAATCATCTTTGGGATCAAAACTGAATGTAGATATTCATCATTTGTTAAATTATGATTATGGTCGGGTATTTTGAAATCGTATTTTAATATTTGTCCTACGCGATATGATGCAGAAAACCCAAAAATCATATCTCTTTTTATAAAAACTTTTCTGTCTTGTCTAATATCTATTTCGTGATAAGAATTTACAGCAGCAGAATCACCACCCATATAAATCGTATCGTTTTTAGAATAACCAATGATGCAAGTCATACCCACTCTCTCCTATGAAATACTACCATACCCACTAAATAGGTCTTCTTCTGAAATCCCCTTCTGCGACAGAATTTTGAGAATCAACTCTTTAGACATCCCGAGAAGAGGGGCCTCAAATATAACTCTTCTTGTTCTGATGGTTGCCTGTTCATACATTTCATCGACCTTGACAACATAATCCTGAAAACAATCAGGAAATTGATTTAATCGATCAGAGAAATCTGCCCCAAGCCATACACAGTCTGCTCCCACATTTTCGGCCACACTCAGAGCAATTCCTGCAAACATCGTATTTCGTCCCGGGACATGAAATCTTGAAACCTCATTCTCTGGTCCGAATCTTCCCATATCTCCTCCGGTCAATCCACTGTTCAGATCGAGTCCGGATATTTTCACGACCTGAAAATCAACTCCCCTTTTGGTTAACTGTTTCATTGCAACCTCTAATTCTTTGATATGAGACTGCCCATAATTGATCAAAAGGCAATATGGATTCATATTGGCTTCAATTACGAGTTCGACCATAAGTCGTGAATCTGCACCACCAGAATACAAAATTAGAACTTTTTTCATATAATATCCTTTCTTTTTCTATTTTGTTCCAGATACAAAAATGAATGACCTATTCATTATAAGACCGGAATTCTTATATATATTAATATATGATAAACATTATTACTTTTCGACTTAGCAGGGAGGGAGGTGATGAATGAATTATTATGGGGCTGGGTGTGTTGCGATGTGTCTGATGATCGCAATTGGCATTAAACATTCGATGAGGACTAGGAGAAAGGAGGTAAGTAAAATCCTAGCGATGCAAATTATAACCTCACAGAAAAAGTACCGGAGGGGAAATGTTAGGGTTAATCGAATTCATAGCCGGGGTAAGTCTAGTCTTCATTCCTTGGATTGTAATTAGAAATCCGAAGGCCATTTCAAAACTTGTTGGAGATGCCGTTCTTTCAAGAGCGGAGAAGTCGCAGATTCATAGGGAGAACAGGTCATGACCCTATGTTTCTGGAGACCGATGTATTTCTATGTAGGAACTCCGGAGGAGGATCTAAAGGAGGACCTGAAATTATTCGGAGTGGCCCTTGCAAAGGCCAT
>Ga0180433_10010264_pt1 | contig 11306 bp, 19 predicted proteins | sample SS_ome_8_FD_132980 | JGI IMG/M metagenome (GOLD analysis project Ga0180433, IMG submission 132980) | Hypersaline lake sediment archaeal communities from the Salton Sea, California, USA - SS_1_D_1 metaG | ecosystem: Environmental > Aquatic > Non-marine Saline and Alkaline > Hypersaline >... | reverse complement strand
TTTCGTCTATTTGGCATATCTAAAGAGGAGTCATCGAGAAAAGAACTATCAAAGCTATCTAAAGAAGAGTTGAAAGGTTGGCTGCTCTGGTGCTACAAGGAAGCAATGAAAAAGTACCATCCAGACAAAAACGGTGGAAGCAAAAAACATGACGAAAAGTGTAGACGGTTCACAGAGGCACGCGATTGGGGTATTAAATACTTAGATAAACGCATTCTCCCCCCAGAAAATAAGTTCGAAAATGAAAGAAAGGCAATATTCAAGAGGCAAAAGCGTGCCAGACTGACAAAATACAATGCGGCAATCGCCTTGTGCGAAGAGCTTGGATGGAAAAAAGGATCGCAAGCACTCGCGGCAGAAAAATTCGGAATACCAAGATCAACTCTTAATCAAGCCATAAAAAAAATCAGGCAAAAAAGAGACACGAACACAACATGTCAAAATGGATCCGAATAGACACACCAAGCGATTGCACGGCCCGAGTATTGGGCGCCTGTTCTATCACAAAGGGCAACCCGCTCTGCATAAGCACAAAAGAACATACATTTCCTGTCTTCTGCAAGCTTGAAGACCTGCCAAAATGTCTGGAGAAATGTCTGGAGAAAAAACATGGACAGAAGAACAGCACTTAAAATCCTTGGAGTATTGACCGCCACAATGGCGGGAGGGGCTATACCAATGAAAGAGAAAGTAAAAACAGGAGACCAAATCACATTTTCAGACCCGAACCCGAAGGCGGACTTTCTGTTTGACGAGAAAACTGTTGGAAACATGATCATCATACGAACCGATGGCCGGGAAAAGGTTATTCCGCTCTCTGAGATCTTCGACGCGCTGGAGGAATAGCCCGATAGGAATCCTTAACCAAAAGGAAAAAAATGATGATTGAGACACTTCAAGAAATCGGAAATGAGATCTGCGAAAATTGCGGCCCGGACAGGGATTGTGGAATCGAGATCGAGGATTGCGCCAGGATCAACAATGCAATCGGCATTCTCGAGGGATGGCTGGACGTTAAAATGGAAGAGATCGGCAAAAGTCGGCCGTATAGAAAATGGATAGATGTCAACAATGCCCTGCCAGAAATCGGCGAACCTGTGCTGGTATGCTGGGAAATAGATAACAGAAGAGCAAGAACCATGGCTGTCATAAGAAGGAACCCGACAAGGGTGCCAGGTGGCACATACTGGCTATGGACAATACCAAGTGAAACAAATCTATCACCATACGAATATCAGCAGCAGATTACACACTGGATGCCGCTGCCGGAGCTGCCATGACACGAAAGAAGATCAAGCCCTGGATTACGCTCAAGTTTGATGTAATCCCGAACCTGATGGTCTGCGACCGATGCGGATCTACCAGAGAACTCCACCTGCCAGCAGCCATCGACAACGTTACCAGGCAAATGGAGGCCTTCTCAGAGAGCCACAAAAGCTGCAAGGAGACAACATGCCACCAGACATGAGAAGATCAGAAGAAGAAATCCGGCAGGCGATCGAATGGCTAAACAAGCCGGAAGAAGAACAATGGGCTGCCGACGCAAACGAGCCGGCCGATCTGCCCGTCATCGAAAATACACGAGCTTTCGTAGCTGCCCTGAAATGGGCGCTGCAGGAATTCTGAAAGGAGAAAAATGCACACAAAACCAATGTCAGAGAACGAAGGAACATTTCAAGATGGATGGGCGCCGGCAGATGGAGTAAGCTGTTGGAGATGTGGAGCAAAAACTGTGCTCTACAGAGTATGGTCTAATGGCGCATACGAAGACGACAAATACAAGTGCACAACCTGCGGCAAGATTTGGTGGGTTGATGGAATAGACTCGTAACAACAACGTATCTCTATATCCCAACACAAGGAGAGACCCATGAACTACGACCTATTCGCAAAAATCAAGCACGACTGCCTGTGGCGAGACAAAAGTGGCAAATATGAACAATGTACAGCTATGCCACCGGAGCATAATAGACGCACATGCTACCCGGTTAACTGCCAGCTGCTACGACTGGCAGACAAGATCATCAAGCACCTGAGCAATAAGGGTGCTTACCATAAGCATGGAGACTGGCCGCTCGGCGAAAAAAGTATAAACCTAAGAACAGAATAGGCGAAATAATGAATATCATCTATCGGCTAATCATCTTCGCCATCAAGTAGGCCATCGTTGCCAAATGGCTAGTAACGACCGGATGGCGCAGCAAATATGCAACGGCCGTTCTCGTCGCAGTTGTGATCGCGCTGGCGCCCACGGCTGTCTGTAGGATAACACAGCATGCCACCCAGGAAGTCACCATGGAAGAAGATGCGCACTATTCGATGGAAATCAGGAGCAATGGAGAATGCACCATAGCCATGACCATCGAGGGTGATGGAGCGATCGGATCCGGCAGAATACCCGGAAAGATCACATCCTACTCAAACAATGCCGTTGACGACAACGTGCTGCACAGCGATATCGACTTCCTGGTCGAATCATACCCCTGAGCCTGGGCAAATCATGTTTCTCACACTGACACCATGAAGGGAGCAACCATGAAAAGCGTAATCACAATATTCCTGATGGACGCAAGTGGCAGGATACAAGTCCGATACGTGTTGTCAGGAAAGAACAGCGCGAGAGAGTGCCAGCGGAAGTAGGACTACAGCGGATACTTGATGCTGTGTTTTCTCTGGACAATTAAGCACACGCAAACACGGGCGGGACCTACGGTGACGAACCTGTAGGGGCAGGGGAAGCTGTGAGGCGTCGGTCTGGTGAGAGAGGTGGGACCGATTCGACAGAAGGAGGCCACAGATTGAGCGCTAGGCTCACGTTCAGCCCCCTGCTCCCGCCCACACAGCACGGGCAGGCCGAGGGTCGTACCTGGAGCCGACAGGCATTTAGGGGCGCTTGGCGTTGCGTGGCGGAAGTAAGTAGGCCTGCCCGGAAAGGAGACAGACAATGCCACGGAAAAGACTCTACATTGATCGCTGTCTGGACTGCATGTATTTCAACAGAGAAACTATGCGATGCTGGCACAGCGGGGGCAAAGAAGTTGATATTGATAGAGCAAAGTACATTCATACTATTCCCGACTGGTGTCCGCTAGAGGATGCCCCGGAGGGAGCCGATGACGAAGTATAAATACCTCTGCCGCAACTGCGGCCATATAATGACCAGCCATATCTGGGGCCTGGGCAAGTGCGGTAGGTGCAGAAGCGCTAAGGTTACGTTTGTCTGCCTTTGCCCTAAGCGATAGTGTAAAGTATCTCGATACAAAGATTCAGTATTTATCGGACATCTTGCATTTTCCCTGCAAGAAATGCAGTGAAAAGATCCAGTATACCAACAAGAAGGGAAGAGCTTTGGGATCACGAAATCGACAGGATCTTCAAGCTCGCAAGAGGAAAGGACTAATCGCATGGACAGGGTTTTTTCATGGGGGCCGACTATAGTTGATGCACAAACCGGACGGTGGCCATACACAGTATCGATCCTATCAAAGAGAGCTGCCGAATGGTGTGTGTGGAAAAGCAATAGGGGAGAATGGCGCAAAACTGTCGTTCCCTTTGTCCGTAACATCATCATCGATGACGGCTTCGTCCTGGTCGGCTTCCAGCCGGAAACCGGCATGATCATCGCATACAAAAGCAAAAGGAGATAATCACATGACAACAACATATTATACAGACAACCAGTTCAATCGACTGCCAAAGTGGGCCCGGGACTTGATCAACAATATCAGGAGCCAGCGTGACAGCGCTGTGCGCGCACTCAACGAAATGCTGGACTCCGAAACAGAATCGCCGATCAGCTACACCACTTTCGTCCACACCGGCGAAAAAGACGGATACGCCCGAATGCAAACAGCCCCACAGTTCAAGAAGAAGTACATCCATGCCAAAAGGGTCGACTTCAATCACCTGGGACTCGAGCTGCACGTGTCAATCCGAGACGACCATATCGAGGTGTCGTATGAACGCACAAACAGTGCCACCGGAGTAGTCACATTCGTGCCGACAGGCTTTCAGCAGTTCGAGATCAGGCCGGGCTGTCCAGAGGCATGAACATGAGAAAGCCAGGTGCAAGAGATCAACAACGCTGTATCGATATCCGAAAACGCAACATGCTCGGGGATCGCGTGTCAGCGATCGAATTGATCTGGTGTCTTCAAATGTGGTCTCAGTTCAACGAGTGGTACAAATCCACCGAGGCTCAGGTCTTCAACAAAACAATGCCGCTCGGATCGAACGCGCACAAAAACGATAGGAGGTGATGTCCATGAACTTCTGCCCACACTGTCATTGCAATCCGTGTATGTGCGGAGTGCCGTTACCAAGTGTAAGCGGACTTTTGACGCCGGCGCCGGGGGACGCAACCGCTGAGGCATCCGGCAGCCGGAGGAAGAACACATGGAGCCCTTCATGCTAATAGTCAAGATCATACTGATAGCCATTCTCGCGAATCTTCTTGTCGAAGCTTCATGGAGGCTGCTACATTGGATCGTGAAACGACGAAGCAATAGAGAAAACATCAAATAATAACCGATTGATCCACGAGGCGTCGTTTCTTTTCCCGGCGCCACCGACGTGGTTGCGCAGATGATTCATTCTTACCGCGTGGCCTGAGTTCCGTACGGCCGGCCAAGGGTTCTGCGTGTAAAATGTTCGCCCAAGGCCGGACTCCTTTCGCTGTACCGGATCGACCCGTTGGCCGCAACGGAACACTGGGTCGATCCAACACTTCTCCCCTTCCACAACGCACACACCCATCATCGACACAACAACCCACCGACTATCCTTCTTCTGATGGAAAGCATCCTTCCCCCCGTGAGGGATCGTGCCATAAACACATCAAACACGCCAATGTAGGGTACCGGAAGAAAGTAACACCACGCGTGTACCGCTTTGTGGTACAAAATATATCCGTTTGTGGTACTTCCGATTTTGCCACTTTATCTAGGACAGAAAAAGCGCAACGATTCCAATGGCTAAGATGGGCTATCGGACGCTTTTTTTTCAAATGTCCAAGCTAAACACCCTTCAAAATTTTGGTAGGACAGAAAAAACGTAATGATATCAATGCCCCGTCCAGGTGTCCTACTAAAAGGGTCATTTTCAACATACAATACTAAGAGGCTAGACTACAAGATACTCGAGGACTGATGCCACCAATTAGCCTATAATGCATACTCTTAGTATATAATATATATACGCGTATGTAGTAGGACACCTAGACCTGATACTGAAATCATTACGTTTTTTCTGTCCTACCAAAAATCGACACTGCTTTTTAGTAGGACTCGCCTCCGATAACCTGGGCAACTATCCGAAATTGCGTGATTATTTTTTATCGAATTTCAGGTGTACCACATATGGATATAAACGATGTCGGAATATGTAAATAATCCAGTACGTTAACGTTTTTTGTATTTTCGATGTATTTTTGTATAATTTGGACGTTTATCTTGCAATTTTGCAAAATGTTGATGTTTTTTAGCGTTTTTGGCAGTTTTAGTCGATTATCGTCGATAATTGTTGACTTTTTGGCAATTATTGTCAATAAACAGCAATGTGTTTGTATTTTATAGCAAAATTACACAATATGTGACGCGATGAAAAACAATGGATGACCAGGTGCTGTATCGACCACCAGGAATTTTTTTGACAAAGGGTGCCACTAGAGATTCTGTCCGCCGGGCGGCCGGTCAAAGGGGTGGGGAGGGGGGCTCCGGGTATGAATGATGATCACGTGTTAACCTATTATCACGTGTTTAAGATACCGATAAGCACAGGTTATCAGTACTACAGAAAAAACGGGCCCTTTCCGGTCGGCCGGGCTGCCGGATATTGAACATATTCTATGATCGTATGACAGGGGACGAGGCGTCCGTCCGCCATTGCTGGCCAGTGGGCTCGGCCGATGGGCTGCAGGTTATGAATGGCGCTATGATGCGCTGATGCTTTTTGAATGATGCTATGATGCTTCATGTAATGATGCTATGGCATCATTGCATTTTTGCAACGATGTTAAGTCTGCCGGTCTTCTGTTTTTAACAGTGCTGCGGTGATCAATCCATAAACGAAGTCGGTGTTGTGTTCGTATGCACGGCGAGAGAGCGAGGCAATTAACCATGGCGATGCTGCACGTATATCAATAAACAGTATAGATTTATATTTATCTCTATCTACACATTATTCTGTCTTTAGCGCTGGTATTCTTTCGTTCTGTTTCCTTGTGCTGTGGTTACCTGGGCGTCTGTCTGCCATGGGTCGTATCAATTCGCTGTGATTTTTTTCACATTGCTGGCTCTTTGCTACGTTTTATTGTTGACAATGGGTTGATAAAGGATTACATTATAGGTGTTCGTCTGTTCGGCGTTGCCGAAAATATCGGCAATCAAAAACGAGGGGGGCTGTTTCACGTGAAACACAAATCAAAGGAGGCTGAAATTGAGCAAGCGTCTGCTGTCTTACTGTGTGACGTTGGCAATCGCGGGGAGTCCGTTCGTGCTTCTCATAGGCTGGTATCTGTTGGAGTTTGGAATAGGAGGCTAATTGAAATGAAAGAGGGCGAGGCTGTTTGGTATCATTCAAAGGACGGAGAAACATATCCGGCCGTGGTTCTCGGCTTCCGGTCTGTGGTCTCTTCTGCTGGCAGTGTGCGACGGTTTGCACGTATCGAGTATGACGGGTTGCTGGAAGATAGGCGGCTTACTGTGCTTCTCTCTCGGCTTTCATTGCGGGAGGCTTCATAGCATGGCCGGAGTAGTCACAAGGCGTCATTTCTTCTTAGTATGGCGTGAATTCGGGTTTCGTGCGGCATGGCGCGTGCTTCGTTCTCCACGAGGCGCCGTGGCGCTATTGGCATTGATGGACATTAGATAAGGAGGCGCTACCATGGAGAAAATTGGAAAGGGAAAAAGCAGCACGGGAGAGGTATTCGAATTCTCGTGGTGTGACGGGGCCGAGTTGACCGAGGCCGAGAATAAGCTGGCCGAGGCAGTGGCAAGGGACATCTCGGCGGTAGCACGGCTGGCAGAGGCGTGCTTGGATTACCTGGAATTTGTCGACGGCGCCGATGAGCTCACTGGATATCAGACGCTGCAAGTGCTGAGCAATTATCGAGAGGTAATTGCTGAGCGGATCGACAAGGGTCTTCTCGTGGATCTTGAGGCATAGGGGGGAGGCATATGGATCGATTGACACATAAGCTGTTTGGGCTCTTTGGGGCCGTTGAGGCTGACGCACTTCAGGCCATGGATTTTCTCAACACGTACGAGGTTGCCGATGGCGTGTCAATAGATATGGTAAAGCATCACTGCGACGGAATTGAGGCGCTGTTGACTCGCGTTCGTCAAGCAATCGAGGAGGCAAAGGTATGAATATAGACAAGTACAAAAAGGCAATCGCTGTATGCATAAAGGCCGGGCTCGTTCCGATGGGATGGGGCCCGCCGGGTGTTGGCAAGACTGCGGCGCATAAAGAGCTGGCCGAGGCGGCCAGTTTAGATCTTAAGGTGTTGACGGGTAACCTGTTGACGCTAGACGATTTGACGGGTATACCGTACCGGGACGGGGCGTCCATGGTATGGAGTAGGCCGGAGGCTCTACCGTCTGATGGATCGGGCATCCTCTTTGTGGACGAGGTGTCCGACTGCATGCAGTCAATCAAAAAGTGTCTATACTCGCTTATACTAGAGCACGAAGTAAAAGGACACGTATTGCCGGATACGTGGGCGGTCTCTTGTGCTGGTAACAGACCGCAAGATTTAACTGGGTCGGGTATGTTTCCGGCTGCTCTCATTACACGGTGCGTGCACCTTGGGGTGTGTTGTGATCTGCCGGATTTCACTTCGTACTTGCCGGAATCGGCCGATGTTGATTTTGATCAATGGATCAAGGCATACGCCGTTCCGGCCGGGGTTCTGCCGGAGGTCGTAGCCTTTATCAAACAATGGCCGCAATACCTGTATAGTTATCAAGCTGTCCCACGTACGTGGGAAATGGTCTCAAAGCTTCTCAAGGTCGTGGATTTCAACGAGGCCATTGTTCAAGATCTTCTGGCCGGGACTGTGGGCCCTGCAGTCGGCATACAGTTTGCCGGGTTCTATCGGCTGGCAAGTCAGATTCCTGCACCACAAGTGATTTTCACGGATCCTGCTGGTGCGCCTTTGCCGTCTGACTTATCGGTCTTGCATGCGTTGGTTTCCTCTCTCGTTTATCACGCGAGGCGAGAGCACGTTGGCGCTTGCGTCCAGTATGCGGGGCGGTTGTCAAGGGAGCTGCAGGTATGGTTTGTGGAGGCGCTGAAAGCAAAAGATCCGTCATATGCGACGGTTGAGGCTATGGTTACCTGGTACAACAACAATAAGTCAATCGTTACCTAATAGAAGGAGGTTCAATCATGTTTCAAGATACTCAGGATATGGCACAAGGTGTTGCCGGGTCGGCCGGGTCGGCCGGTGTTGTCAATGGATCGTCTGACGTTTTATCACGTGGGGCCCTGAGGCTCCACGTGTCAATTTCAATGTGGAATTATCGGATTAAGGATAAAAAGGTATCGGGCGAGATTGCTTCTCGCCATGGCGTGGACGAGCGGCGAGGGAAGTATATTAAACTCGCCGTTGACAGGGGGCGTTTCAGGCCGCTGGAAAAGCGGGTTAATGAATTTCGCTCGTGGATCTATACTCATACACTGCCGGCCGATAATGACGGATGGCGTATTCTGCCGGTTGGATTTCACGAGGCCGCACTTCGGCAGATTCGAGAATTCTCGGCCGATTTTGAGGTATATGTTGATGGCATATGCTCTGATATTGGGGATATCATCCGGCAAGCTGAGCGGGATCTTAACGGGCTCTTCAACCCCGATGATTATCCGGCCGTATCTGATTTGCGCGGTAAATATCGTTTCTCACATGCATTTGACGTGATCTCAACGGAAAGCAACATACTGGCCGATATTATCTCAAGCGAGGTTGACGGTCTCAAGCAATCCATTATTGACCGTAACACGGCGCAGATACAGGCATGCGTGGCCGACTGCTGGGAGCGGGTCTTCGATGTGGTCGGCAAGCTCAAGGAAAAGTGCAAGGAAGAGGCGCGCATGGTCAAGGGCGAGGCAAAAGCTCCGATTTTCAGGGATTCGCTCATAGGTAATATCCGTGAATTGGTGGAGATTCTTCCGACGTTGAACATTTCTGGTGACGTCAATCTGGAAAAAGCACGGCAAGCGCTGGAGGCTGAGTTGGCCGGTATAGATCCCGGTGATTTGAGGGATTCAGACGAGGCGCGTGCTGAAGTAGCACAGAAAGCTGATAGCATTCTGTCGGATCTGGCCGGGATTCTCGGCAATAATAACGAGGAGGCTAACGGTTCACAGTCGGCCGCCGGTCTTCTGTAGGAGGCGAACATGAAAGAATTGACGCGCGCGCGCGCGCATCTGCTGTTGGATCATCCCTTGTTTGGCTTCCAGGCCATGGGGCTGGATCTTATAGAGAGGCCGTCGATTGGCACGTGTGCGACCGACGGCCGGGCCCTGTACTATAATCCAGAATACGTCAAGGGTCTCACGCATCCTCAACGGGTCTTCACCGTCGCCCACGAGGTTTTCCATGTTTGGTTGATGCATCATACAAGGAGGCACGGTCGGCCGGTCAAGTCGTGGAATGTGGCGACGGACTATGCAATCAATCATCTGCTGATTGAGGCCGGGATTGGATCTCCGTTTCCTGGTGCGTTGGTGGATCCTGCCATGGCCGATAAGTCGGCCGATGAGATTTATTCGGAGCTGTTTGGTAATGGTGACGAGGCCGGTGACGAGGCCGGTGACAAGGCCGGTGACAAGGCCGGCGACGAGGCCGGTGACAAGGCCGGCGACGAGGCCGGCGACGAGGCCGGTGACGAGGCTGGGTCGGCCGGTGATCCTGCTGACGGTGATCAGGCCGGGGACGAGGCCGGGATGGTGGATCTAGACGAGGCCGATATGTATGGGCCTGGTGGTGTTATGGATTCGCCGTTGCCGGATCGTTCAGAGGCCGAAAACGAGGTCAAGGCATCCATAGTGCAATCCATACAGGCTGCCCGTGCTGCCGGAAAGCTTCCTGGTAATATCGTGGCGCAGATATCGGGCTCTCTCTCACCCGAGGTCAATTGGGCGGACGTGCTTCAAGATTTCTTCAACGTGTGCTTCCCTGATGATTATAGTTTTTCGCGTCCGTCAAATCGGTCGGCCGAGGTAATCCTGCCGGGGCTGAGGTCTGACGCCGTTGGCAAGCTTGTAATTGCTTTAGATACCAGTGGCAGTATATACAGCGTTCCTGAAACATTGGAGGCCTTCCAGGGTGCGATAAGACGGCTACAGGAACAAATCGATTTTGAGGCCGTCGTGGTCTGTTGTGATAGTCGGTTGCAGGGGTCTCCCGTGGAATTCGGCCGGGGTGAGGCCGTGGAGCTGTTGCCGGTCGGTGGTGGTGGTACCAAATTCCGGCCGGTGTTTGAATGGGTCTCGGCCAACGTTCTGGAAGATATTGCCGGGCTCGTCTACTTTACGGACCTATACTCAAGAGACCATGCAAGGCAAGTTCCAGCATATCCCGTGCTCTGGTGCGTTCACTCGTGTTCCGATATTGATGCATGGAGGCCGCCTTTCGGGTCGGTGGTGGATCTCTCATAGGGGACGAGGCCGGGTCGGCCGGTGGCGTGCCGTCGGCCGGGTCGGCCGGTTTTGGTGGTCGGCCGGAAAAAACGGCTTCCTGAGAGGCCGCTGGGTGGCATATCTCGAGGCCGTGCATGTATGGGGTTGCATGGTGTAATGGGCTTTTTCAGCCGTCGGCCGGTGATCGGTCGGCCGGTGAAATAGACGAGGCCTGTCGGCCGGTGATCTGCCGGGGCCTGGTCTGGCCGAGGTCGGGCTGCCGGGTCTTCCGTCGGCCGGATATGGCCGAGGCCGGGGTCGGCCGGGGTCGGCCGGGAAAAACGAGGCCGTGAGAGGCCGTCTGCTGGCCGTTCTCGTGGTCGGCCATATACTTGCATGCATGGAAACATGGGGTTTTTCGGCCGATGGCCGGGCCTGGTGCATATTGTCATTGCGTTTGCGTTACTGAGCAAAAGAGGAGGTGAAATATAATCGGTTATATAGTGTTATGGGTCCTGGGGCTCATGGCCAGGGGATCATGGCCGGGGCTCATGGCCGGGGCTCTCGCCGGCGGATCATGGCCGGGGCTCATGGCCGGGGCTCTCGCCGGCGGATCATGGCCGGGGCTCATGGCCGGGGCTCTCGCCGGCGGATCATGGCCGGGGCTCATGGCCGGGGCTCTCGCC
>Ga0180433_10010263_pt1 | contig 11307 bp, 14 predicted proteins | sample SS_ome_8_FD_132980 | JGI IMG/M metagenome (GOLD analysis project Ga0180433, IMG submission 132980) | Hypersaline lake sediment archaeal communities from the Salton Sea, California, USA - SS_1_D_1 metaG | ecosystem: Environmental > Aquatic > Non-marine Saline and Alkaline > Hypersaline >... | reverse complement strand
TTTATCATAACTGTTATAGAGGATCCTGAGACACATGCACCAGCACAACCTAATGCTTCAAATACTGCATCAGTTATGATTCCATCGTCATTAACCTTTAATGATACTGACATGTAGTCACCGCAGTGGCCAAGCTGTTCTCCCTTGGCATCAGCTGCCTTTAGTTCTTTGAAGTTTAATCTCTTTTTAAAGTATTCAATAGCTTTGTTCGAATAACCGAGCTTTCTCATTAGCTCATCCTGCTTTGTAACTATACCTTTATTTGCCATAGTTAGTAATAAATACTAAAATCATTACATAGTATTTTAACAGAATAAAGCAATAAATTCTATATATTTAAATTATGTACTTTGATCTAAAATGCTTGATCCATCAATAAGAGCGGATTTTCCTGTACTATCCCTGAGGGTGAATAACAAGCCTCTTGTATATTTTGATAACTGTGCTACAAGCCAAAAGCCGAAGCAGGTTATTGATGCTATATCTAAGTATTACCGGACGACAAATGCAAATATACATAGGGGGATTCATTATTTAAGCGAGAAGGCAACTACTGCTTATGAAGCATCAAAAGAAAAGGTAGCAAAATTTATAGGTGCAAAGGATGTTCGAGAGATTATCTATACTAGAAATGCAACAGAGGCTATAAATCTAGTTGCATACTCATTTGCACAAGCCTCATTCAAGAAAGGTGATCTGATAATCTCAACTGAGATGGAGCATCACAGCAATATAGTCCCTTGGCAGCTGCTTGCAAAGTCTATAGGGATTAAACTTGAATATATACCTGTAAAAGATGACTATACCTTGGATATGGATGAGTATAAAAGACTGCTTAAAAAGAAACCAAAACTTGTAACAATTGTTCACGCTTCAAATGTTGTTGGAACTATAAACCCGGTCATAGAGATGACGAAACTAGCACATAAGGCTGGGGCAAGAGTTTTGATAGACGGAGCTCAAAGTGCTCCGCATATGAAGGTTGATATGAGAAAACTTGACTGTGATTTCTTTGTTTTATCGGCTCATAAGATGCTAGGCCCAACCGGCATGGGAGTGCTTTATGGAAAACGATCTCTGCTTGAAAAAATGGAACCATATCAGGGGGGAGGTGATATGATAGATAAAGTAACTCTCAAGAAAAGTACTTGGAATAAATTACCATATAAGTTTGAAGCTGGTACACCAAATATTGCTGGGGGAATAGCATTTGGAGCAACTATTGATTACCTTGAAAATATTGGTATGCAAAAAATTGAAGAACACGAGCGGGAGCTTGTATCATACACTTTAGGGAAATTGAGAGAGATAAAAGAATTTGAGCTATTTGGACAAGACGATTCTGTATCAGCTAGGGGCGGCATGATTGCTTTCAATCTTAGTTGCGCTCATCCTCACGATACTGCACAGATTCTAAATGATGAGGGAATAGCAGTACGATCCGGCCATCATTGCGCTCAACCTCTGCATACTAAGTTTAAGAAAGCTGCAAGTACCAGAGTAAGTTTTTATATATATAATACCTTTGAAGAAGTTGACAGATTTATAAAAGACCTAAATAAAGTAATTGATACTTTCAGTTAGAAATATGGATATATATAGAAAAAAGATATTAGAACACTATAAGAATCCCAGAAACTTTGGAAAACTCAAAGGCAGAAGCAGGAAATCACATGGAGAAAATCCCTCATGCGGAGATAGTATAACTTTAGATGTTCTAATAGAAAATGGAGTCATCAAAGATATCAAATTTTCAGGTGAAGGATGCGCCATAGCTATTGCATCTGCATCAATGCTAAGTGAAAAGGTAATGGGCATGAGAATAACAGAGATTGCAGATATTGAATTTAGTGATATAGAGGAGATGCTGGGTATAGATATAACTCCGGCAAGAAAGAGATGTGCTATGCTTTCATTAAATATTTTAAAAAAGATTATTTTAAAGGAATTAAAAGAATCTTGAAAAGAACTATGTTTTTTAGTAGTATAGTTCAGCTGTATAACCTCAATATAGGAAAAGTATAAGAGTTGCAATTTTTCTAGTATTTGGTATGATCAGTAGGACTAATTTTTTAACTTATATATAAGTTATTTATTCTAATGGCGGGAAAAGTTTTTTTTTAACATTCATTAAAAGATCTAAATCTATAAATAAAAATAGGTATTATAGCTCACATAGATGCTGGCAAAACTACTACTACAGAGAGAGTACTGTACTATACTGGCAAGAAGCATAAAGTCGGTGAAGTACACTATGGAGAAGCTGAAATGGACTTCATGGAACAGGAGCAGGAGAGAGGTATAACTATACAATCAGCTGCGACAACCTGCTACTGGACTATTGATGGTATCATTCATAGGGTAAATATCATAGATACTCCAGGACATGTTGATTTTACTGCAGAAGTTGAGAGATCACTTAGGATTCTTGATGGAGGTATAGTTGTTTTTGATGGTAAAGCTGGAGTTGAACCTCAAACAAGCAAGGTATGGTTCCAAGCTGAAAAGTATAAAGTTCCAAGATTATGTTATATAAATAAACTTGATGCTATAGGAGGTGATTTTGAGAAAAGCCTGAAGAGTATAAAAGATGAACTTACCGAAAATGCAGTAGCTATTCAATTACCAGTTGGAAAGGAGAATGATTTTAATGGTGTTGTAGATCTGATAACTATGAAAGCCTATATTTATACAGATGAGATGGGAGATAAATTTGAAGAGAAAGAGATTCCATCTGATTTAGTTGAAGAGACTAAGAAGTATAGAGATACACTTTGCGAGAAATTAGCTGATTTAGATGACGAAGCGGCAGAAAAGTATCTTGCTGGTGAAGAGATATCAGTTGAAGACATGTATAGGATAATCCGCAAAGGTACAATTGAAAACCATTTTTATCCTGTATTTGCCGGTTCATCTCTAAAAAATCGGGGAGTTCAGAAATTATTAGATGGTGTCTGCAGGTATTTACCATCTCCCCTAGACTTGCCTCCAATCAAGGGAATGGATCCAAAAACTGAGGAGGAGATCGAGAGAAAAGCTGATGATGAAGAATCGTTCTGTGGCCTAGTTTTCAAAATAGTTATTGACCAGCATGTTGGTACACTTGCTTTTTTTAGAGTATATTCAGGACGACTTAAAACTGGTGATACAATTTTAAACAGCACTAAAGGCAACAATGAAAGGATTGGGAGGATACTTATGATGCATGCGAATCATAGAGAGGAAATAAAGGAGGTCAGAACTGGTGATATAGCTGCTATAGTTGGATTGAAAGATACATTAACAGGTCATACTATATGCGATAGAGAAAATCCTATTACTTTAGAGTCGATAACTTTCCCTGATCCTGTTATCTCTATGTCTATAGAACCAAAAACAAAAGCTGATCAGGAAAAGATGTCTGTAATTTTACACAAATTATCACAAGAAGATCCTACTTTTCAGATCTCAAGTAATGACGAAACTGGGCAGACTATCATATCAGGAATGGGTGAGCTTCATTTAGAAATAAAAGTCGATATCATGAAAAGAGAGTATGGTATAGAAGCAAACGTTGGCAAACCTCAAGTTGCTTACAAAGAAACTATATTAGATACTATCGAATCCGAAGGAAAGTATATAAAGCAGTCTGGAGGGAGAGGTCAATATGGCCATTGCTTTTTAAGACTTGAACCAAAAGATAGAGGAAAAGGGAATGAGTTTGTAAATGAGATAAAAGGAGGAAGTATACCTAGAGAGTATATACCATCTATTCAGAAAGGGGTTGAAAAAGCTATGCAGAGTGGTGTATTGGGTGGCTATCCAGTAGTTGATGTAAAGGTTGCTGTTTATGACGGGTCTTATCATGAAGTTGACTCATCAAATGAGGCATTTATAGTAGCAGCAAGTAAAGGTTTTAAAGATGGAATGTCTAGAGCTAAACCGATATTACTCGAACCTATCATGAATGTTACTGTGAATACACCAACAGAATTTGCTGGAGATGTAACTGGGAACATTAGTTCAAAAAGAGGAAAAATTCTTGGTATAGATGATAAGGGAAAAGTTCAGGAAATCAGGTCTGAAGTACCACTTGCTGAACTTTTTGGATGGGTTAGTGAACTTCGTTCTATGACTAAAGGAAAAGCAGTACCAAATATGGAACCTAGCCACTATGAAAAAGTACCAGATAATATAGCAAATGAAGTACTTGGGAAAAAGAGTGAATAGTATTGTATGTATTAAAAATATTTGCTAAAATAACTTGACCTATATAAGAAAATTAGTAAAATAAAAACTTAAATTAATTTTTTATAGTTCTAAAAATGGCAGAAGCAAAAAAATATGATCGTAGTAAACCACATATAAATATCGGGACTCTTGGACATGTTGATCATGGTAAAACAACTATGCTAAGAGGGATATTAAACGTTTTTGGAGGTGAGAGAAAAGAAGAGTGGAAGGGAAAGTTAGATAAATCACCGGAATCAAAAGCAAAGTCAATGACAATTTCGGTTGCTCACGTTGAAGCTGAAACTGACAAAAGACACTATGCGATCATTGATTGTCCAGGACATAGAGATTACATAAAAAACATGATCACAGGTGCTGCACAAATGGATGGAGCTATACTTTGTGTGAGCGCATCTGATGGTCCTATGCCGCAGACTAAAGAACATGTACTTCTTGCAAAACAGGTAGGAGTAAAGAGCTTTGTTATCTATATAAATATTTTTGATGAGGGAATGGATGAAGAGCTGATTGATCTGGTTGAAGAAGAAGTAAGAGAGCTTTTAAAGAAATATGAGTTTGATGGAGATAAGGTTACTGTCATTCGAGGAAATGCACTTAAGGCTGAGAATGGCGAGGAAGAAGGACTTGATTCAATAAAGAAATTAATGGAAGCAGTCGATAAAGATATCCCAGATCCAAAAAGACCAGTTGATGAGCCATTTCTTATGGCTGTGGAAGATGTCTTTACTATAGAAGGCAGAGGCACTGTTGCAACAGGAAGGATAGAAAGAGGGAAAGTGAAAGTAAATGATGAAGTTGAACTGATTGGACTTGCAGAAAAAAGCAGAAAGCTTGTTGTGACTGGAGTTGAAATGTTTAATAAATCAATGGATGAGGGAATTGCAGGTGATAACGTTGGAGTGCTGATTAGAGGTATAAAGCGAGAAGAGATACAAAGGGGACAGGTACTTGCAAAACCTGGCAGTATACATCCGCATACAGAGTTTGATGCAAAGGTCTATATACTAACCAAAGATGAAGGTGGAAGACATACAGCATTCTTTACTGGATATAAACCACAGTTTTATATAAAAACTACTGATGTAACTGGTGAAGTAACACTACCTAAAGGTACTGAGATGGTAATGCCAGGAGATAATGTTGAGCTAAGCATCAAATTGATTATTCCAGTAGCAGTTGAAGACAAGATGAGATTTGCTATAAGAGAAGGATCAAAGACTGTAGGTGCAGGAATTGTTACAAAGATTAGTAAATAAAGGTAAGGATTGAAAAGATAAGATAAGGGAGTGTCGCATATCAAGTATTTGCGACACTCTTTATGATCACTTGAGATTAAATAGCTCTTTTTAATTAACATTATGGATAAGATCCGAATCAAGATAAAAGGATATGATTCCAAAGTCGTAGACAATGCGGCTTTACAAATTATTGAAACTGCTTTAAGAACTGGTGCTAAAACAGTTGGACCAATACCGCTGCCAACTAGGATTAGGAAGTTCACTGTAAATAGGTCACCGCATGTGGATGCTAAATCAAAAGAACATTTTGAAATGCGGACGCATAAAAGACTTATAGAGATAGTGGATCCAAATAATAAAACGATTGATTCTTTAACTCATCTGCAGCTCGCTGCTGGAGTTGGGATAGAAATCAAGTAGAAATTTACTAGTTTTATAGTAAAAAGTAACAATAATTAGAATGTTAGAAAAATTGGTCAATACTGTTCTTGATTAAAAGGGCAAGTTACCAAAGTAAGAGGGGCTTGTCCCCTTATTTTGTTTTTTATAGATATTTATGAAGTGTATTCTTGGAATAAAAAAAGGAATGACTCAAATATTCGATAAGAAAGGGAATGTTATACCTTGTACTATAATTGATGTGAATAATGTCAAATTTATAGATAGAAAGGAAAAACAAAAGCATGGATACGATGCAGTAATTCTTGGCATTGGTGAAAAAAAACATAAAAATAAGGCTGAACTAGGAAAATATAAAGAGTTAAAGTGTGTACCCAGGAAAGTTGTTGAGTTTAGAGTAGATGATTTAAATGAATATGACAAGTATAAAATAGGAGACAAAATTGAAGCAGATATATTTACGCTTGAAGACAAGATAAAAGTAACAGGAATAACTAAAGGGAAAGGATTTCAAGGGGTGGTGAAAAGATGGGGTTTTAAAGGAGGTCAAAGAACTCATGGTCAATCAGATAGAAAGAGGGCTCCAGGTTCTATAGGGGCAGGAACAGATCCCGGCAGGGTATGGAAGGGTAAAAAAATGCCAGGGCACATGGGAATGAAGGTGAAATCAATAATGAATTTAAAAGTTGAAAAAGTTGATAAAGAAAATGGACTCATATGTGTTAAGGGAGCAGTGCCAGGAAGCAGAAATTCAATTATTAAATTATATAAATAAGGATGGTGAAAAAAATATTGATAATAATTTTAGTTATACTTTTTATATTTGCAGGGGCATTACTGATAAAGCTTAAAACAGATATAGATAATGCAAAAAAGTATACAAATTTTATAACCGAAAGTGCAAATACTATCCTTACGGATGTCGAAACTATAAATTTAAGCATAAATGATTTTGAGTACAGCCAGGAGGCGGATAATGATACAAAAAACTTAAGACAAAACCTAACTGCGATAAAAAGCAGTTATAGTGATGTACTTGTACAAAGAGAGTCATTTAAAATGCATTATGGTGCTGAAGATCTTGATGATCAGTTTGATATTTATTTAGAGAGGGTGAACGAACTTATTCTATCATATGAAGCGATGTTAAAAGGCATAGAAGACTTGGATACAAAAGAAGATTTTGAAGGGAAGCTTGAAGATTATATTGGATGCTCAAACGGTTTGCAGGATCAATCAAGAGTTCTAGAGCAGGAGATTAATGAATTTGTTAATGATTATACTAATTTTAATATAAAGAATATACCAGATGCAATTAAAAGTATTTGACAAAAATGGTAAAGAACAAAATAAGAAAGTGAAACTTGAAGAAACTATCTTCAAGGCGGGTATAAATGAGTACCTCATGAACTTAGCTGTATTAATTTATCTGGGAAACAGAAGGCAGTCAAATGCACATACAAAAAATCGTTCTGAAGTCAGAGGTGGAGGTGCAAAACCCTGGAGACAGAAAGGAACTGGCAGAGCAAGACATGGCTCTATAAGAAGTCCTATATGGAAAGGCGGTGGAGTTGTTTTCGGACCAACAAATGAAAAAAGCTATAAAAGGAAAATGACGAAGAAAATGAAGCAGTGTGCTATAAGAAGCACTTTTTCATTTTTTGCAAGAGAGAAGAGATTAATAATAATTGAAGATATCGAGATAAAAGATAAGCATTTAACAAAACAACTATTGAAGATAAATGATAATTTGCCTGTAGAAGGGAAGGTACTATATATACAAAGAGGTGATAACAAAAAACTTTATTTAGCATCTAGAAACCTGAAAAATGTAGATGTAGTAAGCGTGGATGAAATAAATGTTTATGAATTGCTGAAACATAATAATATAGTGATACTACAAAATTCTCTTGAAAAGATAACTAAGTACTGGAAAAAAGAGAAGAAAGCGATAGAACATAAGAAGGCAGTCACTAAAAAGATGGGAAAATCTGGAAAGACAGATAAAGATTTGAGTAAAATTAGTTTGCCAGAAAGAATCAAAACAGCTCTTGAAAAGGCAGGAATCAAAACAGTAGAAGAGTTGAAAATGCAAGTAGGGAAAGGTGAGAAAATAGCTGGTATTGGAGAAAAGAGCCTGGAAAAAATTAAAAAAGTTATTAAAGTTTAATATGAAAACACTGATAAGACCTATAATTACCGAGAAAAGCATAAAGCTTGTTGATGAGCAGAATCAGTATACATTTTTAGTCGAAGGAAATGCAGCTAAAGAGGAGATAAAAAAGGATATAGAAAAAAAGTTTAAAGTAGATGTTTTAAAAATTAGAATCATAAATATAACAGGGAAGAAAGTATCTTGGGGAAGAAGAAGGATAAGCGGAAGAAGAAGTGATAGAAAAAAAGCAGTTGTAACATTAAAAAAATCAGATAGTATTGATTTATTTAAAGTAAAGTAAATTATATATGGCATTAAAAAGTTTTAAACCAACAACGCCATCGAGAAGGCATACTGTTCTTGTCAGTAGGAGAGAATTGAGTAGGAAAAAACCTAGAAAATCTCTTATCAAAAAATCAAAGTATAATGCCGGTAGAAGCAAAGGACGTATAACAGTAAGGCATAAAGGCGGTAGAGTAAAGCGACTTTATAGAATTATAGATTTTAAAAGGGATAAAAGAGATATGAAGGCTTTTGTAGAACTGCTTGAGTATGATCCAAATAGATCAGCAAACATAGCTTTACTAAGATACGAAGATGGTGAAAGGAGATATATCATTGCTCCAGCTGGTTTAAAAGTTGGTATGGAACTAGTTTCAGGTGACACTATTCCAATAAAAGTGGGAAATGCCACAATGGTAAAGAATATCCCCAGCGGGATAAAAGTACATAATGTCGAGTTGAATAAAGGTTCGGGGGGGCAGTTATGCAGGTCTGCTGGCAGCTCTGCCTTAGTTATGGGAGGAGATGAAAATCATGTACAGCTGAGACTGTCAAGCGGTGAAATAAGGTTGGTAAATGCTGATTGTTATGCTACAATCGGAGAGGTTGGAAATATTGACCATGCGAATGTAAAACTCGGTAAAGCAGGCAGGAAAAGACTAAAAGGTATCCGTCCAACTGTTAGAGGACAAGTGATGGGAGGTCATGAGCATCCTCATGGAGGTGGCGAAGCAAAACATAGAGTTGGAGGTAAAAGGAAAGATGTATATGGAAATAGGACTGATGTAAAAACTAGAAAAAATAAGAGAACAAATAAGTTTATCATAAAGAGGAGAACAACAAGGAGAAGACCAAAAGTAAAAAAGTTAAATTAATTTAAAAAAACATTTAATGGGAAGATCAAGTAAAAAAGGACCATATATTGACGAAAAGCTTTTAACAAAGGTTTTAAAAGTAAAGGATACAAATTCAAATAAGCCTATAAGGACTTGGGCTCGAGACTCATCTATATCGCCTGAAATGGTAGGAGTTACATTTGAAGTACACAATGGGAAAACTTTTATACCTGTATATGTTACAGAATCAATGGTTGGACATAAGATCGGAGAGTTTGCTCATACGAGGAGATTTTCTGGACATAGCAAGAAAGGGAAAATAGCTAAGGCTACAGGAACAGTCGGACGAGTTGAGGAATAAATTTTATAAAAAACATGAAAAAAACAATAAAGGGGAATAAAAAAAGAATAAAAGAGAAGAAAACTAAAAAATTAGAAGAAAAAAAAGTTGAAGATAAGGAGAATGAAAATAAGCTTGATGAGAAAAGAATAGTTTATGCAAAAGCAAGATATATACCAGGGTCTCCAAGAAAGGCAAGGCTTGTTGTAGATCTTATCAGGGGTAGAAATGCCGAAGAAGTGTTACTAGAGTTGGATTTTATTCGAAAAAGAGCGTCTAGAATAGTACAGAAAGTTATAAAATCAGCTGTTGCAAATGCTGTAAATAATTTTGAGATGGATAGAAAAAATTTAGTAGTAGTAGATGCTTATGTAGACAAAGCGCCTACATATAAAAGAGGCAGGGCAGGTTCGCGCGGAAGATACAAGAAAATATTAAAAAGGAATTCTAATATAGTAGTCGGAGTGGCTGAAAAGAATAGTTAATTTTTATAATGATTAAATAATGGGACAGAAAATGAATCCTGTTGGACTCAGGATAGGAGTGAATAAAAACTGGAAGTCTGTATGGTATATGTCTAAGTACAAATACGGCGATACTGTGTATGAAGATTATAAAATAAGAAATTTTATTAGAAAGCATTTAAAATCTGCTGGTGTAGAAAGAGTAGAGATTAAACGCTATATGAGTAAGATAGAAATTGTCATAAACGTTGAAAGACCCGGGGTTGTGATAGGAAGAGGCGGAGAACAGATAGAAGATTTAAAAAAGGAGATAAATAGAATGGTTGGAAGTAAGGTTGAATTGAAGGTTATTGAAGTTAAAGATCCTGAAACATCAGCCCAGTTGATTGCAGATAGAATAAGTGAGCAATTGGAAAGGCGTGTTGTACCAAAGTATATAATGGCTAAAGTGATGGAAAAGGCTATCAGTACAGGAAAAGTAAAGGGTATAAGAATATGGGTGTCTGGAAGGATAAAAGGAGCAGAGATAGCTAGAACAGAAAAGGTACAATGGGGTTCAATACCTTTGCAAACTTTAAAAGCTGAAATAAATTATGCACTTACAGAAGCTCAAGTACCAAATGCAGGGAAGCATGGTATAAAAGTATGGGTTCTTAAGAAACCGGAATAATTAGAAAAAAATTATGTTACAGCCAAAAAAGGAAAAATATAGAAAAAAATTTAGAGGAAAAATGAGAGGCAATTCGCAAAGAGCGAATGCTATATCTGTTGGAGATTATGCTTTAAAGGCAGTGACAAGAGGTTGGGTATCAGCCAGACAGCTTGAAGCGGCCCGAAAGGCAATTGCTCATTATACAAAGAGAAAGGGGAAATTATGGGTCAGGGTTTTCCCTGATAAGTCATATACACAAAAACCAGCAGAAGTAAAAATGGGCGGAGGAAAAGGTGAAATTGAGGGATATGTAGCTGTAGTAAAACCCGGAAGAATCATTTTTGAAATCGGAGGTATAGAAAAAGAGATAGCTCAGGAGGCTTTTCGAAGAGCAGGAAGTAAATTATCAGTTCTAACAAAATTTATTACAAAGGATTAATGATATCAAACAAATTAAAAAAAATGAAAATAGAAGAGTTAGAAGATGAGCTAAAAAAGGCAAAAGAAGATTTGTATGATACAAGATTTAATGTACGGTCAGGAAGAGAAAAAGACTATGCACAGACAAAGGAGCAAAGAAAACATGTAGCAAGAATCATGACTTTAATTAATAGTAAGAAAAGAGGAAATAAAAAAAGAACTAATAGTATAAAAAATAGTATCAAAAGTGAAATTACTAAAGAAAAAAAATTAGATAAAATAAAAGAT
>Ga0180433_10010262_pt1 | contig 11307 bp, 9 predicted proteins | sample SS_ome_8_FD_132980 | JGI IMG/M metagenome (GOLD analysis project Ga0180433, IMG submission 132980) | Hypersaline lake sediment archaeal communities from the Salton Sea, California, USA - SS_1_D_1 metaG | ecosystem: Environmental > Aquatic > Non-marine Saline and Alkaline > Hypersaline > Sediment... | reverse complement strand
TCTACAATTTTGAGAATTAAATTATAGTTTTTTATATTTCAATACTTATTAAGTTGTGATCCTTAATTAGTTATCTATTAAAATTAATAATTTCTAGATGATGAGTTCTTAAATTCAATGATATTATTATGATTAAGTCTTATTGGTGATATTTTATGAAATTAAAACGAATTAGATCTGAAGGATTAGCGCATATTTCTTATTTTCTCTCTTCTGAGAATGAAGCTTGCATCATCGATCCTCGGAGAGATGCGAAAATCTATTTAGAACGTGCATGGAAGGAAGAAACAAACATAAAAATGGTCCTAGAAACCCACAGAAATGAAGATTATGTAATTGGTTCCATGGAATTAGCGGATGTGGTTGATTTAGAAATTTATCACGGGCCGGGTCTAGACTGGAAATATGGCAGCACAATCACTGACGGACAAGATTTTAGTTTAGGACTCTTAAAAATTAAGGCGATCCATACTCCTGGTCATACTGATGAAAGCACCTCGTATGTAGTATACGATACGACTTCTGGAGAGGAAGCGGTTATGGTTTTTACGGGAGATATATTATTTGTGGGAGATACGGGAAGAATTGATATGTATGGCCCTGATGAATCTAAGAGATTAGCAGGGAATTTGTATGATAGTATTTTTAAGAAACTTCTCCCACTTGGAGATCAAGCTATAATCCTTCCTGCTCATGGTGCGGGATCAGTCTGTGGGGCTGCAATAAATGCCAGAGAACACAGTACCATTGGTTTAGAGCGGACCCAAAATCCAGATCTGCAATTTACGACAAAAGATGAATTTATCGAAAATAAATTGAAAGAACACCATTACTACGCGCCCTATTTCCAGAAGATGGAAGTATATAATTTAGAGGGGCCTCCTTTACTTAAAAATACGCAGATGTTTAAACCCTATTTAGTAGGACACTTTCAAGAAGCAATTGACGAAAATGAAGGAGTAGTTTTGGATACGAGGGAACCCAGCTCTTTTGGCGCGGCACATATCCCAAATTCCTATAATATATGGTTAGAAGGATTGCCCTCCTATGCAGGGTGGGTAATCCCTTACGATAAACCTTTATTATTAGTAGTTAGAGATTTTAAAAATTTAAATAAAGCACACAAATATCTACTGCGTCTGGGTTATGATAATATAGAAGGCTATTTAGTTGGAGGCATAAAAGCATGGTATAGTCAAAATAAAGCCATCGATTCGGTAGGTTTAATCACTGTGAGAGATTTGAAGAACAAATTGGATAATGATGAAAATATTTTATTATTGGACGTGAGGAGTGAGTCCGAAAGAGAAGAAGAATATATTGAAAAGTCAAAACATATATATCTAGGCGAATTAACTGAAAGAATCGATGAATTGCCAAAAGATAAACCAATCATGACTTTATGTGGGAACGGGTCTCGAGCTAGTCTTGCTTCAAGTATTTTAAAAAGGCATGATGTTACTGATATTAATACCGTTCTGGGCAGTATGAAAGCTTGGAATAATGCGGGTTATCCCACTATTTAATATAAAAAATATAGGTGAATGAAATGGTTGATATTCTAAAGAAAGAATTAGCAATGAGTTTTGAGGACGCCGTTAAAAAAGTTGAAAAGGTATCTCAAGAGAACGGCTTTGCAGTATTAGCAACAAAATCATTAGATAAGATATTTAAAGAAAAACTAGGTGTGAAAGATTATTCTCAATATGCAATAATTCTTGTATGTAATCCCAAATTCGCCAAAGGTGCTTTAGACGTCTCATTTAAAGTGGGATTATTATTTCCGTGTAGTTTTGTGGTTTATGAGGAAAATAATAAGATTTTCGTGGCTCACACTTCAATAATGAAAATTGCTCCCGAAATAGGTTTTGCGCCCAAAGACGAAATGCAACCTATAATTGAAGCAACTGGCAAAGCAATAAAAGTGATATGGGATTTATTGTAAATTAAAATTTATTACCCTTTTTTTTATTTTTTTCCATCCATAGTATGCTACCAGAACATTACCTATACATAAGAGTGATATATATAGGATACCCAGAACTGAGTTTAGATTTGCTAATTGATCATAATAAAACATGTCCATATGTCCAAATGCTAAATACCATGTCATTCGGGGTTTATACCATATTTGAAACGACTTGGTAGAATCTTCGCCATTGACTGATTCATTAAATCTATCTAAAAAGTCGAGACCATAGCTATCAAAAACACCACCCATTGAATATCCATTTTCAATTACTGTTGTTAATAGGAAAACTGTTATCCTTTTCGCACCAAAATGCTTTGCAATAAGAGCATCTCGGACTAAATTATCATAACCATAACCGGCAGGTTGTCCATTCTGATACTGTATATAATCACTCCCGTATGCCGAACAGTTTGTAATCCCGAGATATACTCCCAGTTTATCATGATTACCATATTTCTCATCTAAAGCTCTTGACATGAGATCTAGTTCTGTATATACCCAGTAATGACCTCCATCAGAATAACTCACTAATGGATTTTCCATCGAATCTCCATAAGGCTTGGTTCCCATATAAACACCACGATAACTCATTGGAGCATATTCATCAAAACCATCTGTATTAAGATCAAGAAATGAAAATCTACGGATATAGTGAAGATCATAATCTTCATCAAAAATATCTATTGCGGGTTCCACATAATTAATCGCAAATAAATCCAATTCGGGTGCATTTGTTTCCATCCAATCGAAAAAGTCATGCCATTGTTGAATAGATTCGTCATGCCGATCCTTGTTTGGTGCAACATCAAAATCATGTTGGTAAAAAAGACTTGGAAACCATGGTGCTTCAATGTCAAAAGCTAATCCATTGGTATTGGTTAGATTATAATCCTGAATTACTGAAACCAGTTCTTTTGCGTAATTAAAAGTGTTTTTGAGGTTTCCATCCCATACAAATGCTCCGGGAAATCCAGGAATGCTGAAATAAAACGTGATATTGGGATAGGTATTATTATAGTAGGAAATCCACTTGACAAAATCTTGCTTTCCGGTAGCCTGAGAAATATTATCGAAGCAACATTGAACGAGCGTTGCGCTGTGATCATTTAGACTACCAAACACTACAGAATCATTCATCCCGTATCCTCCCCAGAATGCAAACTCTGCCTCATAATCTTGCGGATTAATGGTTATAGGAACTTGAATTACTCCAGGAATTGCTAAAATAACCAAGGGAATACCAGTTATTGATAAACTAATAAATAAGATTCTCTTAATCTTTCCCGTTCGGTATATTTTAAATAAATTAGGATGTTTCTTCTTATTTTTTATCCAGAAATATATCACATATAGATTCATTCCAATTGTTAAGAAAAGACCAACACATAAACCTATGAAAAGAATCAGTATGATAATAAAGGCAATAGGGAGAATATTTGCAAAACTCCACCATGGAAAAATAGATAAGAAAAAGAAGAGAATTGCTAACACTATATCTCCGATTAAAACCACTCCCGGTTTTAGTAGATCCACTGGGGAATCAGTAAATGAATAGGCAAAACACAGTCCTAAAAAAAACCAGAATAGCAAGGTTAGAAGAATGTCGGGCCATAATATAAGGGATGAATATAAAATCCCCGTAAGGATCATAATAAAGAGAACTAAGCAGATAGCGGTCCCTAATATTACTTGATTAAACTTTCTAATCCATGTAATCTTTAGGAAAGTTCTTGCAGGTTTTATTTCTAAGTGTGATTTATCTTTTTTGAAATTCATCTTAAGTAGAAATAGAGAAATTTTAGTTTAAAGAGTTTAAAGACTCTTTTAAGGTTTTTTCAAACAATTCACATACTTTATCAGTCTCTTCGTCATTTATAATTAGCGGAGGCTTAATTTTTAAAATGTTTTGGATAAAATACCCCGCGGTGGATGTGATTTGCATGGCTTCTCCGAAAAAGATCCCGTTCTTCCATCCAACATGTATCATTTTGTCCAATAATTCATTATGGGGTTCCCGCGTCTCTGGATCCTTGACAAACTCAACTCCAATAAACAATCCAGGACCGCGAATATCCCCAATCTCGGGAATCTCTTCTGAAAGATCTTTGATAAAAGCGGTAATCTTCTTTCCTTGTTGGTCTACATTTTCAAGGATTTCACTTTTTTCAAGAATTTCAAGACTAACTAATGCTGCAGCCATTCCCAGAGGAGGAGAACTAAAGGTAGAATGCTCTTCAAATTCAGTTAATGGGCGAAGCTTAGATTTTGCCACGGTCAGACCAATAGGCACCCCCGCCCCTGCCCCTTTTGTCAAGGTCATAATATCGGGTGAAATATCCTTCCCATAAGCTTTTTCGTACCATTCTGCAGCAAACATTTTTCCTGTACGTCCAAAACCCGTCTGAGCCTCATCATATGTCAATAGAATTCGGTTATCGGCACAAATTTTCTTTAATCCTTCTAAAAACTCTACGGGTGCGGGTATCATGCCTCCTGCTCCTTGCATCGGTTCGATGATACAGCCGATAGGCGTTCCCGTTTCATACATTTCGATTTTCTTACGTACCATTTCCAAGCATTCTAAGCTACATGACTTGTCCCGCTTTCCCTCTAACCCTTCTTTATAGTTCCAAGGGCAACGATAGCAGTAAGGAAAAAATGTGCGGGACCAATGTTCACGCCCCCATGCCTCGAATCTCATTGGTAGTCGCTGTGAAGCTCCCATCATTACTAAACTAGAGCCGTGATATCCTCTAGTAAATACAATAAAGCGATCTCCCTTCTTATTATTGATCATAGTCAATCGGATCGCACACTCTAATGCCCAACCCCCTCCAGAGTTATTGACACTAACTTTTCCTCCTTTTAATTGCCCGGGGAGGATCTCTGCGAGTTTGTTGCATAATTTCACTCTTACAGGGGTGAGAAAATACGACCAGGTATGTGTTGCTTTTTGGACTTGTAAATTAATAGCATAGCTGATGTCGGGATTATTATGCCCTAAATTGCATGTCCAAGCTTGGGCAGTACAATCCAAAATCTTTTCACCTTTTTGGGTTTTGAAATAAACAGAACCAGGGTCTTGGCTACCTATATAAATATGCTCACGAGCGTTGGTTAATAGATGATCTCGCCTACAAATTAAGACTTCTTCTTCATTTAAGGGGTTATTTATAATTCTTTCAATATCCTCTCTATTCAAATATTTAGGCTCATGCATAGGAAATCAACTTAAAATAAATTATATTCTAATAAGACAATGAATCTTATAATACTTCCTCGAATGATTTTAATTAATTTACTTTAAATTTGGGAAATCCCCTTAAAATTAGGTTTTAGGAATCAAAACACTGAAATTACTGCCTTGGGAGGGGTCCCCTTCAATTCTATCTTCCACCAAAATCTTCCCTTGATACGTTTCAATAATTTTTTTAACTAAGGATAAGCCAAGTCCCATCCCTTTTGACCCGGTGATCTTTTTAGCTCCTTTTTTAAAGATTATTTTCTTTTTTTCATCAGAAATGCCTATTCCATTGTCGATAAATTCTATTTTAACAATATCTCGTTCATCAACATTAATCTCAGAGATTTTTATCAAAATTTCTATTTTAGTATTTTTATTATAAGTAATCGCATTAATTATAATATTTTCAATTACATTTTCAAGTAAATCATTAGCTAGAACATAAACTTCATTGTTATTAGATTCAATCGCTATTTCAATCTTTTTCTGATCATATATTTTTTTGATATTTTCAATGGTTTTTCTTAAAACTGTTCCTAATTCAATAATTTGGATAGAGATCTCTCTATCTTCAATTTCAGATAATTTTCTTACTTTATAAATGATGTTTACTGCTCTTTCTGTAGATTTTTGCATTTTTTCGAGTAAATCTTCTACATTTACAGGAGCTTGTCCTTTATTCTTTTTATAAAAATAAGTCGCAAGTTGACTAGAAATAGTTTGAATACTATTGCTGATATCGTGAGAAAATAAATCCTTATAAAAATTTACCTCTTTATATGCCTTTTTATATCTCTCTTCTGATTCTTTTAACTTTTGTTCTGCTTTTTTCTTTTCAGTAATATCTGTTCCTATTGATAATATTCCAATAAATTTTCCTTTTTCATCAATTATAGCTTCATTTGCCCAGGAAACCCATAATTTCCTTCCATCCTTAGTAATATTCTCATTCTCTTTGATTTTAAATTTATCTGGAGAATTAAAAACCTCATTAACCATGATTTCTAAATCTTGTCCTGAGGTATCGGTTTTTGGTACTATAGTTCCAACAACATTTCTTCCAATTAATTCATCTTTTCTATATCCAAGAAGTTTTTCACCATATCTATTTATAAATTGGATATTGGCGTTTTTATCTAATTTTATTATTATCGTATTTGCCAGATCGACAAGTTGACGATATTCCTTTTCAGATCTTTCAAGTTTTTTATTTAAATATAATAAGTGTAGGTGATCTTCTATTACTTGTTTGAATTGGAAGAGTAATTCTCGAATATTATCATTATATATATTTTCTTTTGAATCCAAGATACATATCGTCCCAAAAACCCTTCCATCGGGATATAATAATGGAAATCCCATATAGGATATCATATTTAATTTAATATCGGGGTTATGGTCCCAATCTTTATCTTTTAATGCATTTGGAACGAGAAGCATTTTTTTTTCATTAATAACATTTTCGCAATAAAGACCTGATCCGATTAAATGCTCTTTATCTCCCACTTTATATGGATTACCCTCAGATTGACTGGAACGAAATACTCTAATATCCGGTAGGTCAATCTTCATGATCAAAGCTACGGGCACATTATTGACCTTGGCTAAAATATCTACTATGTTTTGCCATTTTTCCAAAACGGAATCAGATATGTCAATTTCATTGTCTTTTAAAGTGTCCACAGATTTGCCAATTTCTTCCATATCTTCTAATTTTTTATTAAATATGTTCCCCATAATTCAAAAAATCTTCTTTATAACTAATACAATTTGTCTATATTATGTTCTTCTTTATTGCCTAAAATTCTATGGTATTAATTTGATGCAATATTTATAAAATATTATTTTAATTAACATTTTTTATAGAAGGGTAATTCATTTTGATTTATGAGCCAAAAAAGAAATCATTAAAAAAACATAAAGTTCCAGAATGGTTTCATGATGCAAAATTCGGAATCTTCATCCATTGGGGCCTTTACTCTGTTCCTGCATTTGCCATTACCGGAATAGATATAAAGGAAAATGTAAGACAACATGGGATGGCTGGACAATTTAAAGAAAGCTGTTATGCAGAATGGTATTTAAATTCCTTAAGAATTGGCAATAATTCTACCTCTAAATATCATAACGAGAAATATGGCGAAGAATTCTCATATGATGAATTTATTCCTATATTTAATGAAGCAATTAAGAATTGGAATCCAGAAGAGATGGCGGAGTTATTTAAAAATATAGGCGCGAAATATGTGGTACTTGTTACTAAACATCATGATGGCTTCTTACTGTGGCCAAGTAAATATCCAAATCCGAAAAAAGAAAAGTATATGGCGAGTCGTAATATTGTGGCAGAATTAACCGAAGCAGTAAGAAAAAAAGGATTAAAGATGGGCTTCTATTACTCTGGTACTCTGGATTGGTCATTTAATCCCGAACCGATTAAAGATGTAATCAGTTTCATTGTCAACGGAGTAACTGAACAAGAATATATAGAGTATGTGAATCACCATTGGTATGAACTAATTGATGAATATGAACCTGTAATTCTATGGAATGATATTGGATATCCTCCTGGAGCAAGCATTAATGAACTTTTTGCGTATTATTATAGTAAAATTCCTGAGGGGGTCATTAATGATCGTTGGTTACAACTGCCCAAATGGGTAAGAAAAATCCTAAAATTATGGCCATGGAAGCAAATATTAACTTGGGCTGTGAATAGAGCATTTTTAAAGGGAAGCGCAGGGATGCCCGTAAATTATCACTGCGATTTCTTGACCCCTGAATACGGTGTATTTGAAGGGATAAGTGAGAAAAAATGGGAGCAGACAAGAGGAATAGGGAAGTCTTTTGGATATAATCAATTTGAAACGGAAGAGGATCATTTATCTGAAAAAGAATTAATTCATGAATTTGTCGATTTAGTTAGTAAGAATGGAAATCTTCTACTTAATGTTGGGCCTATGGCTGATGGAACTATCCCTGAGATTCAAAAAAAGAGGCTAATATGGCTTGGAGAATGGTTAAAAATTAACGGAGAAGCTATCTATGGAACACGACCTTGGTATAAAGCAGAAGGGAAAACTAGTGCAGGCACTGAAATACGCTACACCTCCAAAAAAGATATGTTATATGCAATTCTTCTAGGAAAACCTGCAAACGAAAAGATTGTTATTCCAAATCTAGCTCTCAGCTCGATAGTAAATGTTAGCTTATTAGGTTTGGATCAAATTCTAGATTGGGAACGAGATGATGATTCATTAAATGTTTCAATTCCTAAAGATCTTAAAAAATCCCAAGCCTACAGCTTAAAAATAGCATTAACTCCAAAAGAATAGCTTTTACTTAAATGTAAAAATAGCAAAAACACTACCTTAAAAAAAGAGTAAGAGAAAAAAAGTTCAGATTTATTCCAAAAGTATAGAATAGAGACGCGATCGTATCATTATATCATGGTTGTGGAATTTAATAGAACTTTTTTTTCCATAGCTTCAATTGATTTCATTTTTATTTAATAATTTGCGCTATAACTTATTAATTATGAATACTTATGCGAAAAACATATATTGAAAATAATCAGACAATACCTTTAACTCGTTTTTGAACTATATTTCTTTAAAACATCCTCTGCGGGAATATATCCATTCACGGTTTTTGGGCCTTTAAAATATTTCACCTTTGGCATAAGTTTAAAATAAAGAGCTTGAGTGGGGCAATTTCTTAGGCAGCTAAAGCAACCCATACATTTAGTTTCATCGAATAATGGGCTTTCTTTATAATCTATTGCATTGGTAGGGCAAATAGCCTCGCAAGCTTTGCATCTTTCGCATTTTGATGCATCAAATCCAATTTGAGTACATACCAGCTTATAGAAACTGTTCTCAAAAACTTTAAAGAACGAACGAATAAGTCCTCCTAAAAAAGTTTGTCTCGACCAGTCTATAGTTCCTTTTCCTTTTTTTATGATATCTCCAATTTTTACCCCGAATTGGAAGCATTTATCTATATTTTTTTTAGACCATTTCACATATTTAAACATATTCGTTTCAAACACGGAATCTCTTGTGGGGGATATGATTTCCAGCGCTCCAATAAATTTATATTGCTTTTTTTCCAATATTTGCCTTATATGTTTGATAGCTTCACCGGGTAAGCCTGCATTGGTATCGAAAAGGAAAAAATGAGCATTATTTTTAGATATCGGCATTCCCTCAATAAATTTCACCATATTTGGCGTAAATGCCATTGCATAAATAGGGGCTCCAATTCCAAACACTTCAATTTTTTTAAAATTTAAAGAACTTGCTCTCGAGGATTTTACTGGCAACAATTCTGGGTCCATATTCGTATATTTTAACCCCGCGCTAATTAGTTGTGCTACGTATTTAGTGTTTCCGGATGCGGAAAAATAGATTATAGGAATTTTCATGTGACATCACATTTATATAATGTATTTGATTTATTCTCTGCAATTGAAATATTTATCGATAAATCTTAAAAATTATAAAAAAAATTGATTTCTATAGCTGAAGCTACTCCTCATGAGAAATTTCCATTAAGTATTGTACTCCTTGCAAACTTCATTTCAGTATTGATTTATTTCATCGGAATTATAATAGTGCTCCAAATCGGATTGATTTGGATGATCATCTACATTATTTATATTATAATTTTAGAGATAAGTCTTTTAAAAAAGAACTGTGTATATTGTTATTATTATGGGAAAAGATGCGCGTTTGGAAAGGGAAAATTGGCTTCATTTCTTTTCAAAAAGGGCGATCTTAAGAAACTTCCGAAGAGACAGATCACTTGGAAAGATATCCTTCCAGATTTTTTAGTTTCTGTAATTCCTATCCTCTTGGGAATCATTTTATTAATATTAAATTTTAACTGGATTTTAATTATTTTAATCATTATCCTATTTTTTCTCGCATTTATTGCAATAGCGATTATAAGAACTATTTCATCATGCAAATACTGTAAACAAAGAGAACTTGGCTGTCCTGCAGAAAAATTATTTGATAAAACTAAGAAATTATGAATTAATCGCTATAAATTATTTATCGAAAATAAAAAACATATATATACTAGGAATCCTTAATTTTTTCAAGATATTTGAAATATGGTTTAAAAAATGGCAACTGAAAAAAGCATTTCTTTCTGTTGGCAGTGGCCCTGGCGCGCATGAGAACGCGCTCTGCATTGGTTAAATCATATTTTATTGCTCACATTCTTGAATACCTTTCATAACTTTTCAGAAAGTATCACTCTTATTTTCTAAATGTGCTTTATTGTATTGAATTCCAGTATAGTAAAGCCACACATCTATAATGTGTTAATAAAATTGAGTAAAAAATTAAATGGAAATAGAAAAATGTTAAAAGAAAATATAATTGAAGAAAATTTGGATGGGGTCTACTATCATCATAAAAGACTGATTCATAATTCCAAAAATAAGGCAATCCCTGATAAAGAAATCTTTAAAAAAATAATAGATTTAATGTATAAAAAGAATTCGTATATGCTCGGTCCAGAGAAATCAAAAACTGCTAGGTTCATTGCTCAGAATTCTATAGATGTGTATAAAATAATTAGTGAAAAATTAAAGAGTTTAGAGTAAAATGTCAGAACAAACTATAATTGAAGGGCTTCAAAAAATTGTTAATAACATTAATTTAACCACTGATGAAGCAGAAAATATTATGAGAGAAATAATGAGCGGAAACGTACAGGATTCTCAACTAGGGGCGTTTTTAACTGCTCTTAATATGAAAGGTGAAGCAATAGAAGAAATTATTGGTTTTGCCCGGATAATGAGGGAGTTCGCAAATCGCATTGAACCCCAAGTTGAAGGAGATTTATTAGATACTTGTGGAACAGGCGGCGATAAAATAAAGACCTTCAACATTAGTACGATCTCTGCTCTGGTGGTGGCAGGATCTGGAGTAACCGTAGCGAAACACGGCAATCGAGCCGTAACCAGTAAATGTGGTAGTGCGGATTTACTCGAAGGTTTAGGAGTTAAAATTGCTTTACAGCCCGAAGAAGTGAAAAAATGCATAGAAGAAGCGGGAATTGGGTGTATGTTTGCTCC
>Ga0180433_10010261_pt1 | contig 11307 bp, 9 predicted proteins | sample SS_ome_8_FD_132980 | JGI IMG/M metagenome (GOLD analysis project Ga0180433, IMG submission 132980) | Hypersaline lake sediment archaeal communities from the Salton Sea, California, USA - SS_1_D_1 metaG | ecosystem: Environmental > Aquatic > Non-marine Saline and Alkaline > Hypersaline > Sediment... | reverse complement strand
TGCCTCCTTCACCTGAGCTACAAGCCACACCTGCCTCGTAACAGGCAAATCCTTTTTAAGCTATTTTCTGCGTTCCACGATGTAGGCCGCCAGTTCCATTAGAGATTGACGCGCTCTATTATCTGGCAGCTTTTCCAAAGCTCGGCTGGCTCGAGAGCAAAATTCCGAAGCCAGTTGCAGACACTCATCGATAGCCGAAGAATTACTAATTCTTTCCACGGCCAGCATCACGCTTTCCGCATCTTTAGTTTCAAAAATGCTTTTTATCAGATTGTCCTCAGGATGTGACTCGGCAAACAATATTGATGGCAAGGTCATTGTCCCTTCGCGCAAATCCGAGCCTACCGGTTTACCCAGTTCACCTTCTTCACCAACAAAATCCAGGACATCATCCACAATCTGAAATGCCATACCGAGATTATGGCCATAGTCTCTCATTGCCTCTATGGCATCCTCGGGAGATTGGCTTAACACAGCACCGGACTCAGTTGACGCCGAAAAAAGGCAGGCTGTCTTGGCACCGATCCAGGCAAAGTAATAATCACGAGCACTTGCCGAGCTAAAGGCAACACTGGTTTGCTTTAATTCGCCTCCGGAAATAGTCATCAGAGTCTGAGAAAAGAGCCTTACCGCCCTCAGGTTACCCGTGCTTGCCGCCAGACTGCCGGCCTTAGCAAAAAGGTAATCACCGAGGAGCAAGGCTCTGCTCGAACCCCAAACCTGGCTAACCGTAGGCTTGCCACGGCGAAGCGGTGAATTGTCCACAATATCATCATGCACCAGTGTAGCGCTATGAAGAAGTTCTATCGCCGCCGCCATCGGAATAAGTAGAGCAGAGTCATAGACATAAAACTTACCGGCAAGCAAGGTAAGTGCCGGCCTAATCCGCTTCCCACCGTTCTTCAAGGTATATTCCAGCAGCTGCGCCAACAAGGGAAAACCTGAGTCAGCTATCCCTTCCAAGCTTTGCTCGACCTTCCCCAGGTCTTTCTCGATAGGATTGTAAATACTACTAAGATCCAATTGACTCCCCGGTTCCCAGACGGCTGGTTTCCTCAGCAACAATGCTGTCATCCAGCTTATGGAACAGTGGCTTTGGCTCTGGTATCTTTTGCCCCGGCACCGGTGATTGAACCTGCCAGCCAGCTGTCTCAATGCTGCCATCAAAGCCGAGAAACTTATGAAGCTTTTCAGAACTGAAAGGCAGGAATGGGTAAAGAACGGTCTTCAAGGCTGCAAGCACCGACAAGGCTATATAAATAGCCGTAGCCGAAGCCTGCTTGTCCTGCTTGATAGTTTTCCATGGAGCTTTATCATCGAGGTAGCGGTTAACCTCCTGAGATAACACCATAGCTGCCTTAATGCCCTCCTTGAAGTGGCACCCGTAAAGCAGTCTATCAACATTCTGAAGCGTCTCTTGAGCTTTAGTCAGAAGGCTTTTATCCTGGCTATCAAACTCGCCAGGTGTCGGTACTGCCCCGTCAAAATTACGGTAGGTGAAAGTTAGAACGCGATTAACTAAATTACCATAGGTCGCTACCAGCTCATCATTGTTACGCCGCAGGAATTCACGCCATGAGAAATCGGTATCTCCGGTTTCCGGCATATTCACCGATAGCAGATAACGCAGAGGGTCAGGGTCATAACGCTGCAAATAATCGGGAACCCAAACTGCCCAGTTGCGACTTGTAGACAACCGCTTCCCCTCGATAGTCAGAAATTCATTGGCCGGGACATCATAAGGAAGTATCAGCCCTCCATAGCCCATTAGCATCGTCGGCCATATTAGCGTATGAAAAGGTATGTTGTCTTTGCCGATAAAGTAGTAGCTTTTAGCACCGCCGCTCCAGAAAATTTTCCAGGCATCAGCATCTCCCTGCGCTTTCGCCCATTCCTTGCTGGCTGAAAAATAACCGATGACGGCTTCGAACCAGACATAGATGCGCTTGTTCTCAAAACCCGGCTGAGGCACGGTGACACCCCAGTCTATATCACGGGTTATCGCCCGGTCTTTAAGCCCGCCCTCCAAAAAGCCCAGAGTAAAATTCAGCACATTTTGGCGCCAGTGTTTCTGTTCTTTAACCCATGCTTTCAGCCTGTCCTCGAAGGCGCTGAGGCGGAGAAAGAAATGCTCGGAAACCTCAAAGCGCGGAGGAGTAGAACAACGGCGACAGCGCATATCGAGAAGGTCGCTGGGATTCATGGTCCGACCGCACTCGTCGCATTGGTCACCACGTGCTTGCGGGAAATTACAGTAGGGACAGGTACCTTCAACATAACGGTCGGGTAGAAAACGCTGGCACTGCGGACAATAGGCTTGAGGCACGGCATCTTTATAAATATAGCCTTCTTTCAAAAGCTTAAGGAAAATATCATGAACGGTCTGGGCATGATTCTCCGTGCCAGTAGCAGTAAACAAGTCCCAGGATATCCCCAATTCCTGCCAGCAATCGAGAAATTCCTTGTGATATCTGCCTACTATCTCCTGAGGTGACTTGTTTTCCTGTTCGGCGCGCAGTGTGATGGGCGTCCCATGCTGGTCGCTGCCTGAAACCATCAAAACCCTGTTCCCCTTTAAACGATGATACCGGGCGAAGATATCCGCCGGCAGGTAAGCCCCGGCAATATGTCCCAGATGAAGCGACCCATTTGCATAAGGCCAGGCAACCCCAATAAAAATAGTCTCAGACACTGATACTCCTCAAAGTAAATCTAATTCCAGATTCTATTCCGAATCTGCTCCTGCGGGGAAAAAGGTCAGCACCTCTTCACCCTTTTCCTTTACATAAGCGGCATAGCTCTTGGCTAAACAGCATTCGACACATAAACGAGACTTCACGCCTTCCTCTTCTTCCATGAGCAAATACCTCTGCCCTTGCTCAATCAGGCGCTGACAATTGTCACATTTAATTTCGCCTACAGAGACACATCCACGATTCATCTCAATCTCCTTTAACAGCCTTTAACCACGCTTGATAAAGTTTCTTCTTCGATATACCGCTAGCTTCAGACAGCCGGGCTACTGTTTCCTTAGCACCGGCTCCTTGCTGATAAAGCCTACGTAGCTCCTGTTCAATCTGCTGGCTAATCTCAGGTTCTTGCCCCGCTTTCCCCTCGATGACCAGGGTAAACTCACCCCTTGGCTGAACAAAGTGCTCTATCGCCTGGCTCAACCTGCCTCTGAATACTTCCTCATAGACCTTGGTAAGCTCACGGCAGACAGCCGCTTTTCTATCTCCCAAGACCTCCAGGGCATCGCTCAACGTCTCCAGAAGTCGATGTGGAGCCTCGAAAGCAACCATCGTCCACGGCTCATCAGCCAGGGACTTAAAAAGACGTCGCCTGGCTCCCTTACGCCGGGGCAAAAAGCCCAGATAAAGAAACTGGCTGGACGGCAGCCCCGAGACCACCAGAGCCGTAACCACCGCCGAGGCACCTGGCGCAGGCACAACAGGAATGCCCCGCTCAATAGCGGCAGCAATAAGCTCATACCCGGGGTCGCTCAACCCAGGCATACCTGCTTCCGAGACCAGCGCCACGTCTTTTTCCTTCAGGCAATCCAGGAGATATTCGAGCTTAGCCCGCTTATTATGCTCATGATAGCTGGTCAGCGGTGTCTTTATACCATAAGCATTTAGCAACTGGCGTGTGGTACGCGTGTCTTCAGCAGCAATCAACTCAACCTGTTTCAACAAGCGTAAAGCCCGCAGAGAGATATCTTCCAAATTGCCAATCGGTGTAGCTACTATATATAGCGTCGGCACAATTTAACCGCCTTAATTATAGCCCACCTTTGATAACTGGTCTAGCCCTTATACTCGCCCGTCATTGCGAGGAGTACCGATTGCATCGGGACGACGTGGCAATCTCAGACAAATGCAAAATATTACTTATTACTGCTCTTTAGAAGTAGACAAGTCTGCGAATGTACCTATCTTCAACTTTTTACCCGTCATTTTGACTTTTAATTTTTGGTTTTCAATTTCATTTTTTCCCTTGACTTCGGCTCCTCATCTTTGATATATTCTCCAGAATAACCCGCGGACAAAAACATGGCTGCACCGAAATTCAAAGAAATGGAACGCGCTTACGGCTTCGAAGAGGTCGCCATTGTCACGGGGGACATAACCATCAATCCCGACCAGACGAACACAGAGTTTAAAATCGGAAACTTCACCTTCTCCATACCTATCATTGCTGCAGCTATGGACGCCGCCGTCAACCCGAACTTTGCCATCCTGATGCATAAGCTAGGCGGACTGGCGGTTCTCAACCTGGATGGAGTGCAGGCAAGATATAAAAATCCAGAAGAAATAATGGCTAAAATCGTTAAAGCCCCTGATAATGAGGTCACCTCGCTGCTCCAGAAGATTTACTCAGAGCCCATCAAAGATGAACTTATCGGCGAGCGCATTCAGGCAATAAAGCAAGCAGGAGCTACCTGCGCCGTCTCCCTGATCCCAGCCAATACCAAGCGGTTGTCAATGGTTGCCAAAGAAGCCGGCGCCGATATACTCGTTATTCAATCCACAGTTACCACTGCCCGCCACATCTCAAAAAGCTACCGCGGCCTTATATTTTCCGAACTATGCAAGACCGTAGGCCTGCCAATCATAGTCGGTAATTGCGTAACCTACAGCGCCGCCTTAGAGCTTATGAGAACCGGAATCGATGGTATACTGGTTGGCATCGGCCCCGGCGCCGCCTGTACCACCAGAGAAGTTCTTGGTGTAGGCGTTCCGCAGGTAACAGCTACCATGGAATGTGCCGCTGCCCGTGAAGCGTACTTCAAGGAGACAGGTAAATATGTGGCAGTCATTACCGACGGCGGCATGCGTATCGGCAGCGATGTATGCAAGGCTTTTGCTTCAGGAGCCGATGCTGTAATGATCGGCTCGGTCATGGCACAGGCTGCAGAAGCACCAGGTAAAGGCTATCACTGGGGCATGTCACATCCTCATCCCTCATTGCCCAGAGGTACCAGAATCAAGGCAGGCGTCCGGGCTCCGCTGGAACGTCTTCTCTTCGGTCCCACTTCGGCTACAGACGGTACTGAGAACTTTGTCGGTGCCCTACGCACCGCGATGGGCGTCTGCGGCGCACTAACCATCAAGGACATGCACAAGGTCAAAATGGTAATAGCGCCGTCCATAAAAACCGAAGGTAAATATTTCCAGGCAATACAGGGAATGTGCTCCGGCTAGAAGCCTCTAAACAAAAACGGAAACGCAAAACCAGATACCAAAGCCGACCAGAACCAGAGCACAAATACCGAATACAATATCCTGAGCTTTCCGCGTCCACAGATGTCTTGTCCTGAACACACTCATTGAAACGCCCTGCTCCCAAATCAAATCACAGGACCAGTGTACCACTGCAAAAGCAACCAGGCCCCAGATGCCAAACTGAGCGGCAGTAACTATCAGAGCCATTCCTATAGTCGCCCACCACAGGAAGAAATACGGGTTAGCCCCAGTCAACACGATTCCGGTAACCAAAGAGTTATACGGTAAGTCGGCAGATTCTCCCACGTTTTTGCGAATGCCCCGAAACACCATTAATCCCATAAAAATCAACATCAAGCCGCCAGCCAGTCCAACAACCTGTTTAACTTCCGAAGAGGTAAAGAATTGAGCAAAACCGAAATAGATAAGGGCCATTAAAGGCAACTCGACAACGGCATGCCCCAGGGCAATAAAGACACCGGCGTTTTGTTCACGGTAGCCCTTAGTGATAGTGGCTGCGGTAAGAGGACCCGGCATCATAACGCCGGAAAGAGATATGCCAGCGGCTGAAAGCAGGAAAATACCCAAGCTTGAATCCATGAGATGGACGTCTAAACATCCTCCTCTTCTTCCTCCACCCCGGTCTCTAACTCACCGCCAACGCGAGGCAATATTGCAGCAGCTCTAGTTTTACGCTTAGCGGTCCTGGACAAACCACCGGCTGACTTCTTGAGTTCGGTAACTGCATCTGCTGATAGTCCTTCAGGCAGCAATAACCCATTGACTCCAGCTTCAAATAAACCGCTAAGCTCATCTGCACTTATCATTGAGCTCAGGGTTACCAGCAACGGTTTATCCAGCAGCTCGGCAAAGCGCTGATAAATAAGCAAACTCTCGACAGTAACTGCAGGCTCATCACCAGCTACAAGCACCGCGTCGATCGATAGCGGTAATCCGTTTATCGCCCTGACCAGACCGGGCTCCAGCGACGATTCTATTTTTAATACCCTGCCCATTCCCTCCTTGCTCACCGCTTCGAGCGGCGTCTTCAGCCCAAAAACCACAAAATCGCAGCCTATGTCAATAGACTTGGCAACGGTATCCTTCTCGGCGCTTTCCAGAGATATCCCTAGGGGAATATAACCTACAGCCTCGGCCAGTTGCGCAAAGCTCTTAGCGCTAAGACCCTTAATGCCCAAAATACCGGCATCAATGCCAGCGGCGGCCAAGCTGCCGGCGTCACCGGCACTTGCCTTGGACAGACTGGCAACAATTAGCAGCGGAGCACTTTCCTCCTCAGTAGACCTACGGAAGCCAATAGGCGGTGCTGTCCCACGATAAACGCGCTGTATCTTTTCTGCAAACTTGCTCATCTTCTTACAATCAATGGCATATTGTAGGCAAAATCAAACGGAAAAGCAAAATAAAGTATGGCCTACTTGGCAACTTGCCTTAATTCATCCATTAAATCATTCCACTTCTGCAACCACTCTTCATGAAACTCGTTAAACTCCTCGTTCAAGTCCTCAAGCTTTTGAAGCAGTTCGTCAATTGAAATGGCCGGTGCCTCCTCTATTTCCTCGGGCTCCTTGACAGTCGTCTCAGGGGCATAACCAATGACTTTCTCCACTGCTCCATAAAACTGACTATCCCAGGCAACGACCAAATCACCGCCAATGCTTTGCGTTCCGACTATGACTCTGACCAGCTGGGGCATCTTGGCTTCCTCGGACTTTAAGTACACAGGAGATACATACATTATCGAGTCACCAATGGGTATGACCAGGGTATTCCCCCTGATGACAGTAGACCTTCTGCTCCACAACGTGAATTGGGAAGCCATTTCATCGTTCTGGTCTACACGTGCTTCGAATTGCATAGGTCCATAGACCAATTGTTGCTTGGAGAACTTGTACACAATGACCTTGCCGTAGTTTTCAGCATCGCACCTGCCGGCAACCCAGGCAATAAGGTTCTGCTTCTGTTTGGGCGTGAACGATTGCATAAGCAGAAACTCAGCACTGTCCTCCCCCGGAAGCCTTATAATCACATAGTAAGGTGTTATGTTCTGCTCCTGATTCACAAAGAACTCCCTGCCGATATCCCACATATCCTCTTTGTTATAGAAGACCTTTACATCCTTCATATGATATGTCCTGAACATATTGGTCTGTATAGTAAACATGTCTTCGGGATAACGTATATGCTTCATCAAATCGCCGGGCATCCCGCTTTTCGGCTTAAACATATCCGGGAACGCTTTCGCATAGGCTTCTATTATCGGGTCATCATCGTCAAAGACATAAAAGTCCACAGTTCCATCATAGCCATCGACCACAGCTTTGACCGAGTTCCTTATATAGTTCACGTTTCGCCATGTCGGTTGAGAGTAGGGATACCAGCCAGTGTTTGCGTACATATCCTGTATCCAGTCTATACTCCCATCATCCCTCAAAACAGCATAATTATCGGCATCCTTGTTCAAAAACGGGGCTAGCTTGCCTAATCTGCCCTTCACAGTCCTTTCCCACAATACCCTGGAACCACTACTTGTCTCGCTGGAAAACAATATTTTTGCGTCACTGAAATATATGGCAAAACATAATCTACGCAAAAACGAATTCATCTCAACCCCACCACTGCCTTCGTACTGGCAATAGACATTATCGTCACCGCTGGGATAATCAAGCTCATTCAATCCGGCACCGACAAAAATATAATCTCGAGTCAGGTCCCCAAAATAAACCTCAGGCCTTGAAACATTCAACTCCTCCACGGTGCTGACCGGCGGCGTGTCCTTTATCAGTAATTTAGGCTCGTTCATAACAAACTCATTCACGGTATTGAGTGCCAGTCCGTAGCCGTGGGTATACATAAAATGCAGGTTAAACCAGGTCTTATCCGGTAGTCTATATGCGTCAATCTCCCTCACCGACAGCATAACGGCGCGATAACTGCCATCGACAACATACCTATCGATGTCAATATCGGGAAACTCATAGTATGTCCTCAATATCTGCATTTGCCTGTAGGTATCCTGCAACGCGCGCCAGTCCCATAGCCTGATATTATCGAATGTAACCTGATTTTCACTCATGTCCTCCGGCGTAATAGGCTTGACATCAAAAACGACCTCCTCCCAACTGTCTATGTCATATGCCTGCCTGGTGAACTCTATATTGTAGGCAAGATATTCAGTCTCCTTCTTAAGCTCGTTAGGCCTCACGCCATATTCCTGTATCAGCGATGGGATGAGTCCCAATCCCACCACCCAGCAGACAACTACGACAGCTCCAGCAGAGGAGGCAACTAGAACACTAAAGCGCCTTCGGATAGCCAGGGCAAGCAAAACCAGTGCAAAAATCACCAGAAAGGCAATCAGCCAGTTATTGGCACCGATTGAAAACATGTCCGTTGCCCCAACACCATACACGACACCCCTGGTAGAAAATAGATAGGAAAACCGGGCAAGGTATCTAATCCATGCTAAATCGGCAACAGCCAAAAATCCCAGGCCGCACAGATGGGCAACCATAATCCGAGTATCAAACGTCCTGCCAGGGATTAAGACCTCATAGGCATCACGGCGCAAATAAAGATAGATATAGAATATTCCAAATATAAATATGGTAATGCAGAGCAAAAGGAATAGAAGCTCAGCTATGGAATTGAGTAACGGCAATTTAAACACATAAAAGCCAACATCGAGCCCAAATATCGGGTCGGCGATGCCGAAATTGCCTCCATGAGCGAACCTGATGGCTTCATCCCATCTGCCATACAATCTCATGCCCATAACCAGGGGGATGACAACCAAGCAGGCTATTGAGATAGCCTTAAGTGCTGTATAGCCCGTGTAAGATTTTTTATCCAGCACGCTCTTGGTGAGCAGCCAGAAGCTTATGCCGATAATAAGGAGAGAAACAACTAATACCGCAGCATACAAAAGCCATTTGACAGAAAAGATTTTCCAGAAAACGGCAACCAGCCCGACACTGGAAAACAGAAGGCTGTCTATATAGACCCCACAGAAATACAGCCCGAAAGTGACGAACGCTACCCACAAAAAACTACTGATAATCGCCACCACCCAGGACATCTTCCTCAAACCTGCTAGAATGAATGGAATAGAACATAACATATAAAGTACGGAGATAATAAATCCAAGCATTGGCTTCCCCCTTTCTGTAATCAGCTATATACAGAACATTATAACATACGGCTTTTTCATACTTAACAAACCCGCCGGACCTGTGTTAGCACCCTTTAAGCAGGTGCTGTAACCTCTATACCTGAGGTGAACTTTGGAGTGTTTGAATTATGAGCGGGGTAATGCTAATATGACCAGATTAGATGGCAAGCCAGACTAACATAAAGATGCGTATCGAAAACCTCTGCCTCTCCTTCGGCGGCGTTAGAGCACTTAGAGATGTGAGCCTGGAAGTAAGGGACAAGGAGATTCTAGCCATCATCGGACCGAACGGCGCCGGCAAGACCTGCATTCTTAACTGCATAAACGGCTTTTATAAGCCACAAGAAGGCGAGATACACTACGAGGGACGAAAAATCACCCGGCTTCGCCCGGACAGGATAGCTAAAATGGGCATAGCCAGGACATTTCAGAACATCGAGCTGTATTCCGGCCTGAGCACTTTAGACAATCTAATGGCTGCCAGGCATGTCTTGATGAAGCAAAGCACGCTGAGCAGCACCCTATATTTCGGTCCAGCCCACAAGGAAGAAATCGAGCATCGCAAGGCAGTGGAGGATATCATCGATTTCCTGGAAATAGAGCCGATTAGAAAACAGGTAGTTGGTGCTCTGCCCTACGGAATGCGGAAGCGGGTCGAGCTAGGCCGAGCGCTGGCACTGGAGCCCAAAATACTGCTCCTCGACGAACCTATGGCAGGCATGAACCTCGAAGAAAAAGAGGACATCGCCCGATTTATCATAGACATCTTCGAGGGACAGGGAGAAACCTACCCCGAAACGCCAGCCCTAAGAGACGGGGTCAGCTGTATTATCCTGGTGGAACACGATATGGGAGTGGTGATGGATATAGCCGACAGGATTGCAGTCCTCGACTTCGGGCTCAAGATTGCCGAGGGCACACCAACTGAAATCAAGACCAATCCACAGGTTATATCGGCATACTTGGGCGAAAAATAAGAGACTGTGATCTGCTACCTCTAATTACCAACCAGCCTCGATTTTGGAATATAGTATAAACATCCCTTAACAATTAGCTATGCAAGTGCTATGATATAGCCAGCCAATGGAGCAGTGCTATGGAATGGCGATGGTCGGTTTGGGTCATTTTGGAGTTGGCTGCCACTATTGGCATGGCATTCCTGACGATTTACAGTCGCAACATCATTCCCACCCGCGTGCGCAATCTAGGCATGCTGCTTCTTTCATTGGGAACGCTCTACATGTTTTCGCATGCCATGGAAATTGGCATCAGCTCACTTGAACTAAAATACTCCTTCTATAAACCACAAATAGTGATCCTTGCTTCCATAGCCAGTACGTGGCTAGCTTTCATAATACAGTATATCCATGAGAATTACCGTTTTAAGCCCCGTACCATTATCTTACTTTGCATCTTGCCTGTTGTTGCTGTAGTCTTAGCGGCAACCAACAACATACACCATCTATTGTGGCCTGGCAATTTCTTACCGAGTCTTAATCCTTTCCTAATTTGGTACGGAGCAGAACCTGCATATTGGCTTTTGGTGATTTGTAGTGGGGCAGTTTTTGGATACGGTGTTTTTTTACTGGCTGGACATCTGAGGCTCATGGCAGAATCTATTCGTGGTGACGCATATAGCATCCTTGTTGCAGCCATCGTTGTTGCAATATTTGCTGCTTTTGCCACAGTTAGTGTTGAAAAACATACACCGTATCCGCTTTCACCCATGGGCTGGGGCTTAGTAGGGGCATTTATAATAATTTTAATTGGCTTCCGGTTTTTACGTACTACATACATACGCCCGATAGCTCAGCAGGCTGCTATTGATAGCTTAACTGAGGCATTAATAGCGGTGGATAGCCAGGACCGCATAGTCTATATGAACACGGC
>Ga0180433_10010260_pt1 | contig 11308 bp, 13 predicted proteins | sample SS_ome_8_FD_132980 | JGI IMG/M metagenome (GOLD analysis project Ga0180433, IMG submission 132980) | Hypersaline lake sediment archaeal communities from the Salton Sea, California, USA - SS_1_D_1 metaG | ecosystem: Environmental > Aquatic > Non-marine Saline and Alkaline > Hypersaline >... | reverse complement strand
CCGGGGATGTCCACCCGCCCGGATATTACTTAATTACCTGGGTTGTAGCACACCTGGGCTTTTCGTCGGCCTGGGCTTTCCGGTTGCCTTCGGTGGTCTTTAGCCTGTTGGCTGTCTGGATGGTTGGGGGCCTGTCTGTTTACGCCAATCTAAACCCCAGGGGCCAAAGGGCCGCCGTGTATTGTATGGCCTTTATTCCCCTGGGCCTACACTACGCACAAGAAGCCCGTATGTATGCCCTATTGCAAACCCTGGTTTTGTGGGCCGTCATGTTGTTGCTGTTACAACGATGGGGACTCCTGGCCCTGGCTACGACCGCCATACTCTATACTCATAACTACGGCCTTTTGTATGGCCCGGCCCTGGCCCTGGTTGCCCTGATCGTTCACCCTGGCAAATGGCGGGCCTGGCTCCCGGCCCTGTTAATCCCGGTGGTATGCTGGCTGCCCTGGGCCGCCGTGCTATTTGGTCAAATGGCGGAGGTTGCCGGGGGGTATTGGATTCAACCCGTCACCCTGGGGGAAGCGCTTAACGTGGTCTATAAACTATTCTGGGCCTTTGCGATGCCCAGCGAGTTTATCGCTCCCTCTATCATGGTCGTTTTCGGGCTGGTCTTTTTCGTGGCCTGGCGTCTAATCCGCGAGCAGGGCCACCCCCGATTGTGGCCCTATCTGGTTGTCATGGCCGCCTTGCCCTTTGCCCTGGCTGTTGGGGTCTCCCTGGTATGGAAGCCGATTTTGCTTTTCCGCCCCCTGGTCGGCTGCGCCCCGTTTTTCTATATCCTGGCGGCCTGGGCCTGGTCGCGCCTATCACGCATAGACCGCCTTTATATGGCCGTTTTGGTCGTGCCCGTCTTTGTGGCTGGGGTGGGCGGTCATTATCTCTATAATGCCGAAAACAAAGGAGACGTGAGTCCCTGGATAGAAGCGATCCGGGCAGAGTGGCAAGAGGGTGACGCGGTTCTATCGGTCAATGATAATTCGGAGATTGCTTTGGCCCTGTATGCCCCAGAGATAAGACATTACAAAATGCCCGCCTGTGGCCCGGACGCCCTGGGAGCGCTGAGTGAGCGCACGCGCGCCGCCCTGGGCTTTGTGACGCGAGACCCCGCAGAGATCGACGCCGGGCGGTTATGGATCATCTACATGAAAGGGCCAACGTCCCCGGCCTGTACCTATGAATCCGTAAGCGATCTAATCGGGACCACCCCGCCATTTATGACGATCAAGAAAGACGATTACACGGACGCCAGTATATATCTCTATGACCAGTACTAAAGAGCGATTGCGCCGCATGGGGGTAAAAGCCCTTTCCGTTTTCCCTGTCAAGGTAGGGGAGCGGGAACCCAGCGCGGGAGACGTGGCCGCCGATCATGGCGGAGACAAAAAGCCCAGGGCCGGGGGGTATGCTGATCCCATGCTAACCGATGCCCCCAGGGAAACCCCAGAGAAAAGCACAGACCCGCTTAGGCCATCCATTCGCAAGATGCCTAAAAAGTGGCAAAGAAGACTCCGCCGCCTGGTCAACACCATTAAGCGGCTATGGCGTTTTTTGGTCGAAATCGCGGCCCGGTTTTGGTACTTGCGTCCCTGGCGAGAATTGACTCCAGAGGAAGCCTTACAAAAGCAGCAAAAAAAGGAATTACGGGAAATGGAGAAACTGCTAAGGCGGGAGGCGCGCTTATATATTCGGCGGATACGAAACCGCTTGACCGCCCTGGGTCACTGTTACCGCTACAAGAAACATGAGGAAGATTTTATCCAGAGCGGAGTCCAAGAAGTGAGATTTTCTCATGTGGCTATGCAAAGAGATGCTATTAACTTACGCATCAATACGATGAAGCTACCGCGCAATGTCTCTATATTAAGCCTGATCGAATCCGACGTATTAACCGATTTATCAATCGCTTGTAGACATAGAGTCACGGCCCGCTATAACGAGAAATTCGGGGCCTGGTATATCATCGAGCGGGCCACGGGAGTCCACGGGATTCCGCGGCATGTCGATTTTAGCCAGATGATCGAGACACTCCCCAAGTCATCGGACGGCCTGACCTACCCCCTGGGTAAGACCAGGAACGGAAAGCGCCTATACAGGTCATTGACTAATGCCCCACATGCCTTAATCGCAGGGGCCACGGGGAACGGTAAAAGTAATATGGTTAACGCCATGTTAGCAACCTTTATCATGAGGAACGCCCCCGCCGATTTACGAATCATCCTGGTAGATTTGAAGGGGGGATTAGAGTTCACCTTTTTTGAGGGTATCCCCCACCTGTTACCGATAGAGGGGGTCACGAAAACCGGAATCATAGAGCGCCGCGAGAGAGTCCCTGATGCTATCGAATGGCTGATTAACGAGGGAGAAAAGCGCATGGATATAATCAAAGATGCTGGGCATAAAGACATAGGAGGATATAACGCCCGTCGCAGAAAAAACCGCCTGGGGCGTATATTGTTTGTTATTGATGAATGGGCCGATATTGCCCTAGTCCCCCGCCTGGGGGCCAAAGCGGAGGATTTACTAACGAACGTTACAAGCCGCATGAGAGCTACGGGGATTCATGTAGTGTTATCGACTCAAAGCCCCAAGCGGGAAGTTATCAAGACCCTGATTAAAAACAATCTCCCGGTCAAGATGGCCTTTGCCTGTTCGTCTAATGTTGCCAGCATTTTGATATTAGATAACGCTGACGCTAACGGGCTGGAACCCGCGGGGCGCTTTGTCTATCAACACGGAGCCGATCAAGTTGAGACTCAAGCGCCGTTTGTGTCCGATCACCAATTGAGGCAAATAGTGAGCGCCGTCACAAGCGGGGAAGATATAGCAATGAGTCACCGGGCAACAGTCCCCGCTGAGGAAATTATAGAATACGCTATAGAAAAACTTGGCGGAAAGCTAACCGGGGATGATCTGTTTCAGGAATTCCAAGGGCGGCTATCATTCCACGAATTAATAGATATGCTCAAATCATTAGACGGCCACGAATTCGAGATCAACGGAGTCCCGTATGTTATAAACCCGCCGCGGGGGTCTTTGGGCCGTTCTGTAGAATTCGTCAATTTTCATGATACAGTGTCACCTGTCGATGTCGAATCATGAAGAATGAAGAACGAAGAACAAATCAAAGGAGATAAAAAGATGAGTAAAACACGTGTAGCCATTCTTGTTATTTTGATCTGTGTCATGGCGTTAGTGTTAATCGTTTTGGCGCTACTCCCCCAGGGGGTAAGTGCCCAGACCGCAACACCCACCCCGACTCCAGATGTGGGCTACTATATGGAGATGACAAGCGGAGAGCATTTTCGTATTGAGCGCGAGGTCACATTCGGTGATATAGCCGTAGTGATTAGCACGGCGATAACATCCCTGGCCCTGTTTGCCCTGCTGTTGTTTGAAGTCGTAACCCGCTATTTGATCTAGGAGTCCAGGATGAAAAAGCTAACCCACCAAGAGATCATGGCCGGTGATGTGGATTTTATCATTCCCGATGAAACCCCCTTACCTGACCAGGTTAAATCTGAATTGCATTATTTTTCACCAGGGGTGCGTATGGTAAACAAGCGCACAGGGCAAAGGGCCACGCGCTACACTGTTCCCGCCAGTCGTCTATGGGAATGGCTAAAGATTGCCAAACAAGAGCAAGCCCCGGCCCCCGCGTTTGGCGGGCACTATCCAGACGGGGCACCGGTAACAGGAGATGGTAGTTAATCATGAGATGTCATTACAAAGATTGTGATAAAGAGGCCGTGGAGTGGGTTGATTTTGACGATGGTCAACCTAGTTGTAAATTTTGCGCTATTTGTGCAAGTTTGGTTAGAGGAATAGCCGGTAACGTTGTGCGAGAAGAATTTCATGACGACGACGACGACGACGACGACTACGACTACGACTACGACTACGACGATAAAATTAGTCAATGCAATTGATTTTGTCTCTATTCCCCGGTATAGACCTGTTGGGCCGCGCCTTCGAGCTAGAGGGCTTTTGTGTTGTGCGTGGCCCTGATTCCCTGTGGGGTGGGGATATAAGAGACTTCATACCCCCGGCTGGCCGCTTTGATGGAGTAATTGCCGGGAGTCCCTGCCAAGATTTTAGCGGGGCGCGCAGGACGCCCCCCACTGGCTACGGATTGGAAATGTTAGGGGAGTTTGCCCGCGTGGTCTATCAAGCCTCCCCGGATTGGTGGCTCTTGGAGAACGTCACACGAGTCCCCGATGTTGTTATAGATGGCTACGCCGTCCAGCGATTCAACCTGAACGCCCGCGAATGTGGCATGAGACAACGCCGCCCGCGGGCCTTCCAGTTTGGGAGCAAGCGCGGACTCGTATTGATCCCAGAGCGCACCCAACCAAAAGGGAAAGCGGCCCCGGTATGTCTGGCAAGCGAGGGGGCCGACCCCGCCCGCCGTACCTGGCCGGATTTTTGCGAGTTACAAGGATTGCCGCGCGGTTTCTCCCTGCCTGGAATGACCATAAAGCAGAAGTACAAAGCGGTAGGAAACGGAGTCCCTATCCCAATGGGGCGCACCGTGGCAAGGGCTATCCTGGGGGCTAAGGTCAAGTATAAGGATGTTAAATTGTGCCCTTGCGAATGCGGGCGTATCCTGAGGGGCAAACAAAAAGCCGCGGGGGCGGCATGTCGGAAGCGATTAGAGCGCCGCCGCAAGCGTGACAGATCGATCACCGGGGACGTTCGAGCCGTCACATATCCCCCAAGTGTGAGGAACCAGGCTACAACGAGTCAAGCTCTGTCGCACCTGACCGTGACGGTCCCAGGGCTGGGCCGCTAAGCGCCGTCACAGTAAAGGAGTCTTTGTGCAATATCCAGGCGGAAAGAACGGGAGCGGAGTATATCAAACCCTGATAAACCAGATACCGCCCCATGACGTTTATATCGAGGGCTTTTTAGGGAGCGGGGCAATCATGCGCCGCAAGAGACTCGCCCGTTGGAGTGTGGGCATAGATAAAGACTCCGCAGTATTGGAAATGTGGAGAGAGATAAAAAAGGGGTTTAGATTAGGCGGGAATATTACGCTATTGAATGATGACACTATAGAATTCTTGGAAAGCAGGGGGCGCGGGTATGTCGTCACTGGGGCTGGTAGGATGCTTAATAAGAAAAGCACGCTTTTATATCTTGATCCGCCCTACCTGATGGAAACCCGATCATGCCGCCGCCCGATCTACAACCACGAAATGAGCGACTCTGACCATGAGCGCCTTTTAGAGATCATAACGGGGCTACGTTGTATGGTGATGATTTCGGGTTATTATTCGGAGATGTACGTTCAGGCTCTTGACGGTTGGCGGGCGATCCAATACCCGGCCCAGACCAGGGGCGGGCGCACGGTGACAGAATGGGCATGGATGAACTACCCAGAGCCTACACAGTTACATGATTACAGTTACCTGGGGGATGATTTCCGGGAGCGGGAGCGCATCAAGCGCAAGCGGACCAGATGGGTTAACCGCCTGTTGACTTTGCCGCCCCTGGAAAAAGCCGCTATCATAGAAGCCTTACAAACAATCGAATAACCAGGCGCTGGAGCATCACCAGGAATGGCGATACTTCAGCATCGTCGTTTTTAGCGAGAAGATATCCAAGGCGTGTAGGGGCCTTCTCGCCGTTTCTGGCGATGCCATCGAAGACACCGCTATTTTTGGCGATAGATGCCGGTGAGTATCGTCATTTTTGACGATGCCAGATGATAGGGGCGTGACTGAGTCGGACTCGTTGTAGCCTGGTTTTTCACACTTGGGGGATATGTGACGGCTCGAACGTCCCCAATGATCGATCTGTCACGCCTGATATCATATCGCCATAAATGGTGATTGGCCATTATCGCTGCTTTTGACGATGTTACCTGGTTATCCACCAGGGGCCGCTACTCCACCCTTTTTACTAAATCATCCAGAGTCGGGGCGGTATAAATCATCATCGTTTTTATGTCCTTATGGCCCAAGAGATAGGCCAAATCCCGCAAGATTAGCGCGTCTGTGTCCCCTTCTTTTCTTCTCCGTTCCAGATAACGTACCGCGAAAGTGTGGCGCAGGACATGCGGCCCGAACTTGTCCAGTTTGGCAAGCTGGGCGTATACCCCCAGCATCCGGTAGACCGCGCTCCGATCTTTGAGCGGCCCGCGCTGGCCGTGGAACAGGGCCGAGTCGGGGTTGCCTGGGTCTGGATGCCCCGCCGCTTTGTAGCGGTCTGCCGCTTTCCTGGCGTCTATCGCTAGGGGTATCTCACGATAATTGCCACCCTTGCCCTCCCTGACGATCACCAGGCCAGACCGCTCCCGCGTGACCACATCCCCCACCCTGAGCGAGAGCAATTCATCCACCCGGATTCCCGTCGCTAACAATAGCTCTATGATGGCAATATCGCGCCGATCCCGGCCCGCGTGGGCCTCGCGAACGAATCGCCGTTCATCGGCCCGGCTGAGGGCCTTGGGCCTGATCGTAGGCAAACTCAGCCCGTTAATCTCCGCTACGGGGTTGTCCTCCCTGATGCCCTGGATTATGCACCACTCAAAGTACTTTGATAGGGCGCTGAGTCGCTGGTTGATTGTGGTAGGGGCCGCCCGCTGGGTGGTCTGTTGATGGCTTTTCCAGTCCCTAACATCCCGCGGGATGACGCGGGCGGGGTCGAAGCCCTGGCCGTATGTGGCCCGATCCCACTTTATAAAATGATTGACCGCCCGCCGGTAAGCCGCTAGAGTATGCGGGCTTTTGCCGCGCTGGTCGAGATAGTTTAGCCATTTACTGAGAGAAGAATCGGCGCTCATTTGGCTCCTGTAAATTTATGTTGCCAGATTTTCGGGGCTTAGGGGCTGTATTTTAGCAGAAACGGCCCGCGATCGTGGGGCTACTCGCAACATAACCTATATTATGTTGCTGGTTTATGGGGCCTTTTCTTAGGTAAGTAATCTAAGAAAATATGGAGCGAATCGGATAGGACAAGCCCCGCGACGGGCCAGACCCAGGCCCAGGAAAAACGCAAGGGGGGCACAAGAGCGCGGGCCTGGCTGAGATAGAATTCCAGGGCGGCCCAGAAACCCAGGCGGGAGAGCAACACCGGGCGGGCGTAGGGATAGCCCAGGCCCCAGAGCCACGCCAGACCCCATAGAATAGCGACCAGGTAGACCAGGTGAATCGCCGTGCTGATAATATACGAATGGCTGAGAAAATGCCGGTGGGGAATCAGGCGGGCATAGGGCCGCCAAAGAAAACGCCAGCCAAAGCCCAGGAAAGCGTTAACCCTCTGGGCTAGATTGGCGGGCCGCGTATGGCTCATGTCTAAATCAGGGGAGAGAAACAGGCCACTTAAACACCCCAGGCCAAACAACACCGCTTTATCTGGCTGGGCTGCCCCGGATACCCCCAGGGCGAAACCAGAGAGCGCCGCCGCTCCCATTGTGGTTAGCGCGTGAGTCTTGCCGTCTGGCATTCCAGGCCCCGGTAATAGAGCGGCATAAGGGGCACGCGCCCCGCCGCCTCTAGCATCACATCCAGGGACATTTTCGACTCGCATCCCTGGCGATCATCAAAATAGATAGGGGACTCCCCGATCTGGAGTCCCAGGCGATAAGCGATATAAAGAGTCTCCGCTAGAAAAGCATAGCCATTCGAGCGCACCTGATCAAGCGGGATTCGTTCTAACGCCTGGCTGCGCCAGACCCGGAAAGCCCCGGTACAATCCCGCAGGGGAAGCCCCAGCCAAAAGCGTATATAACGATTTGCGAAAGCCGAAAGCCACAGGCGGAAGCCCCCCCAGGTGGGAGCTATCCCGCCGCCCTCGACATAGCGAGAGCCTATCACAAGGTCAAGCCCGCTAAAGCGGAGCAATTCAACCATATCTGGGAGCCGGGCGGGGTCGTGGGAGCCGTCCGCGTCCATTTGGGCAATCAGCCTGGCCCCACTTAATAAAGCCCGTTTCAATCCCATGACATAGGCCGACCCCAGGCCCAGGCGGGCGCTCCTGTGTATAACTTCGATCCGCCCCCCGGCCCAGGGAGAGCGGGCCATGTTGTCGAGTATCGCGCCTGTTCCATCCGGGCTATTGTCGTCTACAAACACAAGCCAAGTATAGAGACTCGAATCTAATAGCGCCCTGGCGAGGCCGGGGATATTATCGGATTCGTTGTATGTGGGGATGACTACGGTAATCTTTGTCATTGTGAGCTGCCATCGTTATTTATAGCGATAGATGATCCCATACCGCTAAAAGCGGCGATGTCGGCCAGACCGTCCAGGAGGCCCCCAGAGCGTCGAATGCTCCGCGCCATAAAACTACACCCGATTTGCAAATAAGGCGCAGAGCGCCCCGGACACGCCGGGAAAGCGGTACTCTGGGAGATCATCACAAGTTAATTGTTTTCCTGTGTGGTTTCCTGGGGTTTCCGCCTGGTAATCTTATTGATCAAATCGCCGAGTTTGTCTCCTCCAAGCGTGGCAATATCCCAGGCCGCCGAAGCTAATACAACTATTGTGAGTCCCGTCGAGAAATAGCCTTCTATCTCTGGAGTCAATCCTGGCACTTTGGCCGCCACAAGCGCCAGAGATGACCCAAAAACAAAACATATAAGCCGGGCAGCATACTCTATAAGACGCGCCACAAGTCCTGAGATAACCGGGGAGACATCCCCCGGATTTTCCCTGTTTAGCCGCTTGTTTATGAAATCTCCAATCTTGTCCCCTCCAAGCGTGGCAATATCCCAGGCCGCCGATATTAATACGATGGATGTGATACCGAACAGGAAAAAGCCCCTTATGTTATCGGCGTTTGGTAATACTGAAACGCCCGCCGCGGTTAACATCATAGAAACACCCAGAACAAAGCATATTAACCTGATGGTATATACTCCGATTTGCCCCGCCAGACGTTCGAGAATTTGAGCAAATCGCCCTTTATTTTCGTTTTTCTCTTTTTCGTCATTCATCATTTGACTCCTTTTCTGTGTATTTGTTGGCAATATCTCGTAGCGCCGCGGCTATACCTTCTATCGCCTCAACGCGTCTTTGATCCATGTCATCTTGGCTTTCAAATAGTTTTTTGAGTTTGAAGATGACAAAAGCAATGAATACAAACCCAAAAACGCCCATAGTAATACTGGCTACTTCATTGGCTAATTCAAGATTTTCAAGCATAGATTTACCTCGTGATTTTGTCTACATATTCGGACGCCGCCCCATTACAGAGCGCATCCGTTACAGGCGCAAGCGCGCCCCATTCATAAGCCATACCGCGGTTGCTGGTCTCTTTGAGTACAGACTCGACGCATCCCGGCCCCGCGTTGTAATTGATTAGCGCCAAGCGCCACATGTCAACGTAAGACATGAGCGCCCCCGGCCTTTGGTGGGTGATGTGGTCAACGACCCCGCCCACCTGGGCAACATTGGCCCGCAAAAGCCGGGCGATAAACGCCACATCCCCGGAGTCCTCCAGGGCAGCATATCTCAACATGGACTGTTGCCACGTTTCCAGGTTGTAAAACTCCTGCCCGCAATCATCACCAAAGTAGGGCACACAATAGGCGCTATAGGATTCCTGATCCCAAAGTAGAAGCGTATCGACTCCGTTTGGCGTGATGTGGCCCGGCCCGGTTTCCTCCCAATCATCGGGGGTATAGGGCCAAAACTGCGACTCCTGGGCAATAAGACGCTTAAGCAAAGCTGATGGGATGCCCTCTAAGGCCGCCGCCGCGCTTATCTCGCTATCGAGCCGGTTTTGCCATTCTCCCACCTGATCCCGCGCCCGATCCAAACCGCAGGGGGACGCGTAGCCGGTGGGTAATAATCCTTTATCCTCACAATCTAAAGCGTAGACTCGCCCCGTAGCGATCAAGCGCCCGGCCAGATAGGTATAGGGCTGGTCGGTCGCTAAATCCGGGGGACTCTCTAACCAGTGGGGGAGATCATCGGGGGGAAAGGCCCGCCAGATATGGGCGGCCCGGTCTGGTATTCTAACGCCCTCCCAGGGCTGGCCCAAAACATCGACCCGAAAAAGGCCGCCGAATTCCGCCCCCCTGATGGCTACTACCTGAGTCTCTGTGCGATCCCCAAAGCTAGAGACGGCCCAGAATTCTAGTACCTTGCCGCTTGAGTCTGTTGGGGCGATGATAACCTCGCAGGTTGTAGCATCATTGCACACAAAGGGAGTCCCGTCTAAGCGGCCCTCTATTCGTGTAACCGTCTCCCCCTCTAGATTCTCCCTGGCCCAGACCTGTAAAACTTCGGGGCTTTGGCCTGGTCTTAGGCCAATCTCTAGCGGGATGTCGTAGAGTTGAGATTCGACCATTGGCCTACTGCCCTCAAATATCAAATACAGGCCGGGGCATTCTTCAGGGGCCTCCATAACGGAGGCGCACGCGGGAGTCGCCCGGTATTGATAGGCGATACTCTCGCCACATTTGGCCGCAATTTCTTCGGAGTGTGGCGATCCTTCATATCGAACCGAAAAATAACATAATGTCTCATTATCAACATATCTGGCAAGCCTCCAATAATACGCGGTATAAGAAACCTCGCGAATCCCTGTTCTACCCCCAGCCTGAACGGGAGCGGGAAGCGCAAAGCACAAAAGCGCAAGGGCTGTTAAAACGCTAATCCGAAAGTGGGGCAATTGCCCGCCCTTTATTTTTGTCATAAAGGCCGTTAATGCGATTGGACTTGATCTGTAAAATATCCCTGGTCATGCGGTAAGCATCACGCACCAGGCGCACGCGGGGAGTCGGATAGTGATACCATTCGACTCCCTTTTCGATGATCTGATAACCTAAGCGGTTAGCGATCACAAGCGCCTCTACATCGAAGGCCCACCCGTCGATAATCTGGCGGCTGAAAATCTCCGCTGCTGCTGTGTCTGTGAATAGTTTGTAGCCGCATTGCGAATCCTGGACGCCGGGCAATAAGAGCGCCCTGACCAGTAGATTAAAAACACGCCCCGAAATATGGCGGGATAGTGGCTCATTGATCCGCCTCGCCCCACTTGCCTGGCGTGAAGCTATAACCACATCTACCCAGGGGTGCATAGATTCCCAGAGTTGACCGATTACCTGGGGAGCGCAGGACGAGTCCGCATCAAAGATCATCCGAAAGCGCCCGCGGGCCTCTATCATCCCGGCCCGGATTGCCTTACCTTTGCCATTGGTCTCTAACGAGATGGCCCTTATCTCTACTTTTGGCCCTGATGACATAACAAGCGACTCGGCTATTTGTCGAGTCCTGTCCTGGCTGCCATTCTCGATAATAAGAATCTCTGATTTGTAGAGTTGTTTTCCCAGGTACAGAAACAGGCCCCGTACCGT
>Ga0180433_10010259_pt1 | contig 11308 bp, 17 predicted proteins | sample SS_ome_8_FD_132980 | JGI IMG/M metagenome (GOLD analysis project Ga0180433, IMG submission 132980) | Hypersaline lake sediment archaeal communities from the Salton Sea, California, USA - SS_1_D_1 metaG | ecosystem: Environmental > Aquatic > Non-marine Saline and Alkaline > Hypersaline >... | reverse complement strand
GTTGGATATATGAATTGGAGCTTCAAGCTCAATTATACCAGCCTGGCGAGCAGCTCGACGGGCACGGGAATGGCGCTTAATCATATTGGCGCCTTCTACTATCACCCTCTCTTTATCAGGCCAAGCATGACGCACTTTTCCCTTTTTCCCACTATCCTTGCCAGTAGTTATGACAACGGTATCATCTTTTCTAATTTTCATTTTATAAAACCTCGGGAGCCAAGGATACTATCTTGGCAAAGTTCTTATCTCTAAGTTCTCGAGCTACAGGGCCAAAAATACGGCTACCTTTAGGATTATTCTTATCCCCTAGAATGACTGCGGCATTCTCATCAAATCTAATATAGGAGCCATCAGTGCGACGATACGGTTTAGTTACACGCACAACCACAGCCCGCACTACCTCACCCTCCTTAACCATCCCATGTGGTATGGCTCGCTTCACCGTGGCTACAATAGTGTCCCCTATATGCGCATATTTCCTTGCCCCAACAGAGACATTGATGCACATAATTTGCTTAGCCCCGGTATTATCGGCTATCCTCAGTCTGGTATAAGTCTGAATCATTCTTCTGCTACGGCTTAGTTGCAGCTACCTCTCTTTTAGATATTACCTCGATTACCCGCCATCTCTTCTCTCTGGATAAAGGGCGAGTCTCGACAATCTTCACTGTATCTCCAATTTTACAGTCATTATTTTCGTCGTGAACTTTGTATCTTTTGGTAACTTTGATTGCTTTCCTATAGAGTGGATGGACTTTCTTAGTTTCTACGGCTACTACGACAGTTTTATCCATCTTGTCACTCACTACCAAGCCTTCTCTAACTTTTCTTCTACTGAGATCACTCATCTTATTACGCCAAGTTCCCTTTCTCTCAAAATAGTTACAATCCTAGCAATTCTTCTCTTCACTCTAGGGATCTCCCGATGATTCCCTAGCTGTCTAGTAGCCAGGCGAAAACGTAGGTTAAAAAGTTCCTCATGAGCTTCTGCAAGTTTCGTTAACAACTCTTCATTATTGAGAGCTCGTATTTCGCTAGCTTTCAATTCTCTGCCTCTCCCTTTTTACAAAACTAGTAGCTATAGGAAGCTTGTACGAAGCCAGGCGGACAGCTTCCGAAGCTAGATCCTCCTTTACATCAGCCAGTTCGAACAGGATCCTGCCTCTCTTAACTACGGCTACCCAGTGATCCGGAGTACCTTTACCACTACCCATCCTTGTCTCCGCTGGTTTTTTTGTCACAACTTTGTCAGGAAAAATTCGTATCCATAGCTTACCACCGCGATGCAAGCGACGAACAAATACACGGCGGGTTGCCTCAATTTGTCGCGCTGTTATCCAAGCGGATTCCTCGGCTCTAATACCAAAGTCCCCAAACACAATGGTATCCCCACTCTGGGCGCTACCCTTGAGCCTTCCTCTATGTACCTTGCGGTACTTCACCCGTTTCGGTTGTAGCACTTTTCTCCTTCTTTTCAGGGATAAAATCACCCTTGTAAATCCATACTTTTACGCCAATCCGTCCCATTAACGTGTGGGCTTCAGTAAAACCATAATCAATATTAGCACGCAACTTATGCAACGGCATTTGTCCTTGACGGATAGTTTCACTTCTGGCAATTTCAAGTCCACCAAGTCTTCCACTGCAATTTATCTTAATTCCTTTAGCGCCAGTCTGCAAAGTGCGGAAGGATGCCTGCCTCATAGCTCGCCGGAAAGGTATTCTCTCTTCAAGTCGTTCAGCTATGCTCCGAGCTACTAAAGGAGCCTCAAGCTCCGGGTGGTCAACCTCTCTAATGGTCAATCTAATTTTATCCCCACTGACTTTTTCCAGGTCCGACTTCAGTATTTCTACATTTTGCCCCCCACGACCAATCAAGATGCCAGGACGAGCTGAGTAAAGAGTTAAATGTACCTCGTCTCCCGGCCGTTCAATTTCCACGCGGGCAACTGCTCCTCCGGAACATTGTTGTTCAATAACTCTACGTAGCTTTAAATCATCCAGTAAAAATTGTGTATAGTTTTTCTCGGCATACCACCTGGCTCGCCAGTCTTGATTGACTCCCAGTCTGAAACCACAAGGATGAACTTTCTGTCCCAAAATTATTCCTCCTCTTCCGTAACGAAAACTGTAATATTACTAGACCGCTTTAAGATAGGGCTCACCCTACCTCTCGACTGGGGGCGGTATCTCTTCAAGGTATGCCCTTTATCAGCAAATATGTCAGTGATTCTAAGTTCAGCAGGCGACATTTGAAAATTGTTTTCAGCATTTGCTACTGCTGATCTAATTAATTTAGACACAGCCTTGGCTGTGGGTGTAGGCACAAAACTAAGGATATTCAACGCTTCGTCAACTTTTTTGCCTCTAACCATATTTATCGCTAATCGAACCTTCTGAGGCGAAATGCCAACTTCCTTAGCTACCGCTTTTACCTTCATCGTACCTTATTTTTTCCTCGCCTGTTCAGTTATTTTAGCTTTAGTGATATGCCCCCTAAATGTTCTAGTAGCCGCAAATTCTCCCAATTTATGCCCCACCATATTTTCCGTGATGAAAATGGGCACATGCTTCCTACCATTATGCACCGCAATAGTGTGGCCTATCATTTCAGGCAAAATAGTAGATGCGCGAGACCATGTCTTTATCACTGTTTTTTCGCCCGAATTATTGAGTGACTCTATTTTCTTCAGTAATTTAGCATCGCAAAAGGGTCCCTTTTTAAGCGACCGTGACATCTTCTTTCCTCCGTTTGAGAATCATCTTATCCGATACTTTGCGGCGACGTGTCTTATGTCCTAAAGCGGGCTTTCCCCAAGGAGTTTTCGGAGACATTCCCCGCGGAGCTCTGCCCTCCCCTCCCCCATGTGGATGATCACGAGGAGTCATAGCAGAACCCCTGACTGAAGGTCGCCAACCTGACCAGCGTTTCTTGCCAGCTTTGCCCAACTTGATATTCTCGTGGTCAACGTTGCCTATTTGACCAACAGTAGCCCAACATCTATGATGAAATTGACGTAGTTCACCCGAAGGGAGTTTAAGCACAACATATTGGCCTTCCTTATTTATGATTTGGGCAGAACTTCCTGCACTATGAACAAGCTTTCCGCCTTTGCCCGGCTCAAACTCAATATTATGCACTAAAGTACCCACAGGAATGGACTCCAACGGGAGAGCATTCCCAAGTTTTATATCAACATCCTCGCCTGCCTGTATAGTATCTCCCAATCTAATGCCTAAAGGAGCGATTATATAGCGCTTTTCTCCATCAGCATAATGAATTAGGGCAATGCGAGCTGACCTATTAGGGTCATATTCAATGGAAGCTATTTTCCCGGGTACGGTAATTTTATCTCTCTTAAAATCGATCAGGCGAAGTTTACGCTTACTCCCACCACCTCGATGACGCACAGTTATTACACCTCGACTGTTACGCCCTGCTTTCTTTTTCAGCGGCGCTAGTAAGGATTTCTCAGGAGTTCCCTTGGTTAACTCTTCAAAAGTAGCACCAGACATGAATCTCCTGCCCGGAGAAGTTGGGTTATAAGTCTTTAATCCCACGAATCGCTCCTTATTTATGCGTCCTTTGCCAGCGAGTTTTCTTAAGAAGTTTTTTATGTCTGTGTTTAGACATCTTCTTTTTTCTCCACTTAAGAACTGAACCCATTAAACACCCTCGAAGAAAGTAATTTTGTGTCCCGGTGCCAAGGTGACTATTGCCTTTTTCCAAGGTGCGCTAGTAACCTGCCTTCTACCGAATCTCCTTGTCTTGCCAGGCACCATCATTACATTGATTTTACTTACCTTTACCTTAAAAGCTTGTTCCACTGCCTCCTTAATCTGATACTCTGTAGCCTTATTAATCACCTCAAAGGCATATTTGTCTCTCTCTTTAAGCAAAGTAGCCTTCTCAGTAATTAAAGGACGCCGTAGAACATCGTAAAGATGCAATTTATTTACCCCAAATTTGTTCAATGTTACGTATTGCCGGTACAGTGGCTATCAATATTTCATAAGAAAGTAAATCTAATACATTAACCAGGTCCGAAGGAATGACTTTAACTTTGGGCAAATTAGACGCCGATTTAACCACATTTGGCGTCGATTGACCAGTAAGAATTAAAGTTGAGTCATCAATGCCAAGTGAGGATAGAACATTTATCATGGATTTTGTCTTTGGTTCCTCAAAATCAAGTTCCTGCAACAGTCTTATATTTCCTTCTCTGACTTTGCTGGAAAGCAGACATTTCAAAGCTAACTTCCTCATTTTCCGGGGCATCGCCTGGCGATAGGTACGCGGCTTAGGGCCAAAAACTACACCACCTCCTCTAAGAAGCGGCGATTTTACATCTCCCCTTCGCGCTCTGCCAGTATGCTTTTGCCGATAGAGTTTTCTCGTGCTCCCTTTAACATCTCCCCTGGTCTTGGTAGACACAGTACCGTGGCGTTTATTGGCTAATTGGCCGACCATTGCTTGATGAACTACCGCCCCGTTAAAGGGAATATCAAAAACGGCCGGGCTAAGTTCTATCTGGTCAACAACTTCACCGTTTAAGCTATAAACTGGCACTTGCACTTCCTGTTACCTAACTTTTTCAATTATTAACAACGCACCATTGGCTCCAGGTACTGCACCCTTCACCAAAAGCAAATTATTCTCTGCGCTAACTTGAATTATTTCAAGATTACGCGTTTTCACTCTTCTATTTCCCATATGTCCTGCCATCCGTTTTCCTTTAAGTACCCGACCGGGAAAAGTAGCAGCTCCAATTGAACCAGGCGCGCGATGGCGGTCAGTCTGCCCATGAGTTTTAGGGCCACCGGCAAAATGGTATCTTTTGACCACACCAGCAAAGCCTCTTCCCTTAGAAAAACCAGTTACATTTATTAGGTCACCTTGCTTTAGAAAGCCCATATCTACCTTGTCACCCCTCTTGACCGAGCTAACATCATCTGTTCTGAATTCTCGAAGATAGCGAACATTCTCCAAGCCTTGAAGATGTCCATGTTCCGCAGAGCTAAGCTGAGATTGCCTTACCTTATTCTCAATAAAGCCCACTTGGATCGCATCATAACCATCCGTTTCTCGGCTCTTTACCTGAGTTACCACGGAAGGTCCAGCTTGGATAGCGGTCACCGCTATCGCCTGTCCGCTTTCCTGAAACAGTTGCGTCATTCCTATTTTTCTACCAATGATGCCTGGAAACATAGTCTTAGCTATAACTTAATATCTATCTCCACTCCCGATGCCAAGTCAAGATGACTCAGTGCATCTATAGTCTTGGAACTCGGTTGCAAAATATCTATTAACCTCTTATGTGTCCTGATTTCAAACTGCTCCCTGGAATCTTTATCTATGTTAGAGGAGCGAATAACGCAAAATTTTTCAATATGAGTCGGTAGCGGCACTGGGCCAACCACTATAGCCCCTGTACGTTCCACTGTCTCCAGTATTTGGCTTACTGCTTGATCAGCTAACTTATGATCGAAGCTCTTGACTTTGATACGAACTTTCTGGTCAATCATCCACTTCTCCCCATTCTAGTGGCAATTTGCTGAGTCAAATCCTGAGGCAATTTTTCATAGCGATGAAAGCACATAGTATGAGTCGCTCTGCCTTGACTGAGCGACCTCAAATCTCCAGCGAAACCGAATATTTCCGCTAGAGGAACCAGACATCGGACAGTGGAGAACTCGTCGCGACTTTCAATGCCTTCGACGTGAGCTCTTCGAGAGTTTAAATCACCAATAATGTCCCCGACGAACTGATTGGGAGTTGTTATTTCCACTTCCATAATTGGCTCAAGAATAACAGGTTTAGCCTTATCTATCCCATCCCTCATAGCCATGAAGGCTGCCATCCTGAAAGCCACCTCTGAAGAGTCGACCTCATGATAACTTCCATCATATAGAATTACTTTTACATCTATTACAGGGTAACCAGCTAATCCTCCGCTCTGTAAAGCTGACTTGGCACCCGCTTCTACTGAGGAAGTAAATCCCTTAGGTATGGCCCCGCTCCGAATCTGGTCACGAAACTCAAACCCGCTCCCACGTTCACCTGGCTCAATTCTAAGCCAAACGTGCCCATATTGTCCTTTACCACCGGATTGACGTACAAATCTCCCCTCAGATTCCACAGGGCTAGTTATTGTTTCCTTGTAAGCGACCTGAGGTTTACCCGCATTGACCCTTATTCCATATTCACGAAATATACGGTCCATCAACACTTCGAGATGGAGTTCACCCATCCCGGAAATCAAAGTTTGACCCATTTCCTTGTCATGGTAAACCTTGAAGGTAGGGTCCTCCATAGCAAGTTTGGCCAGAGAATCATCTAATTTGTCCTGGTCAACTTTACTTTTGGGTTCAACAGCCATAGAAAGCACCGGTTCAACAAATCGTATAGCTTCCAGTAGCACTGGCCGTGTGGGATCGCAAAGGGTATCACCTGTCGATGTCATCCTAAGCCCCAGGCTAGCTACAATACTTCCGGTCTCAACATGATTAATTTCCTCACGGTGATCAGCGTGCATAACATATAATTTTCCTAATCTCTCTTTCTTATCTATGCTGGAGTTCAAGATTTGCGCTCCGGCTTTTACCTTGCCCGAGTATACACGCAAGTAAACCAGTCTGCCCATAAACGGATCAAAAACCGTTTTAAATGCCAACGCAGAAAAAGGTTCATCATCGCTCACCAGTCGAAGGATCTCCTTTCCGCTTCTAGGGTCTGTAGTCGAGATGGGCGGGATATCTAAGGGCGAAGGGAGGTAATCTACAATAGCGTCAAGCAATAGCTGGATGCCTCTATCTCTCAAGGCGCTGCCACAAAGAACAGGCACGATGCAGTTAGAAAGGGTCAGCCTTCTTATAGCCGCTTTGATTTGAGATGCGGACACATCTTGCCCATTAAGGTAGAGTATCATAATCTGCTCATCGAGCTCGGCTAAGTTCTCAATTAATGCCTGGCGATGCTTGGCCAGCAGAGTCTCGCTGCCCTCTTCAATTGAAGTTGAATTAGAATCAATTGGGAAAGAAACGACTTTGTTTTCCACAAGGTCAATGATACCCCGAAAGAGTTTTTCACTTCCTATAGGGAGCTGTATAGGTAATGCCTTGATCCTCAACCTTTCATTAATCATGGTCACCGTGTGGTGAAAATCAGCGCCAATCCTGTCCATCTTATTAATAAAACAAATCCTGGCTACTCCATATTTATCTGCCTGGCGCCACACGGCCTCTGATTGAGCCTCTACTCCTGCTACACCATCGAAAATCACCACACCACCATCTAACACACGAAGGCTACGCTCCACCTCAGCGGTAAAATCTACATGCCCAGGGGTGTCTATAATGTTTATACAATGTTCGCGCCAATGACATGTGGTAGCCGCTGAAGTAATGGTAATGCCTCGCTCTCTTTCCTGCTCCATCCAATCCATTACCGCAGTTCCCTCATCTACGCTTCCGACCTTGTAAGTTCGTCTTGTGTGATGTAATATCATCTCCGTGGCTGTGGTTTTGCCAGCGTCTATATGAGCAATAATCCCTATATTCCGTATTTTTCCCAAAGGAAAGGTCCGCGACATGAGTTTATCCTTTACCTCAATTACTGCTTTGAACACGACTTTTCACCAGCGATAGTGAGCAAAGGCTTTGTTAGCCTCTGCCATCTTGTGAAGATCATCACGTTTCTTAATTGCTGCCCCCCGACCCTGGACAGCGTCAACCAACTCGCTTGCCAGCCTTTCTTCCATAGATTTGCCACGGCGAGCTCGTGCTGAAGCAATGAGCCATCTCATAGCAAGAGCGCGCCCGCGATCTTCCCTCACCTCCGTTGGGACTTGGTAAGTAGCCCCACCAACACGGCGTGATTTAACCATGAGAAGCGGCGTAGCATTTCTAATCGCTCGCTCTAAGGCTTCTTCAGGACTGCTATTAACTTGCTGAGCGGTGAGCTGCAAGGCATTATAGACAACTCGCTCGGCGGTAGACTTTTGCCCTCGGATCATAATCCTATTAATAAATTTGGCTACCGTAATGCTGTCATATTTAGCATCGGGTGGCGGTACTCTCTTTACTACTTTTCTAGCTCCTCTTGGCATTCGATATCCTCGCTATTTTGGTGCCTTGGTACCATACCTGCTGCGACCTCGTTTACGATCAGATACTCCCTCAGTGTCCAAGGTACCACGTATAATATGGTAGCGAATTCCAGGCACATCCTTTACCCGACCACCACGGATCAACACTACCGAGTGTTCCTGCAAATTATGTCCTTCGCCAGGAATATAAGCGGTCACTTCCATACCGTTAGTCAACCTAACACGGGCAACTTTACGCAGTGCCGAGTTGGGCTTCTTAGGCGTAACCGTTTTAACCTGAACGCATACACCCCTCCTTTGAGGAGCCCCCTGTATCCATTTAATTTCCCCTTTCATTGTATTTCGGGTGTAATGCAACGCTGGGACATCGCTTTTCTTTCCCATCTTTTGCCGCCCTTTACGAGCAAGCTGATTAACTGTTGGCATTCTTATTACTCCTCTATTTTAGGCAATCAAAAAGCCGTCTGGTCATACGCCGGTCTACTCCAAGAAAATTTGCTCGGCTTCAGCCAGCCGGCTTGTAAACTTTCTACACTTTTACCTTCTAGTAGACGCCAACTTACTAATTTAACACAAGGTAATTATCGTGTCAACTAGCAAGCCGATACATACCACCATCTATATTGGAATTCATACAAAGCCTTAAAATGAGATGGTGGTTATTCGTCTCTTAAATATTACACTGCGTGGATATGGCCGGGGAAGAGTCAATCAGCACCAAATCACAACTCGGAAACTCAGAAATTGAAAGGAGATGATTTTTTGGAACAAGTTTACTTGTTAAGGATATTTCGAACGCTTTATTTGCTATGGCAGGTGTCTCCTTACTCCTGCCTTTACTTTCAACATTGCGCTACTAGCGAGGTTACCTAAATATGTATTGAGCATACCTACGTATTCATTCACTTCTTCACGATCAAATTGTATGACTTCACTGGCTATTCGTTGACAATAATTACAATGGCTACATCCCGATAGACAATTTTGCTTCTTAAAGAAATCTATAAAACCTTCTAGAGCTTGGTTATCTATATAAAATCTGGGAGGTGATTCAATAACGTCGTTTTGTACGCCCAATACATCAGAATGGCCACATCCAACTTTGGGCGTAATGACATTCAAAATATCATATAGGTTCCCCTGATAACGACGTGATGAATATGCTTTGGCAGCATTCAAAATTCGTTCGGTGGGCATCGACCTGCCACTTGTTTTGAACATATCGATACCTATATCTTCGTAGACATGAATATCCTCGGGTCTCACCCAGCGGCATTTAATGGCCTGCGAGATATCCCATAGCCTGTCTAGAGTACAACGCAGTACACAGTAGTCTTCATAATAACCATTAAGCGGATTATAACTTTGACTAGCATGCCCCAGGGTATCATGGTGGTAATATTCATAGGGGCACTGGTATAAACAGAGATTATTACACAGTACAGTAAGTTCACAATTTACTGCACTCCTGATTGCCTTCAGCACAGTGAAATCCCGGTTTACGTTAATGTCCAGAGTAATAGAATCGGCGCCCAGAGATTCAAATAATCTAGCTCTAGCAACGCTGCTTACATGAGCAATGGTTGACACCCTTACCTCTAGCTGCGGAAATTGACGCTTTATAAGTTCGATCAGATAAGGAATGCTTACTGTAACGCTGTCCACGCCAATACTACTTATCCATTTAATTTGCTCTAATAATTCTCGATGGGTGTTATCATTCCACTCCATATTACCCATACTGGGAGCATTTAATATGTAGTCAAACTTCAGACCTGCGGAATGAGCACGTTCTATGTATTCCTCGGCCTGATTCTCTACCATATTGATATTATCCGAACCTCTGCCTCCACTACCTATCATTGAGGTAGGCAATACGCCATATATCTGCACCTCGGCTTCCAGTCTGCTTAATGGCAATATCAAGTCTGGATCCCAATTCGTTGGTACTAGTAACTTCATGACACCTCGCTACGGCACATAACAACGAGACTAAGCAGGGTATATGTACCTATATTTAGACATTTTTTCGTGTTTAGCAAAACCATATGCTATATCGTGATACGATGTATTATGAATTCAAACAGATTTTTTGTCAATACCCCCAAACTAATAAGTCATTACTCTGCATTTTGTCACCAAGGAATTACACTGCGGATCCTTCGATGGAGACGATGATACCGAATAGAAAGGGACAAAATTTAGGTTATACTTTATATAGCTCTGTATAACAATCCGCAGCATTATGAACATAAAGAAATATTTTGTCAATACCCCTTTTCTATTGCACTATAGCCAGATACCCTGCAAAAATATAGCAGCATAATATTATCACCTTCCAACTACGACCGACTTAAGGAAATGCTCCCCCATCTATAGTGATGACCTGTCCAGTGATATAGCCAGCTTTTTCACTGGCTAGAAAAGCTACTAATTCAGCTACATCCTCAGGTTGACCAAAGCGTTTCAACGGAACCATTTCCAGTATAGCCTCTTTTCTTTCCGAAGGTAATTTATCCGTCATCCCGGTAACTATGAAACCTGGAGCTACGGCGTTTACAGTAATATTACGAGAACCCACTTCTCGGGCCACACTTTTAGTGAAAGAGATGATTCCACCTTTAGAAGCAGCATAGTTGCTTTGCCCTACATTCCCGACTATTCCGGTCACCGAAGATATACTAATAATACGTCCCCACTCTTGCCTCATCATGGACTTCAGGGCAAACTTTGTGCACAGATAAGCTCCCCGTAAATTAGTATTGATTACATCGTCCCAAGCAGCGTCAGACATTCTCAATAGAAGGGTATCTCTATTTATACCGGCATTGTTTACGAGAATATCAATCTTGCTCCATTCATCAGTCACTTGCTCCACCATGGTTTTAACTGCTTCACTATCCCGCATATCTGCCTCAACCGCTATGGCTTCCCCACCAAGATGGGTTATACTCTTGACTAAATCATCGGCATCAACTTTATTGCTAGCTTCAACTGTCACATAATTGACTGCCACCTTGGCACCAAAGCTAGCAAGCTTCAAGGCAATAGCTTTACCTATGCCCCGAGAAGCACCGGTAACGAGAGAAACCTTTCCTTCCAATTCCATTATTGGCCTCTATCCATCGATGCGTTTTAATACCAGACAGCAATTTTCTCCACCCAAACCAAAACTATTCTTCAAACACACATTCACC
>Ga0180433_10010258_pt1 | contig 11309 bp, 3 predicted proteins | sample SS_ome_8_FD_132980 | JGI IMG/M metagenome (GOLD analysis project Ga0180433, IMG submission 132980) | Hypersaline lake sediment archaeal communities from the Salton Sea, California, USA - SS_1_D_1 metaG | ecosystem: Environmental > Aquatic > Non-marine Saline and Alkaline > Hypersaline > Sediment... | reverse complement strand
GTGATCGAGGCGGGGCGCACAGTGCAGGAGCCCGTCTGCACGCTGGACTACCTTCCGACGCTCCGCGAACTGCTCGCCTATGACATGCCCGATGACCGACCCATCGACGGCGTGAGCGTGCTGTCCCTGCTCCGCGGAGAAGCCTGGGCGCCGGACCGCTTCATACCGTTTGCGTCCAATTTGCTGAGGCAGAAATCCCCCCCTGCCTCCATCATCAGTCAGGGACACAAACTCCTGCTCTGGTTTGACAAGAACAAACCTGACGAACTGTACCACCTGCAGAACGACCCGGGTGAACAAAACAATCTGATCGGCGAACGGGAGGAGCTGGCCAACGAACTAAGAACAAAACTGGCCACCTGGCTCAAGTCCGCCCGACACAGCTACGAACGTGGTGACTATCCCGGCTACCAGCAACAGGGAAGATTCATCCTTACCTCTCCGGGATATCTCTCTTTATCGGGACGGCTTCGGTGAGCGGAATTTCGCCGCGCAACAGTTTGCCGGCTTGTCCGGCGAGGCGCAGGTAAAAGTCACTCGGAAGCCCGTCCAGCGTGAGGAATTTCGATCCACCGCCGGAGGGTGGGTTGTTCGAACATTTGAAAATGGCGGTGCCTTCATCGACTTCGTCGAACATGGCGATATAGAGCATGTCGGCGCCCGCCTCTTTATTGGCCACGACTTGAGACCACAGGAACTTCCCTCTGAGCCTGGGAATTGCCCCGAGTTCAGCCCCCTTCAGGTTGTGCCAGCTAAAGCCCGGAAATACTACCGGCATGTAGTCGATGTTGTGCTCGCGTGCCCAGAGAATATCAGGTTCCCAGTATTGCTCTGCGTGGCGCTGAACGCCCGGCAGGTCGCGAAAACGTCCGACACTCCACGGGCTCAACACATCGGCCATGAGCAGCGCCTGGTGTAGCTCAGGATGTACCAGCGCATCCCTGTCCTGCATACGCCAGCCCGTGGCAATCCCCAGCATCACACTACATTGGTCTGTTTTGAACTTTTTGATCAATTCTCTGCACGGCTCGAGACCGGCGCGCCGCTTGATCTGATTGTTAAAACCGACGCCCCAGATGGCCACCAGTGGCTTTCCTTTGTGATGCTGATAGGCGGGATCTTCTGTGATGTGCATTTCGCTGCGCAGCATGCGCCAGTCATCGAATACCCGCATGAGATGCTTATCCGGCATGCCGGTCAGGTCATACATTACCGCGTAGGTCCGCCCGTAGAGGTTGGCCCCTTCGCGTGCGCCGGACAACACCTTGTCCTTGTGGTAACGCATGGTCTTGTCGTGCAGACTGTGGGAAAATCGCTGTACGAAGGCCCCGTCGATCCCGTAGTCTGCCATCCACTTGAAGTGACGAACCACAGTCTTTCGGTTGTGCGAGCTGAAGGTCCTGGCCGGCGTCCCGTCTGCGCAGGTGAAGGCGGTGGCGTAGAGTTCATCGTCATCGCATTCAGACACATCCGGCCAAAGGTCAACCGTGACATTACCGGGCCCAAAAGTTTTTCTGCGATCTCTTGCCCAGTGCGTCCAGCCGAGATTGGCTCCGTCGCCTTCGCAATTGAACCAGCCCTGGTAGCCGGTCATTACTTTGCCTGTCAGCGTGTTCCGATCTGCGCCGGTTACAGAGGGACCGTCATAGGGCTTTAGCACATTCTCCTTCGGTAAAGCGAATGTTGTCTGCTGGAGGATGGAGCTGATAAGCGTTAGGATCAGGACATTATTCGGAATTTTTGTGTTCATGTTTTTATTTTAATTCACTCCATTCTAAATTTACCGTGTATCATTGTCTGTACCGACTCGTCCGGGCCATCCGGTCCTGGAAGCAGGTTTCCAGTTCGGCCACCCTGCCGGCATATGCTTCTGAATCAACGCCGTCTGCCGGCAAATTCTTTAGCTCACGCAGATCATCATGGGTACATGAGACAATTCTTCATAAAAGCAGAATTTGCCCCTCATCCCGCGGCTTCCCAGCATTTCACCGTGGTCGCTGGCAAAAACAACCTTCAGCCCCGAATGATACCCAATTACGATTATGGCACAAGGGAATGCCCAGCTCAAGGCCAAAAAAGAGTTTCCGAAGATCGAGGAGACTATAAGCCAGACAACGTTTCAGAGCAATCGAACCGACGCAGTCGAAGAAATTCTGTGGGACCCAATGTTGCGTTTAGGCCATTTGATGATGACCAGCTTCGTAGCAGACCAAGACCCCGGACGTCCCGGCCCAACGCTGGAGAACGAAAATCGCCTTTTGAAGCGACTTGATCGCCTCTACGCCAGATCTCATATGTCTATGTTTGGTGTGTGACCGCCGGCTAATCCTATTTTGCTTGTGAATGGTGAATCTAATTAGGTATAATACCGGTTCTTTCTGCCGTGATTTGCGGCCCAGGTAAATGGCATCTCTGTACCAGGAGCGACAGATATGGGAATCAAAGCACATGACACAATCAGTCGATGTTTTCTACTTTTGGTCTTGACGACAAACATAATTCAAGCAGCTCCAGACCACTCATTACTGACAAGTGAGACCTTCTCTGGTCTGAAACTGCGAAACATTGGCCCGGCCCAGCGCTCCGGACGCATCAGCGATATTGTCAAAGACCCCACTGATCCCAGCACCTGGTATGTGGCGGTTGCATCGGGCAATGTGTGGAAGACTGTTAACAACGGCACCACCTGGAAACCCATATTCGAGAAGTACGGCTCTTATTCCATTGGCTGTATTACCATCGATCCCAGGGATTCCCGGATCGTGTGGCTCGGGACAGGTGAAAACAACAGCCAGCGTAGTGTCGGCTATGGCGATGGCGTATACAAGAGTAGCGACGCCGGAAACAACTGGACACGGGTCGGTTTACAGGGGTCAGAGCATATCGGCAAGATACTCGTTAACCCCCGGGATTCCGATACGGTGTATGTGGCAGCCCAGGGTCCCCTGTGGCGGGCCGGCGGGGATCGCGGTCTTTATCGGACCGCAGACGGTGGCAGAACCTGGAAGGCAATACTCACAATCAGTGAGAACACGGGAATCAGTGACATCGCCTTTGACCCCCATAATCCGGACATCCTCTATGCGACGTCCTATCAGCGCCGCCGTCACGTTTGGACCTTAGTCGCCGGGGGACCGGAATCCGCCATCTACAAGAGTCCGGATGGCGGTGACACATGGAAAAAGATAGTTAAAGGCTTGCCAGCCGGAGATCTCGGACGCATCGGCATTGCAGTATCTCCTCAGCAGCCCAATGTGATTTATGCGACCGTACCGGCCGCCTGGGATCAGAGTGGTTTTTTCCGCTCCAGTGACCGGGGTGAAAACTGGGTTCGCATGAGTGACTACATCACGGTCGATCCTCAATATTATCAGGAACTATTTGCCGATCCGCACCGTTTTGATCGGGTGTACTGTATGGACGTAATCACACATGTCACTGAGAACGGCGGTAAAACCTGGCAGCGGTTGAATTCCCGTTTCATGCACGTGGACAATCATGCCCTGGTGTTCGATGAGCAGGATCCGGATTACCTCATGATCGGCTGTGACGGCGGCATCTATGAAACCTGGGACTGTACGCAGAACTGGCGTTTTATTTCCAATCTGCCCGTTTCGCAGTTTTACCGAGTTGGCGTGGACAATGCCCGGCCTTTCTATAACGTCTACGGTGGCACCCAGGACAACGGCACACTGGGAGGACCGTCACGTACGACCAATGTGCATGGGATCCGCAATAGTGACTGGTTCTCAACCGCCGGGGGGGATGGGTATCAGACCCGGGTGGATCCCGAAGATCCCAATATACTATACTCCCTGTCCCAATACGGTGTCCTGGTGCGTTTTGATCGGCGAAGCGGCGAGCGCATTGATATTCAACCCCAACCGGACAAGGACGATCCACCTCTGGTCTGGAATTGGGACACGCCACTTATCATCAGCCCCCATGCATCAACCCGGCTGTACATCGCCGGCAACTACTTGTTTCGCAGTGACGATCGGGGCAATTCGTGGCAGGCCGTCAGTGGCAACCTAACGCGTCAAATTGACCGCAATCGCCTAAAAGTGATGGGTACGGTATGGAGCACCGAATCCGTATGGAAGAACGTTTGGACCTCATTTTATGGAAATTCCGTAGCCCTGGATGAATCGGCTTTGCAGGAAGGACTGCTCTATGTCGGCACGGACGACGGGCTTATTCAGATCACAGAGGATGGAGGCGGTAACTGGCGTAAAGAAGAATCTTTTCCCGGCGTGCCTGAGATAACTTATGTGGCCGATCTCAAGGCGTCCGTTCATGATCGAGATACGGTCTACGCGGTCTTTAACAACCATAAACGGGGTGATTTCACGCCTTACGTCCTTAAGAGCGTTGACTGTGGACTCACCTGGTCCTCCATCCGGGGAGACCTGCCGGACCGTCATGTGGTCTGGACTATCCAGGAAGATCCACAGAACAAGAACCTGTTATTCGTGGGGACTGAGTTCGGACTCTTCTTTACCATTGATGCAGGTCAACACTGGATACAGTTGAAAGGCGGCGCCCCCACAATTGCCTGCCGCGATCTGGAGATCCAAACACAGCACACCGACCTGGTATGTGCCACGTTCGGTCGGGGGATACTGATTCTGGATGATTACAGTCCCTTGCGCCGGATCAGCACCGAGCTGGTGGATCGGCCGGCGGTCCTCTTTCCGGTCAGGAAGGCCTGGTCGTACATCCCGGAAACGCCACTCGGCTCCAGCGAAAAGGGCAGCCTGGGAGACGCCTTCTTTACGGCCCCCAATCCTCCCTTTGGCGCTGTGTTTACCTACTATCTCAAAGACAGCCTCGAAACCCGTCGTCAGATCCGCAGGCAGGCGGAGCACAAGCTGCAGCAGGAGAACAAACCGGTCTATTATCCATCCTGGGAGTCCCTGCGTCTGGAGGACGCCGAAGATACGCCTGCGATCATTCTAACCGTCACCGATCAGGCCGGAGCGGTGGTGCGCCGCCTGACGGGACCTTCGAGTGAAGGCTTCCATCGCATTGCCTGGGATCTGCGGTACACTCGGCCGACCCCCGTTCGAGCCGAAGAAGCCGAGGAGATATGGTATGATACCGAGGGGGGATGGCTGGTGCCTCCCGGATACTACACGGTTCGTCTTTCCCGGTATATTGACGGGCATTTTTCTCCGCTCGGTGACGCGCAGCGCTTTGAGGTTGCGTCGCTTGACCGCCAGAGCCTGCCTGCCAGTGACATGCAGGCAAGACTGCAATTTCAAAGAAAGGTCGGTGATCTTCGTCAGGCCATCCTTGGTCTAAAGCAGGTCAAACGTGACACAGAGATCCGCTTAAACTCACTCAAACAGGCCCTGCAGCAGGCGCCTCGTGACAGCAAGCCGCTAATCATGCGTGCCCGCAGACTCCAACGGGAATTAGACAATATCGCTATTGTGCTGGATGGAGACCGGAGTGTATCCAGCCGTTTTGAGCCCACGTCCCCGTCGTTGATGGATAGGATCAACCGGACCGGGCGGAACATGCGGTCTACAGCCGACATTCCCGCCACCCATCGGCGCGAGTACCGGATCGCCCTTGAATTGCTCTCGGATCTGCGCCGGCGTTTACATAATCTGCTCAAGAACGACCTTGCTCCCCTTGAACGGGAGGCAGAAGCCGTAGGTGCACCCTGGACACCGGGACGCGACATCCCCGAGGTTCCTCCGTCTGATTAGAACGGGCCTCGTTTATCAGGCCTTTGTCTCCGGATGTTCCTCACCGGATACCCGGCTGCTGAATTTCAGCGCTATGATCAACCCTCGCTCCGCTTCGGTGGATTGCGGTCAGTACCTGGCCTTTTTGCATAGTCTATTGTTGATAAACGAGATGCACTACACCCTTTGCATCCACAGCTATAGCCGGATTGAGTCGCGGGCCAGTCGCTGAAGCTGGCCCACCAACCGGCTGGTCTTCGCTGAAGGTCTTGCCGTTGTCTAAACTCACCGAGTAGTAAATGTTTGCTGGTTCAGATAAAACACGATAGTCCTCCCAAACGACCCGAACAAGCCCACTTTCGGTCACAGCTAAGGCCGGATTGGCCTGGTGGGTCGATGTCGTGAAGGGAGAATCCACCATGACATCCTTCTTGAATGACCTGCCGCCATCGAGACTTCTTGCACTGTAGATGTTGCCCCGTACGGCATCATCTCTATAATCCTCCCACACCACGTAAACGATGCCGTTGCCATCAACAGCCGCTGCCGGACGGATTTGACGCGATGAAACTGTGATCGGATCGTCCACCATCACACTTGACCCGAAAGTCGCGCCGCCATCAGCACTCACCGAGCAATAGATATCGCCAAGGTGCGAAGCGTTCCTATAGTCTTCCCAGAAAGCATACAGAGTGTCACTGGTATCGGCGACGATAGTCGGCCTGCCATGATGTGTCGCATGGTCGAATACTTCATTCAGCCTCTTGTCGGCGCCGAACGTTTGTCCGCCATCGGTGCTGGCGGCGTAGTAGATGTTTGCCATCTCGGCATTGTCCCTGTAATCCTCCCACACAATGTGGATGCCACCGCTGCTGTCAACGACCATAGCCGGTTTCGCCTGCCGGCTGGTGACGGTTATTGGATCGTCAACAAGAACGTCGTCTTCAAATGTTCTTCCGCCGTCGGTGCTCTTCGAATAATAGATGTCGCCAAGCCGAGGATCTCTCCTGTAATCCTCCCATACCACGTGGATGTTCCCATCGTCGTCCAGCGCTATTTGTGGTCTCCCCTGATGAGTCGATACTGTTACTGGATCGTCAACCATCACACTACCGCCAAAGCTGCGACCGCCGTCGCTGCTATTGGCGTACATGATATTGCCCAGAGACGGATGCATTGCGTAGTCCTCCCAGACAACATGTATGATCTCCTGATCATCCACGGCGATGCCAGGATTAACACGAGCGCCTCCCGCAGATGCTCCACCAATCATTCCTCCCGGCTCGAAGTTGGCTCTCGCATCAGTGGATCTCGAATAATGAATCCGCCCCACATTCGCTGGCGATACAGGCACAGTAAAGAGCGAGAATGACATGTCCACAGGCTCACCGGCCCGGTCGAAAAGTGGCTCGCGTGACGGTCCATCATTAGTGAAAGACACACTATGCGCCGGGCTACCATACATATACGGCCGGTTTGTCCAACCCCACGGTTGCTCGATTTCATCCAGTCGCGCCCCGTATACGGCGACGATGCCGAGCCAATATTCCTGCTCCACCAGTCCGCTGAACCATGCGTCCTCGGGCAGCCTCACAGAGTACTGGAAGACCGCTTCATTGGGCTCGTCCTCGGGATTGCAATCGTAGCCGACGAGGACTTCACCGTAATCGTAAGCGCGATACTCCCAGACCAATTCACTCGAAATGATTCCTTCGGCCGGCTCGTCTGCAATTGTCCGCAATGAAAGAATGAAGTAATCCGGACGACGGGGCCTATCCATCTGGTCACACTTACATGCTTCGTATCCGTAGCCGACGTACGATCCGTGCCAACTGACCGCGATAACCGGATCAGCTCGCTCGCAAAACCAGTCATCAGCCACACGACGTTGGATCTGCATGTTGCCATCTTCATCCTCGACAGCATAGGATTCTTGATCCTCGCAGTGCGGCCACTCGCGCAGGGGCACAAACGTCTGGTCCCACATGTTCCAAGGCTGCTCGGTAAGAAGCTCGAAGCAAAGATCATATGCCTGGTTTTCACCGCACAACCGGGCGTTCTCAACAGGGTAGATACGTCCGGGGAACAGACGCTCTTCGTGGTCGGGCCATTCACCCACTATAGCCGGCATCATGGCTCCTCTGCCCCACACGTGCGGCCGGGTGCTCCAGCCCCACATGTTGACCTGATCGACTTCGGGAGGATAAATCGCAGTAATACTGATCCAGAAGATGTTTTCATTGCTCTCAAACTCCGCCTGATGGAACCACTCTTCCGGCTCAAGCGCAAGGTCATGGAAAAAACATGTGGCCGCAGGCCGGTCCGGGAATTCGTTAAGACCCGCAAAATCGAGATTGATCCGCTCAGGCGGAACCTCCAGGCCCCAGATGAGGCGCTCGGGATAAAGCTCATCGCCCTGCAATCCTTCGACCATATTGGCCCAGAAACCGATATGCCAGGCGATCGGCTGCATCTCGGGAGGTTCAGGGGATACCCAAGCCTCGTACGATCCCCACCAGCGGATCCGCGTGACTGAAATGGGTCCCAGGCATCGGAAGTCATCGACAACCATGCGCCACTGTCTCCTCTGGCCGAGTTGCTCGGTAGACATAGCCAGCTCGCCATAACCGCAGAACACTGGCGGTTGTTCAGAACTGGGATCGATTTCAATGGGCGGCTGGGACCATTTCGCGTGTGGCACATCGAATTCACCCGGAACGCCGGGCCCTTCCGGACCGAGCACAATGTGATAGTCTTCGACCTCTCCATCCGCGGCCGGGCCGTCGGGATCGAGAGCACCACCGGAGCTGAATCTAAATCGCGAATACGTGCCCACATCGAGAATCATCCCACGAGGAACCTGAAACTCAAGGACGTTTGATCCACTCTGAATAGCCCGCGATGTGAAGATCCGGTCATGAGCCTGACTCCAGTCGCCATCAGCATCGAAGTCGATCCAGGCATCAAGAAGCCCTTCCGCCGAGGCCACAATTTCCACCATCGCCGGCTGCCCCGGCATCAACAGCGTAAGGAAGAACACCCCGTCTTCGTCATAGATTCCCTGCATGTCGTCACCCCGCGCATCGGGCGAGGGCTGGCCGTTCGGCTCGGGATCGATGCTCGCCCCGAGATGGAAACCGTCCACTATTGTGTGGCTCGCACCGCCGCTGTCTTCCAACGTCGGATAGCTCGGATCGGGCGCATCGCCCCAGTCGAGTTCCTGTCCCGTTCCGCCGGCGGTCTGCCGATTGCCGAACATCATCGGGAACGTCCCCTGCCCGGACTGAACCGTCACCGAATAGGTTCCCGCACCGCCCGGAGTGGTCTGCACCCAGCCAGGCTGAAGCTCCTCGCCCAGCGTGTACGTTCCCACCGGCACGTTTGCGAATCTGAAGTGACCGGTCGCATCCGTTTGCGTCTGCCTGTCACCGGAATCCTGCCGGCCGTTTCTATTTGTATCGAGCCAGAAAGTCCAGCCGGCCAGCCACTCCTCCCCAATGTCATAGATTCCGTTTGCATTAAGGTCGTTCCACTTGTAGCCGTGGACAGTCCCCGGGAAACTCCCGCCGCTTCCGGTCCGCCTGTTACCGAACGCGACCGAGGCGGTTGCCTGCCCGGCCTGGACGGTGACCGTGTGGATACCGCTGCCGCCCGGATGGGTTTGCACCCAGCCGCTCTGCATCTCCTCGTGGATCGTGTAGGTGCCCGGTGAGAGAGCCGTGAAGAAGAAGCTCCCGTCGGGGTTTGTCAGTGTCTCTTCCCCGGAGTCCTTAGCCCCGTTGCCGTTCAGATCGATCCACATCGTCCAGTTGGCCAGCCCCGGTTCTCCGGCGTCACGCCGGCCGTTGCCGTTGAGGTCGTTGAACTTGTACTCGCCGAATATTTCACCTGGCGGCAGAATCTGACCGTCGGCCTTTATAGTGACTTGATAATCCTCAACTTCCCCCTGGCCGCCATGCCCCGTCGGGCTAAGGCTCGAACCCGGCACTGGCCCGACACGCACCCGCATGAACGTAGTTCCCGTCTTTGCGCTTGCCGGCACGGCAAAAGCACTACTGATGCCGGCGAACTGAGCGCCTCCGATTACGTTGCCCCCGACCAACGCGATACGCTCTGCCGGGTCCTGAAAAGCCCCGTTGCCGTCAAAGTCAACCCATGCCGCCACACCCTTGGTAGGCATCTGACTGGGGAAGGTCAGCGATATTTGAAGGCCGGTGTTCTGGCCCGGCACCAGATCCCCGATGACTGTCACCCCGTCCTCATCGGCGACGTTGTCAACATCGTCGCCGTCTGCAGTCGCCGAAACCAGAGCACTGCCCTCTCCGTCTATCAACGTGCCCAGACGCAGACCGCCAACGTCATGGGAGGCGATCCCGTACGAAGACGGCGCGTCGCCGTAATCGCGCGCATCCACGACTCCTTCGCGAATGTTGCCAAAGTCAATATTCGTAGCAGTCTGGTTCGGGCTTAGCGTTACACTATGAACAAAAGGAGCTACATTGCCAATACTGGAACCTGATATTGAGTTCGGGAATGTCTGCCGCCATCCACTCTGCAATTCTTCGCCAACAATGTAGGAGCCAACAAAATAATACACAAAGCTGTATTCGCCGTTTGCATTCGTACTGACGATCCAATCCTGCGTCAGAGGAGATGAGTCAAGGACACCATCCTGGTTAAGATCCAAAATGATTCGCCAGTTTGCCAGACCCGGCTCACCTGCATCTCTCACACCGTTGCCGTTCAGATCGTTCCATTTCACACCGCGAATCTCGCCTGCTCCGTCACTTCGATACATGCCGGCATCAATGTCCTGGTTAAGCAGACCTCCCGATACCACAAAAATATTGGTCCTTCCCGCCGGATCTGCATCACTGTCTATTGTCGGATCGCCTCCTTGTGCCATCCCCGTGAAAACATATCCGGCCGGCGGCGTGAAATCGAGATAGTAATTTCCGGGCGGCAAATTCAGAATAGTATACTTGCCCGAAACATCTGTAGCCGTCCCCATCCACGGAGTTCCACTTTGGTCATAGATGTCCACCCAGACATTAGGGATTCCGGGTTCGCCGGCTTCCTGAATGCCGTTTCGATTCATGTCATTCCACACAAAATCGCCTACACCACCCGGAACACCCGGTCCGCCTGTCTCAGATATTTCTACCTGATAGTCTTCGACCTCGCCCTCGCCGGCGTGCCCCGTCGCCGACGGCGGCGGCCCCGGACTCAGCGCGGTACGAACGCGCATGAAGGTTGTACCCGTTTGAGCCGTCGCCGGAACGTCGAAGCTATAGATGCGAAATACGTCCTGCGGCCCCGTCACGGACACAACTGAGTGTGGCGTAACCACTTCAGCAGGGTGCTGAAACTGTCCGTTCCGATTGTAATCGATCCACACGGCCACCCACGCAGCCGAGTGAGCGTCCGGCAAACCGGAGGCAGTACTGAGCCTGATCGAGAGGCTGGCGGTCTGGCCGGGCACGAGGGCCGTGGTAAGCGTCACACCGTCCTCGTCGCTGACGTTGTCGAGATCGTCACCATTGGCTGCGGCCGAGTACAGCGGGCCGCTCTCACCATCAATCGACGCCCCAAGCCGCAATCCGCCCACATCAT
>Ga0180433_10010256_pt1 | contig 11310 bp, 12 predicted proteins | sample SS_ome_8_FD_132980 | JGI IMG/M metagenome (GOLD analysis project Ga0180433, IMG submission 132980) | Hypersaline lake sediment archaeal communities from the Salton Sea, California, USA - SS_1_D_1 metaG | ecosystem: Environmental > Aquatic > Non-marine Saline and Alkaline > Hypersaline >... | reverse complement strand
AGGCCACATTGCGGGAGCGCATAAAGCGTCTGGAGCAGACGATCCAACACATTGAGGCTCATCGGGCGGAGCAGTTGGCAGACGTACACGTGCCTTCTAATATGACAGCGTCTGTGTTCGATCACCACTTGCTTCACTTCAACGCCGAGCTGGATTGGACGCGGGATCTGCTGGAGAAGGTGGAGCAAGGGATCTATGACGCGGAGCTGGATTGGATGCGGGGTCTGTTGGAGCAGACAGAGGAAGGAGGTTTTCCTTGAGCCTTGTTTTTTTGAGTTGAAGTACAAACTTGTATATTTTACGTTTTATATTAGATAAAAGGGTCTGGGTCAGAAAGTGAACACAAGTGGATTGTCGAGGACTTTGAAGGAGGTGGAGCGATGCCCCAGTTAGTCAAGGGAGGTAAGTGGGTCTTTGGTTGGGTCGTCGTCGGAGCGGAGCGCGAGATCGCTATCCCGCCGGAAGCGTGGCGCGAGTTTGGTTTCCAGGCCGGGGATGAGGCGATTTTCACGCCGGGCAGCCGTCGCTCCGGCGGGTTTGGCGTCAGCAGGCCCGGATTGATGGCGGAGGCCCGCGAGAAGATGGACCGGGTCGGGTTGCGGGAGCTTGGTCGGGGACAGTTCGAGGATGGGCGAGTGACGGCGCCGCCGGAGATAGGCGTAAAACCGGGGGGCAGGCTGCTGGTGGTGCGCGGGAGCCGCTACGGTTTGGGGTTCGTGGCCAGGGGGCCGATCTATGACGAGGCGCTGAAGCATACAAATATTGAGGTATTCGGAGGATATCATGAAAATTGAAAAGAATCGCCAATTGGTTATCGCGTTGTCCGTCTACTTGATCTTTACATTGCTGTTTGGAGCTGCCAACATCGTGTCCTATATCGGCGAGCGAGACGGTACGTCGGAGACGATGGAGCCTATCGCCGGGATGCTTCTGAGGCTGCTGGCGTTTCCGATCTTTTGTATCGGCTTGCCCCTTTGGCTGGCCCGGCGCTGGGGATTGGAGTTTGCTTTCTGGCCTCGACGCAAGAGTTGGCTGCTGGGAGTGGTCATTGTTGTTCTCTACGTGTACGTAGCGCAGCAGCAGTCGCTGGCCCAGCTCGCGGTCATGAACGTACCAGCGTTCGACTTTTTGGTTCATTTCGTCTCGACGACCTTGTTCCACGTCTCGTACTATCCTCTCTTTGTCGTCTTGTTGCTGCCGGTGCTCCGTAGGAGTTTTGGCTTGTCCGCCGGGTTGACTGCGACGGCGGCCCTCTTTGCCCTGTATCACCTGGCTGGATTCTATTACTTTCCGGCAGGGTTGACGCTTCGACTTCAGATCACGTTGTTTGCCACGTTTCTCGTCAACCTGCTGCTGTATCTATGGACGGAGAACCTGATCCTGGTCGCGCTGGCCCATACTATCGGCGGCAGCGTGGGATTGGTTGTCAATGGCACGCTCTTCAATCAAGTGGATGCGATGCTCGTCATGACGGCCATCATCATGACCGGGCTATTTGCTTACATGATCGGCTACGAAATGCGCCACCGAGGACGACTGTATCGGGCCGGATGGTGGTTGCGGACGGAGATTGTGGATCGAGTGGGAGAATAGATGAACGTTGGGATGCAGAAAGCGCGCAAGGTCGCTCGGGGGATCGTCGGAATTGCATTGTTCATCCTGGTGATCGGAGCCTGGGCCTGCCTATGGGTCCCGCCGCCATTACCCTAGTTTTCGCTTTTTTCAACAGCCTCTCGGAACCGTGACCGGATTCCGAGAGGCTGTTGCATGATCTTGAAACTGTAGTATCATGCCTGAACTCTGTACACATCGGATTCACCAGAGACAAGGAGCGAATATGAAAGGCGTCATCACCATCGCCGGGTACGGCACCCGGTTTCTGCCCGCATCCAAGGCGGTTCCCAAAGAGATGTTCCCCATCGCCGGTATCCCACTGATTCAATATCACGTCGAGGGATTGGTGGCAGCGGGTATCACCGAGATCATCGTCGTCGTGCGGGATGGAAGCGAGGTGGTGCAACGCCACTTTGCCCCGGTCCTCGACCTGGAGCAGCACCTGGAGGCATCGGGAAAATTGGAGTTGCTGGAGGAGGTCCGGCGTGTCGCCGAGATGGCCGAGATCGTCTTTGTGCGCCAGTCGGAGACCCTGCCCTACGGCAACGCCTCACCAGCCCTGGCGGCCCGTAATTGGCTGCCTCCGGGCGAACCGTTCTACTACATGTTTGGCGACGACATCATCATGGGCGACGTGCCGGCGCCCAAGCAGGTGCTCGATGCGTTCAACGCGCTTGAGCCAGCAGCCGTCCTCGCTGCCCAGCGCGTCCCGGATGAGGAGACTCACCTGTACGGCTGTATCGAACTCAAACCCGGCTCCGAAAACGAGTTGGCGCGCATCGTCGAAAAGCCCGCGCCGGGTACCGCTCCTTCCAACCTCGTCCAGATCGGCCATTTCATCTTTACGCCAGAACTGTTTGATGTGTTGGAGGATCTGGAGCTGGGAAAAGGCGGCGAGCTGTGGATAGCCGATGCGATAGATCAGTTGGCCGCGCACTCGACGGTCATCGCGCAGCCGATCGAGGGCTTGTGGATGGCCGCTGGCGATCCCTTGCGCCAACTGAAGGCCTGTATTGAGATGAGCCTGCGGCGCGACGACATGCGGGATGAGCTGAGCGCCTACCTGCGCGCCCTGGAGTTGTGACGATGACGGGCGTCGTCGAGTGTTACGCCGGTTGCCGTTATCCCGAGCGCCCACGAGCTTTTGTCTGGGAGGGGAAGCGGATGACGGTGGCGGAGGTCGAACGACAATGGCGTACTCCCGATGGCCTGGCCTTTTGTGTCTGCACCACTGGCGGCTGCCGTTTCACTCTGGCCTACGATGAAACTGCCCATGCTTGGCAAGTCCAGCCCCGGGTTTCTGTTTGATGGAGGTATCCTGGCATGTCCATTCTGATCGGTCTCCTCATCGCGCTCGCCGCCGGCATCTTGCCGATGGTCGTCTACGCGCTTATTCTCTGGTGGTTCGACCGATACGAAAAGGAGCCGCTGGGCTTGCTGGTCGCCGCTTTTCTGTGGGGCGCGATCCCGGCCATCATCTTTTCCATCATCGCCGAACTGATCCTAGATATTCCCATTTCCTATTTTGTCGAGCCGGTGGCCGCCGATCTGATCGGGATAGCCGTGGTCGCTCCCATCGCCGAAGAGGCGTTCAAAGGCGTGATGCTGGGGATTCTGCTCCTTTTCTTCCATCGGGAGATTGACAGTCCGCTCGACGGCATTGTCTACGGCGGCCTGGTGGGGTTTGGCTTTGCCGCCGTCGAGAACGTGCTCTACTTTGCCTCAGCTTTCCTGGAGGGCGGCCTGGGCGACCTGGCACTTCTGACTGTCTTCCGTGCCTTTCTCTTTGGCCTCAACCACGCGCTCTTCACCGGCTTTATTGGCCTGGGGATGGCGCTGGCGCGCACCGCGTCCAACTGGTCGGTCAAGATCAGCGCGCCTGTCGTGGGCCTGCTCCTGGGAATGACGACCCACGGCATCCACAACGCCAGCGTCACGCTGGGCGCCGAGCTTTGCTGGCCCTGCCTGTTCGCCTTTGTTGCGGACTGGGGTGGGGTGCTGATCCTGTTCGTCGTCATCGTGTGGAGCGCGGCGCGGGAGCGATATTGGATCGTCACCTATCTGGCCGAGGAGGTCGAGTCGGGCGTATTGAGCCGGACCGATTACGATGTGATCTGTTCCTCCCTCAAGCGAGGGGCCGTACTGGCGAATGCGCTGTTTAGCGGTAGCTTGAGGCGCTGGTGGAACCTGGATCGCTACTTCCGCCTGGCGACGGAGTTAGCTTTCAACAAGTATCGTCTGAGCAAGTTTCCGGAAGAGAGAGATACGCAAGCGCATGTCGAGCACCTGCGCGAACGGGTGAAAGCGTTGGGGGAATAGCTCAGACCTGATAGGTCTCGGCTACCCATTCATTGATGTGATGGCTTGCTTTGTGTAGAATTTGGACCAAGCGGGTTCTTTCCAAGCTTTGTCAGTCGAGACATAGAAAAACCAAAGCCGCCGAGCGGATCAGCGGCTCTGGTTTTCTGTTTGCGGGAGTGGATGGGAGTCGAACCCACCGCGGCCCGCTCTGCGCGGCCCGCCACCGGTTTTGAAGACCGGGGAAGCCACCGGGCCCCAACCACCCCCAGGATGTGACAGAGGAAGGATAGCGCAATTTGTAGAATTAGTCAAGTCGTGGAAGTGACCATTTTTGAATAGGAGAAAAAATATGAGTGATGTCAACAAAACTAGTGTAGCCCAGGCTGTGGTGGAAGCGTTGGAGGCGGAAAAAGTAGAATTTGTCTTTGGGCTGGCCGGTTCTCATATGCTGTTGATCTTTGACGCGCTGGTCGACGCGCCCCAAATTCGCCACATCGTGGTCAAGCACGAAAGCAATGCTGCATTTATGGCCGGGATGTATGGCTACCTGACCGGACGACCGGGCGTGACGATGGTCACTGCCGGACCTGGGGCGACCAACTCGATCTCTGGCGTGGTGCAGACGTATGCCCAATCTCTGCCGTTGGTGCACATTACAGGGGATGTGCCGCTCGGTTCTGGCAACGAGACCTTTCATGGCGTTGACCAGGAGGATTTTCTCCACAAAATGTTCGCCGACATCACCAAGTGGTCAGTGCGCGTCGAACGGGCGGAGGAGATTCCCCAGATTTTATCGCGGGCCTTTGCCCTGGCCGCCAGCGGGCGACCCGGGCCGGTCCACGTGGCCATACCCTGGAATATCGTCCAGACCACAGACGTGGAGATGTCCCCCTACCGGCCGTCGCCGGTCGAAAAGCAGACGCCGCCCCAGGAACTGGTGGATCGGGCGCGGCAGGCTTTGGCCGAAGCCAAACGACCGATGATCTGTGCCGGGCGTGGTGTGATGGTCCACCACGCCGAAGCGGAATTGATCGAACTGGCGGAGGCGCTCTCTGCGCCGGTGCTCTGTTCTGAGAATAGCCTCGGCGTCGTTCCGAACGACCATCCACTGTTCGTGGGAACCTTTAGCGGGTGGCGGGGAAATCCATTTGCTGAGGAGTTGTTGTCAGAATCCGACTGCTTGCTCGTGGTCGGTTTGAGATCAGACACGACGTTGACCGAGAGGTTGACGCCGCTTTTTCCGGCGCAGACCATCTTTGCCGCGCTGGACGAACCGCACACCCTGTGCCCGATGGATGGTGTGGGCACCCTCGCGGTTAGCGACAGTCAGCTTTTTCTATCACAACTCCTGGCGCAGGTCGACGAGTTCAGACGCCCCCCTGATGCAGCTCTACGGGCGCGCATCGCTCGCCACGAGCAAGCTTTCCGAAAGGGATTGGTCAAGTATATGGCTCCCTTCGAAAGCGTCAAGCCGATGCACTTTGGGCGAGTAATGCAGGAATTGGCCGTGCAGTTGGAGGAGGACGCCATCGCCGTCTCGGGTGTGGGCAATCACAACGTCTGGGGACGGACGATATTGCCAGTCCGAAATAGCAAGAGCTTTATCCAGGAAGGCTCCTGGTGTACGATGGGGAGTGAGTTGGGGGCCGGCATTGGGGCTAAACTGGTCTACCCGCAGCGCCAGGTCGTCGTCGTCACGGGCGACGGCTCGCTGTTGATGAGCAGTTCCGATTTCGTGACCGCCGTGGAGGCCGGCGCCAATGTCCTGGTGGTGGTGCTCAACGACAGCCGCTACGGCATGATCAACGCCATGCAGAAGGAGCAGTATGGGCGCGTCTATGGCGACGAGATCGGGTGGATCGACTTTGCACGCTTTGCCGAAAGCTTTGGCGCATCCGGCGTCCGCGTCGAGTCGCCGGAGGATCTGCCCGACGCTGTGGCCCGGGCGCTGGCTCTGACCGCTCAAGGTCCGGTGATCCTCGACGCCGTCTGCGACTATCAATATCGCTGGCCCGACCGGGATGCGATCCGGGCGTTGGGCCTGGAAGAAGAGGGAGAAAAATGAAATTCGCGCAGAGATTGGACGCACAACGAGACATCCATTGGTTCTCTGTCGGACAACTGGTCCGGGCCAAGGAAGCCGAGGGGATAGACGTCATTAGCCTGTCGTCCGGCAACCCCGACCTGCCGACGCCGCCAGGCGTGGTGGACGCGTTGCGCCAGGCGGCACTTGAGCCGACGTATCATCGCTACCCGTTTAGCTTTCACACCGAGCTGCGTCAGGCCATCGCGGCCTGGTATCGTCGCCGCTTTGGCGTGGAGCTGGATCCGGCGACCGAAGTCCATCCCCTGGCCGGGTCGCAGGCAGGCATCGGAAACCTGGGGCTGGCGGTTCTCGAGCCGGGCGCGATGGCGGTCGTGCCCGATCCTGCCTACGGCAGTTACGCCCGGGCCGTCGAGTTTGCTGGCGGCGAGGTCTATCGCCTGCGGCTGCAAAGGGAGGGTGGATATTTGCCCGACCTGTCGACGATTCCCGACGAGGTACTGGCCCGGACCCGGTTGCTGTGGCTGAACTATCCCCATAACCCCACGGGCGCCGTCGCGCCGCTCTCTTTCTTTGAGGAGGTCGTCGCCTTTGCCCGCGAGCATCAGATTCTCGTTTGCCACGACAACGCCTACTCCGAGACTGTCTACGACGGCTACGTCGCGCCGAGCTTTTTGGCGGTGGAGGGAGCCAAGGAGGTGGGCATTGAGTTGAACACCTTGAGCAAAGCCTTCAATATGGCCGGTTGGCGGATAGGGATGGCCGTGGGCAACCCCGAGGTCCTGGAGGCATTATCCCAGGTGGATTGGAACACCAGCATGGGGTTGTTTGGGCCGGCTCAGTTGGCGGCCATCAAGGCGCTGACGGACGACCAGAGCTGGTTGACCGAGCGGAACCGGGTCTACCAGGAGCGCCGGGACATTGTGGTGGAGGGTTTGCGCGCCATCGGCCTGGACGTTCCGTATCCCAAGGCGACGCTCTACGTCTGGGCCAAACTTCCGGAAAAGTACCCGGATTCGAAGGCGTTCTCCATGAACGTGCTGGACCAGGTGGGCGTCTGGCTCACGTCGGGCGTCTTTTTCGGCCAGGGAGGCGAGGGGTACGTGCGCACCTCTCTGACAGAGCCCACCGAGAGACTGCGCGAGGCGATGGAACGGTTGAAGAATCTGGACTTGGAACTAATCTGACGCTCCCTCTTTGACCAAAATCGTGTGTTCCAGGACTGCTATACGCGCCTCCAGCGCCGCAATTTGAGCGTCCTTTTCCTGCATCAACTGGTATAGGCCCTGGATCGCCGCCAGAGCCACGCCGTCGGCGTCTATCGTGCTGATATGCCTGTCATCTTCGCCTACGCCAAAGACGGCGTGGAAATCCTGCGCCATTGGGCCGATGTGCCGAACGGATCGATCTTGACCGACATAGTTCCAGGTCGAGATCGGGATCTCGGCGAGTAGCAGCAAAATATGCTTCCCGTCCACCGGCGCGAGGTTTGTCTTTGATGCCCGATCGCTGAGCGACGACCACGATCACACATCACTCCTCTGAAGTGGTCTGGAGCGTATCACATCCAGGTGGAGTCGGCCAATGACTGGTGATAGCGGCTTCTTCTGTGGGAGGCTGGCAGCTCTTCCAGGGATGTGCTACCAGGTTTTTCTGCCTCAAGCCATACGAACACCCGTCCTCGATGACTTTAAGCATCAATGTACCGGCTTCTAATTTCCACGCGTAGATTCCGACGTCCTTATGGCAGTGTGGATCGTTAAAGACCTCAATACGGTCTCCCGAAACGGTAAAAGATCCCACGGTACCCCAACCGGTGCCATCGTGATACACGCGGAATATACCCCTGTCCAGACTCAACTTCCACACACCGCCCTCGGGTGGGTAGGCCGGACAGCGCCTGCACGGGGCGCGCTTGCCTGGCCTGGGATCGAACTTGACGTAGGTGCCATCCAGGGCTGTATAATCTGCCGGTGGAAGTGGGGTGGTGTATGGATACGGCGTTCGTTGCAGCATTGCGGGCCAGATGGCCGTCGGCGTAGGGGCAATCTCTGGTGTTTCAGACGCGCTCTGGGGGGAGCAGGCAACCATCAGCGTGAGGACGATGATGACGACAGCAGTCGGTAAACTTGGAGCGTTCAAAGACTTTCTGAGAGGTATCATTTTTCTCAACCTCCTCGACAACAGGTATATTACCTGCTATAATAGTAATGGTGGTGATATTATAACTGCGTTTTTCCTACCTGTCAAACTTGTTTTGATGGTAATAAGGGGCAGAGGCCAGAAAGAAGCGCGATGGGCAAGAAAAAAAGATCGGCGGGTAACCTGGAATTGATCGGTGGACGGCTGTGCCTGAATTTTGCCAACACGGTGAGCAGCCGGACCGAGACGCCGTACCGCGAATACCTGGCTACCTATCAGGATCTGATAACGTGGAGCCTGCACGTGGATCTCCTCACAGATGAGGATGCAGAGGATTTGCTGGGTAGCGCCGCCCTTCGTCCCGAATTGGCGACGACTGTGCTCGAACGCGCCATCACGTTGCGGGAGGTGATTTACCGGATTTTCTGGGCCATAGCCGATCAGCGGCATCCTGAGCAAATTGATCTGGATGTGTTGAATACAGCGCTTCACGAGGCACTGGCCCGGTTGGAAGTTCGCTCGGCGACGGAGGGGTTCGAGTGGGCCTGGGGCGTGGACGAGGACAGCCTCGATTGGATGCTGTGGCCCATCGTGCGTTCGGCGGCGGACTTGTTGACTTCGGACGATGTAGAGCGGGTGAAAAAGTGCGCGGGAGAAACCTGCGACTGGCTGTTCCTGGACACGAGCAAGAACCGCAGCCGTCGCTGGTGCATGATGGGCGTGTGCGGCAGTCGGGCCAAATCGCGTCGCTACTACCGGCGCAAGAAACGGGCTGCACAGCGAACATCCGAAAAAGAGGAATAGACTGGCTATGCCCCTTCTGATTGACGGACACAATCTCATCGGACGACTCCCCGACCTGGACCTGGACGATCCCGACGACGAGGCCAAACTGACGGCGCGCCTGCGAGCTTACTGCGCCCGCACGGGCAAGCGCGTGACGGTCGTCTTTGACCGGGGCCTGCCGGGCGGGCGCTCGCACGAACTTTCTGGTGGGGGTGTGGAGGCTCTCTTTGCTGCTACAGGTCGCAACGCCGACGGTATCCTGCGCGAGCGCATTCGTGAGGCGCGCAATCCTCGCGGGCTGATCGTGGTCACTTCCGACCGCGAGGTCATCGTCACGGCGCGGGCCAGGGGGGCGCGAGTGATATGGTCGGAGGAATTTGCTCCCCGGTTGAGCATGCCGCAGCCAACTCCTGTCGAGCAGGATGTGCAACTCTCGCCAGAGGAAGTCGAAAAGTGGTTGAAGGTATTTGAAAGCGGAAGCGAGGAGTAACAGCGAATGGCGTCATTGATCACTCATCTGGTCGTCGGCGAGCGCGTCTTTGCCCAATTGCGACAGTTCGGCGAGAAGGAATATGGCGCTTTCTTGCTCGGCTGTGTGCTGGTCGACGTGCACGGTTTTAGCGACGTGGATCGCCGTGTGACACATTTCGTGGGACGTTTGGAAGATGATGGCGTGGATGCGTGTGTGAAGTCAGCATAGGGGCGCACAGCTTGACCTGTGTTTCCCCTATGCTGCTTCCCAAACCGTGCATGCCAAGTTATCGGCACACGGCTTTCCATCGGCATTAACAGTTAGCGCAGCTTTTCCATCAGTACGGGATGTATGTACTTTGCGGTGGCATTGATGACATAATGTGATGAGATTGCTCAAATCATCTGTGCCACCTCTTTCTTTGAACTCGATGTGATGCACGCGCAAGTTGGTTCTGAGTACCTCACAGTGTTGACACGTATAGTTGTCACGGCGTAGGGCAAGAAAACGTACCTGGTCGCTCTCTTTTGCTGGATAAGATGCTGGCTCTACCAAGCAATCTGTGTCGTCTTGGATGGCAGTGGAGATACCTTTATCCGCGTATGTAGGGCGATGCCAGTCGACCCAATAACGCCGTATGGGACGGTCGCTCATACGATACAGCCAGATTGGGCTACCATCCCGCAAGTGACACACAAAGTTGATACGTCCTTTGGGGTCTCGATGGCGGTATTTTGCATTGATGTCTCGCCAGGGAGGTTTACCGTGTTTCTTCCGTGCCCATCCAAAGATACGGTTCAAGGCCCACCAGTCCAGTTTGCTGAAGGTTGATTTGGCATTGACGTGTTGGTAGTAGGCACTCCACCCTCGAAGAATCTGGTTGAGTTGTAACACTTTGTACCAGACCGGTTGATAGGCTGTGTTTCGGCGAGTGAGTGCCTTGATTTTGGCCTTGAATTTGCGTACATTTGTTTGGCTGGGACGAATGAGTACAACAGGTTTTCCGTGAGTTCCCTGATAGCGTCGAATATCAAACCCCAAGAACGTGAAGCCATCATTGACGTGGGTAACCTGCGTTTTGCTTGTACTGAGTTCCAGCTTGAGTTCACGTTCAAAGAATGATTGGGCTTCTTCTTTCAGTTGGATTGCACCCGCTTTGTTGCCGTTCCAGAGCAGGAGCCAATCATCAGCGTACCTAATCAGAATTGGATGCCCTAGACCACGCCGTCGGCGTCGACGCCGTTCGTTGCGGGTCAGAGAGCCATAGGTCTTCCACCACCACATATCGAATTGATGCAAGTACCAATTTGCCAACAACGGTGAAAGAATCCCCCCTTGTTGTGTCCCGATTTCAGTACGCTGGAAGAGGTGTCCTTCCATAACGCCTGCTTTGAGGAAGGCTTCGATAAGTGACAGAACGTGTCTGTCAGTAACCCGTTTGCGCAGCAAGCCTTCCAGGATGCGATGATTCACTTCGTCGAAGCACGCTCGGATATCGCCCTCCACAATCCAGAAGTGTTTGCTACTGCTGTTTACGTGACGCCAGATGGGCACTAAACAGTCCATCGTGCGGCGTCCTGGGCGAAAGCCGTATGAGCATTCCAAGAAGTCTGTCTCAAAGATAGGTTCGAGCAGCATCTTGAGTGTCATCTGAACCACACGGTCTTTGATGGTCAAGATGCCCAAGGGACGACGTTTCCTGCCCTGGCCCTTTGAGATGTATACCCGTCGCCCAGGTGATGGCTTGAATGTCTTGTCCTTGAGTTCCTGCGATAACGAGTGGATGAATCTTGCCCGATATTCTGGGTCTTGGAACTCTGTGACTGTAACGCCATCAACTCCGGCTGAACGGCTACCTCGGTTGGCTAGCACACGTTTTAGTGCAATCTCTGAAAAACTGGGTTTCCAGACCAGAGAGTATAGGTCCCGAAACCGATGGGTTGGTTCTGCT
>Ga0180433_10010253_pt1 | contig 11314 bp, 7 predicted proteins | sample SS_ome_8_FD_132980 | JGI IMG/M metagenome (GOLD analysis project Ga0180433, IMG submission 132980) | Hypersaline lake sediment archaeal communities from the Salton Sea, California, USA - SS_1_D_1 metaG | ecosystem: Environmental > Aquatic > Non-marine Saline and Alkaline > Hypersaline > Sediment... | reverse complement strand
GAAGGCTCTGTTATTGGCGATATCCACGACATCAGTCGTCGAGCGTTTGAGGATGCTGGACTTGCGGCATACATGTCGTCAGGCGGCTACGGCCAGCTCGGGCATGGAATTGGTCTGAGCATTCACGAGCTCCCTGACCTTTGTCGTGGCTCAAGGGAGAAATTCGAGAAAGGTATGATCTTTTCGATTGAGCCAGCGGTCAGCGATCATCCCGACCGCGGGCAGGCGACTCAATTGTTCATCGTTGAAAACAACTTCGCGATCACAGAGAACGGTGTGGAAAGACTGACGCCATTAGACGATCAACTCCTGATCGTCTGACAATGCGCAATATCATTTGACCGGGACTTCATCTGGGGCCGTTTCATCTATATTGTGGAACGGCCCTTTCTGCATTATTGAAGCTGCTGTACTAAGCATTTTCTTCTTGAGCGACCTGACAATGTCAGTTTCCCACCAGGTGAAGACCTTCTCTTCGTGCGGCAGTCGAAGAAAAGGGTCATTGTTGAGAAATGCAGCTTCCTGGTGGGACAGGTAGGGCTGGCAAAGAAGTGCAGCGACAATCATTGCAGCGCACAGAAACGGAATGGCAGATCGTGCAAGTGTTCCGTGAAAGCGGCCGTAGGAGGGGTGTGCAGCCAGGTGTTTAAGCAGCGCCAGGCATGCACATATGAGAAACGCTATCGACAGCGTAGACCCGACTATCAACAGATAGACTCGCCCCACCTCTGACCGTCGAACGATTAGAACAGAGATCCAAACAACAAAGAGGGCTCCAACGAAGAGCCAACGAATACGCTTGGAACCAGGCTCGGGAACGGCAATCCCTAATGCTGTGCAGCGTGTTCTGATGGCTCGCTTTGCCATGGCAGCGAACATGAACAGGATGGTCACAGTGAGAAGCAAGACCTCCATTGCAACCGGAGCGAAACGGTGGGATAGAGAGAACCCACGTCCAGCTAATCCGCTCCAACGGGTATATAAGTAGAATGCCACGAAAGGAAGTGCTACCGTAAGTGCAAGAACGTGTACCACAGTTCGCCAGGACGGCAAGATGAGGAGGGGTCGTGATTCAGAATGCAGTTTCAATTGCCAGCGTAGTGATATGACAAGGCAGGCACACGTTAGGACAAGGAAGAGGAAGAGCATAAGTGAGAGTACCATCTGCTCAAAGAGAACGTACTCTAGATTGCGTCCAGGTGCAAGGTCTTCCTGTGTCGGGGCCTGGTTTAGGAACGGCGTGAGCAGCCTCTGAAGAAAACCAGACGTAGGCGCCCACGACGCTGGTGAACGTTCCCTTCGCCGGTCGTTCCAATCATTTATCGGTGTTGCCATGCGCGTTGCCGCTTCTCGAACAGCCGTGGCTGTGGTTTGCATGCCGACTTCTTCGTATATGAGAGCGGAGTTGTGTCCGCTCTGAGCGATAGTACTTGCAATAAGGACTTCGATAATACTGAAACTACTGTTCAGAACATGAAGCGACAATGGCAACCACGCGTTGAGGAAAACCCTTGCCTCTTCAAAACGTCCTTCGTGAATGAGAAGTCGAGCGTATTCAGGTGCTGCGCGAGCCAGTTCTCTGTTTGCGAAGATATCGGGGTGAAGAACGCTGCTGAGAAAGGTCATTTGAGCCAGATGTTGGTCAAAATGCCGCGGGCGGGGCAACAGCGCAAACTGTTCACACAGCATGTCGCTAGCATAGGTTTTGTAATAGGGCTTCGATAGTGCGACACTGAAGGTTGTCATTGCACGGTCAAGCAAGTTCCGATCATTGATGATCAATTCAGTCTGGTTCTTCTTCTCTCCATTGTCGTTGCGAACTGAAGAGAGCTCTGTTTGACAAGCTCGTTTCAGCAAAATCTCTGCAAGGGCATAAGTGTATCGCGCATTGTCCGGCTCTAGGATTTCACCGAGGCGAAGTTCCTCTTCCAGAAGAGAGGGATCGCTGTTTTCACTGAGCAGACAGCTGATGTAGTTGCCGAAGTACACCATACTGTCCGTATCTGCTTCCCAGATGGCTCGTTGTTGAGCTGCTTTTGTGCCGCGGGTGGGATCACCTTCAAACAGAAAGGCGTGTTGTGCATTGAGAAGGGGATCGGCGATCGCGGGGGTCCTGGTGCCAGGGAGAACGTCGTTCAGACGTGCGATCATTGATTGTGGTTCCGCTCCAGCCGAAACCAAGAATGCTAAGGTGCCTCGAAGACGGATACAGTGGTTAACCGACAGAATCAAGACTATAGCCACTGCAAGTGGCACAAGGACAGCGCGGATCAGGAGTCTCGCGATGGAGCGTATCTTCATCCGGCGGATATTGGCTCTGGTCAGTTCGGTTGCGATGTCGCTTGCATTGCCGAACGAGGTCAGCGCGATTTCCACGCTTTCCTCTTCTGACTTGCCTTCGGATTTGAAGGATTCGACTTTGTCATCGATGTGAGACGCCAACTCGGCCTTCACATCGAGTCGCAGTTCTTCATCATCTCGGAGACCTTCGGTGGCTTCGTTGATGATCTTCGTGATGCGTTCGTCCTGTGGCATCTGTCACGCTCCCGCAGTGCCGAATAGGATGGAATTGACTGCCGCAGCGAATTCTCCCCACTCTTGTTCCTTCTCTGCCAAGATGGCTTTGCCCTTGCGCGTGATGTTGTAATACTTGCGTTTGCGACCGCTTTCGGCAACGAGCCATTCGCTTTTCACCAGGCCCTCACCTTCGAGGCGATGCAGGCACGGGTAGAGAGTTCCCTCTCGCCATTGAAAGGTGTTGTTCGACCGCTGATTGATTACCTTGATGATTTCGTAACCATACATCGGCCGTTCTGAAACCAACTGGAGCACAATGGGACGTGCGACGCTTCGAACCAAGTCTCTATCAAATGACATTGTTCTATCTCCTGAATTGGAGTTGCATACCTCGGCACACGATGTAGGATACCCCATATGCCGAGGTATGTCAAGTGTTGCCGGCTCACTCACGAAAAAAGCGGGCGATCTCAGCGAGAATAGACGCTCAGACTGAGTGCCGGTTGTGCCGGAGAGACCTTGTGTTGACTTGTCACATGATAAAGAGAAGTGGGTAATTGGATTGCAGTTGCATCTGACGGTACGACTGATTGGGCTGTTGGTCAGGTGTAGCGAGTCCTGAAGAGCTACATAATCTCTTTCTTGACATTACCGCGTTTTGGGGTAGACTTTCATTATATTGCGTGGTCATACCCCTGAGGTTCATCGACCTCAGTATTTCCAATTCATTTGCCTTTGTTGGCCGGAGCCCGGCTCACCGTGTTTTATAGCGTGTAGCGGGAGGTGCCAATGCCAACTGCTAGTCTGACGTAGTTCCTCAGTTCATTCGACTTCCGGATAGCATCCCACCTGCAGCCCTTCGAACGAAGCAGTGGAAAGCGATGCGTGGTCCGAGTACTGAATGTACTGTGCCAGGAGGTGGAGGGGAAGACTTTTTGAAAGGAAATGATATGAATAACGCCTTCGGCTGACATTCATATGACGGTTGACGGCGACGTTATTGAATGTCAGGCATTCCGTAACGTTGTGATATCGCTGTCGTGTCGTGTCGTGTTGGGGGGGGGCGGAGCCATGAAGGCGACATGGACAGTATTGGCAATGATAGTGATATTGTCTTCTTTTGAGACAATCATTGCCCGCGCGACAGGTGTGAGTCTCAGCAACGGAGACGACGTCTCCGCCGGTCTGAGAGCACTGGATCGCTATGGAGGCGACAAGCGGCTCAGCAGCAGCGTGAACAATGTTGGGGTCACATTCTTCGGGACTTCTTCATCTGTCACATCAAGCGAGCTAATCGACGAAGACGGGAAGTTCCCGACAGATGGCAGGTTGGTCGGAAAGCTCATCAATCCGAACTACAACCGAAAGACACATAAATTCAATGACAGATGGTTCCGTATCATCTCCAACACCGCTACGAGTATAACCACTAATCCAAACGACGGGGATCTTAGTGGGGTATCGCGAGCAGGAGATTCATATTGGATAACCGGTGTATTCACCCTCGAGGAAATTGCGGATCGCTGGTGGTTCATTGATCCAGAGGGGAATGTGTTTTTCCCCAGGGCGGTCAGCAGAACGGATACTGAGGGTTATCCGACATTACAGAAGTATGATGTTGTCTGCATTCAAAGGGCCGGTAAAGGTGCTGTACTGGAGAGTCTGAATGACAAGACAGAAGGCAGTTGGCTTCTGGACGTAGTTGACGGTGCGGGGATGACTCTGCAACAAGAAGGTGACACGCTCTATATCGGTGCGCTGAAGCCTTTCAGTGTTACCTACTTCTACCTTGAACAGCTTGGGACGGGAGGCGAGATTCAATGGTATTACTCTACGGATACATCGTGGAAGCTCATTAACGGAGATGGGAACCCAATAAGCGACGGCGTCCACAGCAATGCCACTGATGGCATCTCTTATCCATACAACCTTGATTGTGGCAATTACCTTGGCCCTTCGCCAGATGGGACGGGCGTGCTTACGTATAATCATCCGAGGGCAAATGTCATTCACTGGTGGACATACAAGCGGGCATGGCACAAGGGAGTGGACCCCTCACTTGTTGGTACAGTTTTCCCGTCTGATTTTGCCAAGACAGAAATAGCTGGCAATCCCGTTCGTCGCTACTACATAAGGGGAGTTGTAACGAAGAAGTTCGATACTCCCCCGATAGTGTCCCAAATATACGATACCCCTGGCCTGCGAGAAGTTATCGAAATGAAGTACGCTTCTTCCGGCAAGAATGTGTTCGAAGAATGGGCTGGAGCTATCAACCGACGTTACCGGCAATGGGGTTTCAACGCGGCGGGCTATTATTCATACCGGTACTTGCAGGCTTCTGCAAACATGCCACTGGACCGCTTGCCCGTCACAAAGCAATCCTTCCTGACCGGATATACGATGGATGATAGGAGAAAAGAGAATTGGCATGTGAAGAACGTTTACGACGGCGCCGAGTATCCACCGGGCAGCGGTTCTCTAATATGGCAAGGAAAAACCGCAGACATGTTTGACCCCATCATGCCGGAAGCGGTCCGAACACTTGCGGCAGAGTCCTTCACGAACAACCCGTGGTTGGTTGTTCTAATCCCTGACGAAGCCGATACGCTTTTCGGAATAAACAGCATCACCCACAATCACATGGGTTATGTCGTGCTTTCACAAAATCCCTACAAAGCTACAGGCTCTGGTCTGCAAGATAGGAACGTTGTGTATACGGATAGAAAGCTTTACAGCAAGTACGCGCTACGCGATGTTCTTCGTTTCCGCTACAAAGCAGCAGGTGACAAGATAGCAGCGATCACAGTCAATTCAAGCATTCCCGCCTATGTGTATAACCAGAATCCTGTGGGAAAAGAACTTGCCGCGCTGAGAAATCTCAACAAAGCCTAGGGCACAGCGTATACGACATGGGGGACTTCTTCGGGCAACTTCGATGATGGGACCAATGCCTACGGCTACGGCACGGGCTTTATGGACGAAAACGGGAGGGGAATCTATGTTTCTGGGATGAAGCTCAGGTACGATAGCTTTGGCAGGCCTGATTATCCCAATATCAAGAGGGATCTCGATGACTTTGTGGCATTCTTTGCAGAAAGGTACGGAGCACTGGTTCACTCGGCAATCAGAGTTCGATCAACCAATCTCATCGCAGCTCCGCTCTATAACGCGCCAGACAAGGTTCTTGCCGCCATTGAGCCATACTTCGACCTGATATGGACCGCCGTGCCTGACGTGTACAGTGCACAGCAAGTCTACAATGCAGCCCGAAAGCCGATTCTTAATGCTGACTACTATGCAGCTCCTCACGATTCACCATTGGACTTCGGTGGTCCAATCACATCAGTCAATTACGAAAGAGCCAACAACCTAACGAGGATTGCTTTCTCGGGTAGACCTTACAAACTCCTCCGCAAGCTCTGGTTGATAGAGCTACCCGACAGTGGATATGGAGATGGCAGTTCGTTTCGTCCCAAGAGAGTGGGATGCTGTAGAGCTTTCGGGAGACCATACTGGTAAGGTCGAGCTCGGCCATCGAATACGAATTTATGGCGCAGACGGATTTGAGACCCAAGCTGAACGTGCCGCGGCACTTCAGAACTACATGGACTCGCTGATAAACGCAAGAGGCAATGATGGTGTACATTTTGTGTGCGGCTGGGAGCATTGGGCATACTTCGATCATGCTCTTCTGGACGGGCGAGAGATCGGTCAATTTGGTCTTGTGACTCAGACGGATAATGCCTACGACGGTGGCGAAGCTCGTCGAGCAGTCAGAAAAGACAGCAATGGACGCTTCATTGGTGGAGAAGACCAAGACTACGGAGATTTTCTTACACCCCTAAGTCTCTACCTCCACAGTCTCTATGACAGATTGATTCCTGCACAAGTTCCGCCAACTGCCACCATCACACCAACCCTCACATTGACGGCGACGAACACCACTATTCCATCGAACACTGCTACTCCCGCGCGAGACGTACGCCGATGCCAAGTGTTCGATCTCAACAACGATTATCAAATCGACTTGGAGGACTGTGTGCTCTTCATTCTCGCCTATGGCGCCAGCGAGGGGGACCAGAACTACGAAGCTCGTATAGATTATAATCATGACAAGATTATAGACACGTTCGACGTAAGCGCGTTTTCGTCATGTTATGGGGCATCATTGTGGTGAGACATGCTCAGGTAACGCGAAAACAGGTTCCAGGCAGGCAATGAGGTGTAGGAGAAAGAATAGTAAGACCTTACAGTTTCTAAGTGGAAACCAATATTGTGCCCTAGATTACAGTTGTTCGTGGTACGATTGACTTGCACACTCTCACAGATCAGCAACAATCATACATCTTTGCCGATGGCGTTCTATATGCATTCAAGTTCACAGAGAAGAACCTCGTATGTGTCCAGCCTGGGAAGTCTGATCTTCACTCCGTCTTCCGTGGTTTCGCACCTCAGGTCCTTGCGTGCGATGAGAGCTGTCGCACTTCTCACTCTCGGAACACGAACCTGGAGGATCAGGCCAGTGACAGGTGCGATCTCGGTGATTGGGCGTTGCATGTTGCCTGAGAAATTTATGAGGTGAATCAGGAGCTGGTCAGTGCCTTTTCGCCGTAGCGTGAGGTCAATCGTCTGCGGAGCGTCGAGCAACTCAACAAGCTGGGGAACCTCCTTCTTCACCGGCGCTGTGAGCCACCGGAAGTGTTCGGGCAAACGATGCGTCCAGAAGAATTCGCCCACGTTACCCGCAACATAGTATGCCTTTCCCTTGCCGTATTCGTTCACAGTCATAGCGGGAAATTCAATGGGGGCGGGCATGGGTCTATACCTGGACTCCAGGTGCTCGTGCATTCTGAGCAATATCTGAGCGCTCGATGGTCTGACAGCCAGTGCAGATGGCGGGGCGGGCAGGACCTCCTGCATGGTGCCAAGGATATTGCTGCCTTCCTCGGTCGCGGTAATGTAGTCATACTTCGCTGGATCAATGATGTCACCTGTATAGCTCACTCCGAATACATCGGCAAGGGCGAAGTCCTTTCTTGGTTTTCCAAGTTCGTCGTAGAGTGTTGCTGCAAATGTTGAAAGCAGACAGCCGCCGCCTTTGACAAAGCCTCGCAGAGCATCGGTTGCCTTATCACTAACACATGCTGTATTTGGCAAGACGATCATCTTGTATCGGGACAGGGTGCCGTCAGTCAATGCTGCGTCATCGATCAAATCGAATGGAACGTGCGACCTTACGAGTGCTTCATAGCATCCGCTGAAAGACTCTTGGCTTCGGCCGTGGACATCCTTTTGCTTGGATTCCGCGGTGAAATCGGTGTAGTCCACCGAAGTGCCGTAGAAATCCTCCGTTGCCGCAGACCAGAGCATCGCAACCTCCGCGGCCGAGCGTGTTTCGCTTAGGGCTGACTCAAGACCTTCCAACTTCTCAAGCATTCTTGAGGCGGACTTCACCCCGTCGGTTCCCAAATTGCTTCTGAGAACGGCGTACCAGGGATTCGCATTGTGTGCGGCTGTGTGTGCAAAAAGCAATTCCGTTTCCGCACCCGTAAGGATGTAGCGGTCCCACGGTTTGTGGGCGCCACACAAGAAGACAATCCTCGGCTTGCCACCTGCCTGCGTTTCGAGAAGCTTGGCGGTCGCTGCGGGTTTCCAGATGGGAATCTCCGAGGGCTGGACGTAAAAGATGAATCCACCTTCCGCACCCAGCACATCCATGTGCTCAATCCATTTCCGATTGTTGCAGCCTGTACTGCGCTGAGGGACAAGGCCGTTGGCGTTTGCGTAAATAATCGCGTCAGGGTTTGACGCCTTCAAAGCTGAACGAACATCACGGATGAACTCCGCAAGAGAATTCTCACGAAACTCCAGCCAGTCGGCAAAAATCTGTGCATCGGCAGAAGGTTCCTTTGGCATTTCATAGCCGTAGCGTTTGAGGAAGAACTCGGTGCAAAATGGACAGAAGCAACCGTGTTCGAGGAAGATTGGACCGTCCATAAACAGACCGTCGATGTCGTACTTGCCCACGTCTTCTGCCAACTTGGTTGCCACCTGCCTGAACGAACTATTCACGCAGAAGCCCCAACCAGCGCCGTAGAGCATTACGATTGGCTTGCCGTCACTGCCATACTGCGCCCATTCGATACAGGATTCATTTCCGTGGTGCACGTTGAAGTACACGATCACGCGAATTCCTGCTTCACGTGCAGCCTTGATGTGATCGGTCAGAAAGTCCGGAAGCTCGCAAGTTCGAACACTTGTTTCGAAGTTTATTTCGTGGGGAGTGAAGCCGCAGTCATATCCCATCGCATGAAAATGCTGTGCGTTGGCATGCATTCCTGCGAGAGCCTCAGCTTCGCTCTTGGAGTCATGTGTTGATGAGGCAACCCCCCATTCACGTATGAACTCGACTATGCGCAGAGGCTTTTCGTGCCATTTCAATTCCATGTACGTTCCTCACATTTCACAGGAATAGAAAGATTGACTTACAGTGATATTTCCCACAGATAGCTGCTGCGTCCGGGGTTGTCATTTTCCGCCGCGTAAAGAGTACCGTCCGGCGCGGCACAGATGTCATGTATCTGCCAGGCAGGAACTCCGCTATCGCTGTCCTTCAAAGCCCCAAGCAGCTCATAGGATTCGTCTTTGGGATTGAATTTCATAACCTCGCACTCGCCGTCGCGTCCGACAACACCATAGGCAAATCCGTCTGGAGCAAGAGTCATTGATGCAAGCCGACTTCGCCGCCGTCGACCCTCGTCGCCTATTGGCTGGAATAGAAGTGTTGCATCACCGGTTTTCGGGTCAACCCGGTAGAGGATACCTGATCCACCACTGACGTACAGGCAGCCTGTATTGAGATTGAAAAATCCTTCCGGCTTCATGTGTCCGTGAGTGCTGTTGGGATTGGGCAGGCCTTTGTTTAGATAGCTGATGCGACCGCCTTCCGGGTCGTATTTGTAGAGACGATGCGAGTCAACTCCCGCCTGACTCTGCCAGGCACGCGTCACCTGCCACGCTCCCCAGATGCAGCCATTGTCATCCATTGTGATATTCTCGCCCTGTGCCATTGCGAAGCCGCAACCGGTGGGTCCTATCCAGCGGCTTTCGCCGGTCTTGATGTTGTAGGAGACAAGATTCTCCGGCGTGAAAGTCTGGCCATAAAGCATGTCACGGGACTCATCGAGAACAACTGACTGAATATAGACGTGGGGCATGGGGATAGCCAGCTTGGCAATATCACCACTGGACGGATTGTATTTGACGAACGACGCACCCGGGGCTTCCCAAAACCGATCGATATCGTGCAAAAGAGCTTGGGCGGCATACATGCATCCGTTGCGAGAGTCTCTGACCAGCGATCTGTGAAACTTCGCATCGTAGGGGTTGCGGATGCGAGCATATCCGGCATCCACCCATTTCTGTTCCTTTCGGTTCCACCCCCAGAAGATGTCAGCATCAAAAGAAGTTATGCCAGCGAACACGGTATCCGTGGTCACGTCGTAACACAGACAGTCGAAGCTGATCCAATTCTTGCGCCAATCATCCTTCTCCAGGAAATCAGCGTACTCCCAGTGGTCCTCCAATTCGGTGTTCCATTGATCGCCAAAATTGCTATCGCGTAACTTAAGTGCTGTGACTTTCACTTGAACACTTCCTCCTCAAGCCGTTGCAGAAAAGTCATTGATGATTGTCAAACAAGGATCGCACGAATCTTTATAGACCGAGCAGTGTCAGCGCGTTCTGCTTGCTTATCTTATCGAACACTTCCTGGCTGATCTTTCCCTCCTCCTTCAACTCGATCAGGAAGCCCGCCAGAGGTAGCTCCTGGTCTGCTGTGCAAATGTCTGTGCCAAAAAGAAGACGGTCCTGAAACTCGTTGAGAAACTTCACGGCATTTTCGCGATCCCTCGCGAGAGCTGTGTAGCCACTATTGGCTGAAAGGTCACCGTACATGTTCGGGTAGCGGCGTAGCAGCTTTGGCACCACGCCTTCTTCTTTGATGCGATACTGAGGATATGTCGCGCGGTCGGCAGGTGTCTCGAGTTGCCCGATTTCGGCCCAAAAGGCCGGTCCGTGACCAAGGATGTTCAATTTAGGGAAAAGCTTGAGCGTGTTTTCCAGTTGTGGAAGGCCGGGGTCATCGTAGAAGCCGTAGTCCCCGCCAATCCGGTCGGAAATATCGAAGATAAGCGGAAAGCCGACATCTTGTACATGTTTGAACAGATTCTGGCATCGAGGATCTGAGAATGGCAGGTTTGGCATTACCTCACCAATCCCCTTGCAGCCGCGATCACGATAGTGGCCCAACCACACGTTGAAAGGGGCATCAGGGGAATTGCTGATGCCGCGAGGATCGATATTGCAGAAGGGGATGAACCGACCACCTGAGCGTTCGCACATATCAATAATGTCTTCGTTGGATTGCGGAAGATACTCTTCTGGCCCGATCAGCGGCAGAAGTGCTCCCTTTTCTATGCCTACCTCATCGTAGCGTTCTATCACTTGCTCCATTGTGGCGAATTGGTTTCTGCCATCAGCTAGCGGACACTCCTTCCTGTAGGCGTGAGCATGAATATCAAAGAACATGATGTCTCCTGTCGTTACAGTTCACTTGCCCAAGTGAATAATCATATGCGTGAAAGACTACCGCAGTATTCAATATAAACCAGCCTCGCTGACGAAAAGATTCGAACCGCGTTGGGAGTTCATTCTGCGCGTAGATTCTACCACTCTGCAGTGCCATTTCAATCGAGTTATCTGAAGGGGCAATGAAACGCGGAAGAGCATTGGATGT
>Ga0180433_10010251_pt1 | contig 11316 bp, 11 predicted proteins | sample SS_ome_8_FD_132980 | JGI IMG/M metagenome (GOLD analysis project Ga0180433, IMG submission 132980) | Hypersaline lake sediment archaeal communities from the Salton Sea, California, USA - SS_1_D_1 metaG | ecosystem: Environmental > Aquatic > Non-marine Saline and Alkaline > Hypersaline >... | reverse complement strand
TATGATAATATTGTTTGTGTAACATTTTATGTTGCATAAAAGCCGCCTTTCATTGTTTTGGTTGATAATGTTGGTGGCTTTTATTTTACCATATTTTGTCTCATATGTATCTGGACCAGAACAAGGGTGTGGGGTTAGGAAATTTTCCCAAAGTTCTTATTAAAAGTTTCAATATGTATGTTTTTTATAGTGCCAAGATGTTTTTCAACCCTATGAAAGTTATCCTGATTTATCTCTACGCGTACTTTGTTGTCTGTATGGGATATTACAACGAAAAAAGTACCTAATAATTGCTTCACGCACCAGGAAAATCCTGAGTCAGGCATGATAAAACAATCATACAGGGCCATAGAGAAAAAGTCATCGATAACATTGGTTGTAAAGCTACCACTTTTACGGGTTGAAAAGGTAATATCTTTTGTTTGCAAAGCTTTTTTGTATGTTTCTATAAACCTAGATGGATGTTTATCGTCGGTAAAGATATGAACATGGAGCGGGTTTTCTTGAAGCATGGTATACAGGCTATTAATTTGGGTTATGTAGTATTCATCAGTTAGAAACTTCCCTGGATAATCAAAATCTACATAGTTTTTTGGGTGAGTTTCTTTGTCAAAGGAAACTGGCGCGTCAAACCCTCCTCCTCGTCGTATATGCACCGCAACGCTGATACGGTCTGCGGGAATAGATGGCTTATTGATAGGTTTAATCGGGGTAATGTTTTTTTTGATTTCTTTCATGAATTGTTTATCGGTAAAGTCGATAGTTGTGTCGGTGTAGTAATCTCCTACATATACATTTTTTGCTTCCCTATCAATATTTACAGGGTTTTCTTCAAGGTATATAACCTGGTTGAAGTATTGTTCTATGTCTTTATCATATTTTTTTTCTAGTTTGGTTAGCATTAACTGATCAGAATATTCAAATGGCTGATAGAAAAAAGGGATATTATATTTATATGCCAACCATTTTGTTTTAACATAGGCTATAATTCTGCTTCCAAAGCGGCAACGGCACATATTGTATGTGACAATGCTGGAGTTTATTTTGCTCACTTGGGAATGTTGTAGCGTTGTCTGTTGTAAGAGTAATAGGAGGATAAGTAGTTTTGTTTGTTTTGTCATTTTGTTCCTTTTGGCTTTTTACGAGGCATTTTTATTTAAGTTAAAATATTTGGTTTTTAAAAAGCAATGTTTGGGATTTCTTTACAGTAATTTTGTTTTTTTATGGTATAAAACTCAGACTGTTGATTTCTATGTGAAATATTTGATAGGCTATACATGAAGTAGTATGGATGTTATTAATCTAAAAGGAGGGTTTTTATGAAAAAACTACTTGCTTTATTGGTAGGCATAATCTTCGGGATTTTTGGTGTGATGGAGGGGATGAAAAAAAGGCAGTCGCTTCCTTTTGTTGTTTGTGACAAAACAAAGGATCATGTTGTTTTTCTGGTGAAGGAAAAAGAAGGTTCAAAAGGGGTAGAGTTTGTTAGAGAGATTATTGCACCCTCAATTTCAGGCTTAAAAGCAAGGCGTATGGTCATTGCTGATATGAGATCTTTAAAAGGAAATTATTTATGTCGTATGTCTGTGGGGCAATATAAAGAAGTTCCAAAAGAAGCGCTGCCTGATAACTTCTTGAAAAAAAATCGACTTTTTTGTCGAGAGCTTCCCCAGAGAGCTGTTTCGCACATGTTTTTTGATTTTTTTCGATCATTGGATTTCTTTAAGGAGCGCCTAAAGAATATAGCAGGTTTGGTTTCTATTAGCTCTTATGATGCGATATATGACATTACATTATATAGTCCATTTTTTTCTTGCGAGGATATGGAACGTTTGGGGCGTATTATGTTAGATCATATTTTGAGGCGCGTGAGAACTAACAGGGAAGAGGTTGAAAAAGAGAAACAATGGTTAGGAGAATTTATTAAAAAAATGAGTGAGAAAGTTTCTCCTGACGTTAAAGAGGATTTGATGATCCTAGATAAGTTGTTAGAAGAAAAATTTTCTAGAAAAGAAGAGTTCTTAGGGTGATTGTCAAATATTAGTATTGCAATCAGGAGCCACAGAAAGTGGCTCCTGTATTTTTTTAAGGCCTGCAAATGTCTTGCGCACAGGTCATGCCAGTTGCGGCAACCGCTTCAATGCCACCACCAAATCTGGTGGAAGAACTTGCCAAATATAAACCTTCAATTGGTGTTTTAAAGTATGGGCGGCTGCTTCCCTTTGACTGATCAAATGAGTATAGCGCTCCCTGAGGGGCAGAAACATATCGTTCAAATGACTGTGGTGTTAAAATGTCTTTCAGTTGCCCGTTAGAAGTCTTGATTATGTGTTTACTCAGATTTGGTATAAATTGTTCAACTTTGCGAATTAATTCGTTTGCGCGTTGTTCTTTATGTTGAATATATTCAAGTGTTCCAGCTTTAGGTGTTTCATCATATATTCCGTCCCCCACGATAGTGATGCTGGCTTTACCTTTTGGTGCAAGTTTTGGGTCAGCGCTAGAGTTAATAACTAAGTGGAACGAGTCTTTTTTGTCTAATTTTTTGATCAAAGGTGGAAGGTGTGATAGATCAAGATCTACTCCTAAATGAACCATGAAGACTGAGCTTGACATCTTCAGTTCTTTAATTGCTTTTACAAAGTTTTGATCTAGTGTTCCTGGGGCCAAAAGTTTTGTGAATGTTACCTTAGCATTTGCGTTTGATACAACAATCGGGCTTTTTAAGATGCTTTTGCCACTTTGGATGCCAATTACTTTATTGTCTTTTACTAAGATTTTATCAACGGTGCATTTAGTTAACACTTTGCCACCGTTTTTTTCTATGCTATTTTTCAATGCATTTGCAAGGCTTCTAGCTCCACCCTTAACGTAGTATCCGCCATGAATAAAGTAGGCCAAGCAGGCACCTAGCGCTTTGTGGGCAGGTGTTTTGTCTGGTGGTGTTCCTACGTATCCTAACAGTGAGCACATTAATTTCTTCAGTTGTGGGTCTGTAAAGAAGGCATCAAGCTTTTGTTGAAACGTTACAGTTGTCCATGTTTTATATATTGGCATTGAGCCTTTAGAGGTTCTACTTTCCAATAATGCTTGTTCTGCTTCATCCATAAATGCGACCAAGCTTTTTTCTTCTTGTGGAAATTCTTTTGCGAGTTGTGTGATGAAGTCTTTTTTTGTGCCATCTATAGATATTGTTTTGCCATCTAACAGAAACATGCGTTTATTTAGCACAAATAATTCATTTTTATCTAGGCCGAGTGCATCAAGTAATTTTTGTATGCCTCCATGTTTCCATAGGCCAGATACATCTTCAACGCCAATGGTAAAGTTAAAGCCTTCCCAGTCATAGGAGCCACACATGCCGCCGACATGGAACAATTGTTCTAACACAATTATTTTGTAGCCATTTTTGGCAAGCATTGCACCACAAGATAGTCCACCAATGCCAGATCCGATAACAATTGCATCAAATTCATCTTTTCCTTTTTCCTTTTGTGGATCACAAGAGGCTTTCCAATTGCTTTGTACCCCAACATCAATTATATTTTTGTTGGTATTTTTTTCTCTTGAGATTATTATTAATCCCGATAACAAAATAAAAATAGAACTTATAAAAAATAGTTTTTTCATAATGATAACTCCTAATATGAATAGTTTTATAGTATTATTACTTATTTTCCAATATTTGAATACACTCTTGTAGCCACTTACGATTTGCGTTGTTGTGTATTATGCCACTTTTTAATGCCATCAACCAAAACATCTTATGTGGATGTTCATCTGGTATGCCTGCTAAGACATCTTTTTTTATGCGTTTGTATCGTTCTTTTTGTACCAAGTTTTTTTCTAGTGCTTCTTTCAGCTGAGTAATGACATGCTCTTTGTTTTTGGCATTAGCGCTAAAATATAATCTTAATAAAAGCTCGCTGCGAGGCTTTTGAGGTTCGGCGGGCATTTGAAACCATTTGGTAAATTCATTTTTTCCCGATCTGGTGGTGCTAAATATTTTTCGTTCCCGCTTGCCGACATATTCGCTACGAGAGGCAACCTTTCCTTCTTCCTCAAGTTTTTTGAGCATCGGATAAATTGAAGCATCTGATTCTTGCCAAAAGTGGGTTGTGTAGTTTTGCATTTTTTGTTTTATTTGGTAGCCAGAAAGTGGCTTTTCAAAGAGCATTCCCAAGATTGCATATCGGCTTTTGTTTATTTTTTTTTGTTTTTCTTTCATTATTTAGTCCTTTTTGGTTGAATGGCTAATAACTATGTAAAATACATAATAATTATGTAAAATGCCTAACTATTATGTATTATGGCTTGTGTGGGGTGTTTTGTCAAGTCTTTTTGTGAAAGGCGTATGGATAAGGGTTTTTTGGTGCTTTTTATTTTTGAAGAGCTTCTTGTCTTTTGTATATCCTAAGGTCATTGTTTAATCGGAGTGTCACAATTCTCCTTTTTTTTTTAATGAAATGATTGATTTCTGATTTAAAGAATTGGTATGCTAAAGGTGAAAAGTGAGGGTTTATATTTTAAAAAAGGAGGAATATCATGAAAAAAAGGGTGGCTATTATGGCGCTAGTAAGTGTTTTATGTTCTTGTTGTGCGGTGAATATAGGTGCTGCATGGAGAAAAAAAAGCAATGAGCCTCAGATAGTGATGTCTTCTAATGCGACTTTGTCAGGTGTTGTTGAGCGGCGATCGACTCTTGCAGGCTACGTTTGGGTTCGTATTAAATTAAGTCCTATGTTTCCAGCAATTCGTGTGCTTTGTCCTATAAAGAACTTGTCCATGCCGATAAACAGAGGTAGTCGTGTTAATGTAATCTTGGGACCTAAAAATGTTGATAAGGGTGGTGTTAAATATCACTCAGGATTTATTATATCTTCTAGAAAATAAATATTTATCTGATATGATTGTTTCATTTTAACACGAACTTGAGCTAAGAAACAATTTTTAAGCTTTTAAAAACAGAAGAAGGACGGCTAGGAGCCGTCCTTCAATTAAAATTAATTTTCCAATACGTATGAATTAAAACTTGCTTAGTTCGAGTTTACGTTACTTTATTGTTTTTGGCACACTTTTTTGTGTTCTTTCCAGTCTTTTCTTTGGCATTTGGCTGAGCAGTAGTATACTATTTTGCATCTTCCGCATTTTTTCAGTTTATTGCCTGTTTTTTTGCAAATAGCGCAGGTGAATCTATTTTCTATTTCTTTCTTTTTTTCTGTGCCGTAAGCTAAAAGAGCTGATGTTAGTGATGTCAAAAGTGGGTTGAGCATGTTTTTACGTGGGTTATTAATAAATTCAGTTATTATATCTGGGGATGTTTCATTATCATGTTCGATTACTTGTTTGAAGATTTTATACTGTTTCTTTTTTCTCTTTTCCTTGTAAATGCTACATAGGGTTGTTTTAGCATGTTCTTTTGAGCAATTGAGTTGGTGTATGGCGCTAGTGCCGAGTATTGCCCCATATGTCTTGATGGCTTCTTTAGCACAATCTATACACATTAAGAAATATTTTTCGGAGTTTAACGGGTCGCCTTTTATTGCATAAATACCCGCTATGACCTGACAGGCAAAAGCTTTACCGGGTAAAACCGTATCATATGTTAAAATCTTAAAACAATAGCGTAAGGCTTTACACATGTTTTCTTTTTCTATTGATTTTGCATTTTCTTTTATAACTCCTATATTCATGGAGCTATTGAGATATCTACTCATATAAATGGTTGCTATTTGATAGAGATCACTAGTTTCTCTTAGTTCTCTTTCAAGTTTATTTTTTGTTTTTGTTAATAGTTCAAAATTTTTCTCGAAATACTCTAATGCTTTACTGTCATTTGAGTTTTCTAAATAAAAATTTGCTAAAATTTGGTTAGCTAATGCATGAGTTTTTTGATTTGAGATTTTCTCTAGATAAGATATTGTCTCAAGGATGTCTTTAAAGGGGGATGTTTCACGGTTAAATAATTCTGGTTTTTTTCTATATATATCAGCTATTAGAATATTAGCTTCAATTAAGTCGTAGTCTGTTGTTTTAACTTTTCTAAGTTTTGATGCATTTAAAAAACATTCAATTGCTTTTTCAAATGCGCCATTAGTATAATGGAGCATGCATAAGTCAAGGAGTGCTCTTTCTTTGAAAAACAAACTTATATTCTGGCTTGCTATTTTGTTTAAAATTGAAAATCTTTTTTCAGTTGGCATGTTTTTTGTTAAAAAATAGAGAGCTCCGCATGTGCCAGGTGTTTTTTTATATTTTTCATTTTCAGAGAGAGATGAAAGTTTATGTGTGCCTTCGATTTTTTTTTGATCCATTAATTTTTTTGCTTCATGTAATTTTAACATTGACTCTAGTCTTATAGCTTCTTGGTATTCTTTTGTGTCTCTGTATTTTTCTACTTCTGTTATTCTTTCTAAAAGCTCTATAGCTTTTGAAATTTTGCCTTGCTTCTTCTGGATTCTTGCTTTTTTTAAGATTATAGATGCTTCTTTGCTTAGTTTTTGGTTTGTTGTTAGATTAGACTTTTTTTCCTGTTGTTTGTCCATTGCAGGTATATTAGATACTATGCTTAAGGATAGAATTATAGTTGCTATTTTTTTTAACATTTTCAGAGACCTCCATATGATATTTTTTTGATTAATGCATAAAAATTTAAAATTTTATGGGATTGTCTCTAATTATAGGCGTTTTTTGCTTTTTTGCAATAGAATTTTATCTAAAGGCTTTTTCGTCTCTATTTGTGTTTTATTTTTTTCGATGGACTGGTGAAAGATGTTGCAATAGTGCATTGATTACAAAGAGGAGCTATTTTTGGGTTGCGGGGCTAGAAATGAAGGAGGGTAATATATGTTGATACTTGGTTGTTTTTGTTTGCTGTACCCGGTTGATTGAAAAATTTTTTTGTGTAAGAATTATATGAGTACTTGAATTCACAGTATCGCCTTATAAAAGTTGTTTTTTTAATAATTTTAAATGAAAGAGGTATCATATGAAATATATAACAAGAAAAATTTTGGGTTTTTCATTTTTATGTGCGTTATCTTTTAACATATATCCATTGAAAGAAGCGAAAAATCAAATAAAAGTAGCAAATAGTAGCGTGAGTATAAAGAGCTTGAGTTACATTGTTCCTTCGGTAGTTATTGGTAGCGCTCTTTGTGCGTATCTTATATATACATTTTTTCAAAATTCGAGTTCTGGGGATATAAATTCTGGAGCTGCAAATTTCAAAGAAGCTTGTCAGAGGGGTGATTTGGAAGCAGTGCAAAATATTTTGTGTGATGTTGAAGATATAGATAGTCACTTAGAAGATAATTTGCCTCTTATTCATTTTGTTTGTAAGTATGGAAATAGAGATGTATTAAAATGGCTTGTTGAAGAAAAAGGTTTGCGTATAGATAAGGTGTATGAGGAAAAAGTAAAAAAATTGACAGAGGATGGTGGTATTTTTCATCATACAAATATAAAAACACCCTTATTTGTAGCATGTGAAAATGGTAATGATGATATTGTTGAGTATTTAATTGAAAAAGAAGTGGCGATAGATTCTTGGGGTACCCCAAATTCTGCCGATGATTCTATGTTTCGGTGCACACCGCTTTATGTTGCATGTCAGAAGGGATATTACAATATTGTTAGGCTTTTGCTTCAAGCTGGGGCCCAATGTGTTGCATTTGATCGCTTGAGTCCTACTCCTTTTCATATAGCTGTAATAAAAGGGCATTCTGAAATTGTTAGGCTTTTTTTGGATAATGGCATAAGTGCTAATTTAATAGATAATCGAAATTGTACTCTTCTTCATCGGTTAGCGATGGAAAAGAGCTTGAGCGAGAATCAAAAAGAGATTGCAAGGCTTCTTATGTTGCATCATGCTGATGCTGAACGTTCAACTGATTTGCCTGTTTGTGATGATTTTTATTATGGGGTAACCCCGCTATATTTGGCTTGTTGGAATGGAAATGTAGAGATGGTTGATTTTCTTGTTGAGCATGATATTAATGTAAACTTTAGATGTGACGGGATTGCTCCTTTACATAAAGCTTTTAATTGTTGTGACCCAGACCGCGGGCATATAATTATCAAAAAATTAATAGAACATGGTGCGGATATTGATGTTGGAGATGAAGAAGGAAAAACGATTCTTTCCAAAGGGCGTAGAGTTTTTAGTAATGACATGATTAGATATTTGATTAAAAAAGGTGCAACAGATAATGCTACTCCTATTAATGATATTGATCCTAATGACATGATAAAGAATAGGCTACACTATTTACATCAGCTCAACAATAGAAAAATTGTAAGAGATAAACAAAAAAATGTGTGAAAGACAAAAGAAGAAATATTTTGCATGAATTAGAAAATTAAGGATAATAGGGTTGGTATAGGTTCAAGAGAGTATTTTTCTTTTAAAAGGGAAGGTTTCAAAAGAGTAGAGCAAAAAAGAGGAGCTGTTTTTTATGGCTCCTCTTTTGTATTATAAGATTTTCTTTTTTATTTATTCTGCTTCTTCTTCTGTTTCTGCTGCTTCTCTCCTTGCTCTTCGTTCTTCTCTTCTTTCTCTTTTTCGTTCTCTTCTAGCTTCTCTTCTTGCTCTTCGTTCTTCTCTTCTTTCTCTAGAGCTGCCGGCAGCAATCGCTGTTAGGCCTGCTCCTAATGCTGCTCCACCTATGAAGGCTCCTACTGCTGCTCCATCATCATTATATCCTCTACCGTATCCTCCGCCGTATCCGCCCCATGCGTTTAGAGATACTGCTGTAAATAAGCATGTAATCATTAGTATTAGAGTAGTTTTATTTGTTTTCATTTTTAATCCTCCTTTTAATTAATGGACTAAACCACCGATATAATCGGTGGTGGGGCGTGGGGGCGAAGGCCCCACACCTATAGCGAAGCAACATAGTTGCTGAGTTGTGAGAGATTTGCGATAATTAATTGGGGTGATTAATATGAAAAATTATTATCGTAAATCTTCACATGCGACATATAGATGTGAGTTTCATTTTGTTTGGGTGCCTAAATATAGATATAAAGTTTTGATAGATGATATAAAGCCGAGGCTGAAAGAAATTTTGTATAATCTATGTGAATGGCATGGAATTTTTTTAATCGAGGGAAGCGTTTGTGATGATCATGTACATCTGTATTTATCGGTTCCTCCAAAATTATCTGCTAGTAGTGTTATGAAAATTTTAAAAGGAAGAAGCGCAGAAATTTTGATGAAAGAGTTTCCTAATCTTAGAAAAAGATATTGGGGATTGCATTTATGGGCAAGAGGTTATTTTGTAAGTACGGTAGGTATAGATAGAGAAACAATTAAAAAATATATAAGAGATCAGGAAGAAACACAGGTTAGAGAAGAACAGGTGAGAATTTGGAGAGACTCATGACAACATCGTTGGAATGGGTCGAGTTTTAAAAGCCACCGACAAGGTCGGTGGTATGTTTACTAAACATATAACAGCTCACACTCTCTATTTTATGTTACCAATAGTAATTATTAAAAGTCAATGGTTTTGTTTTTTCTTTAGCGGAGGGCTTTTGGGGCTTTTTTTTGATGAGGGAAAGTGCCGACTTCTTGTTTTCTGGTTGTAATTGTTGCTATGCTAGAGATGAGGGTGGTAGTATTGTTATATTTTCATAGAGGAGTAGGAAAATGAATGCAAAAAGGTTGATTGTATTGTTTTTAAGTGTGGGGCTGCTTGGCTCTAATGGTTTTTTATTTGGTATGGATGAGACGTTGCCAAAAAAACCACGACCAGGTTCAGGAAAAAGGATAAGGCCGGTTCGTCAGCCAGTGATAAAGATTCCAAATCTGCCGCTAGGGATGATATTGCCAGATCTTCGACTTTCTGCGATTGAAATAAAAATTCCATCGCTTAATATCGTGCCGCCAGAAGTATTAAAGAAAGTTCGGGTTCGCATAAAGAAAGAACTAAAACCTCTTGGGGAAAAGATTGTCAAGAAGGCGAAAAAAATACGTCAAATAAGAAATGAAGAGACGCGGCGTCGTATGCGTGAGTCCTACAATCAGCAGATTCAAGAATATAAGCGTAAGGCGCGGGCAAAATATCAGGAATATTTACGAAAGAAAGGAAAAAGGTAATACGTAATTAGCTAATATTTAGCAGGAGCCAAGAAAGCATCCTTTCTTGGCTCTTTTTTTTGCTTCTTTTAAGCTGTAATATTGTTTTTGATTGCTTTTTGCTTGTAATGTTTGTAAAAGTAGATTGTTGGCGATGGAAAAAATAAAAAGATATATGGATAAAAGGAATCAAATATGACACGCAAATCAAAAACAATAATTTTAATAGTAGCAGTATTGAATATTACATCAGTATTTTCTGTTTCTGATTACACAGATAAAAGCTTGCCAAATCATTCATATATGCATGCTCCTTACAGAGAATCTTATATTCAGGCTAAAGAAAAAGAAATGAGAGAGCAAAAGCACGGTAATGTGCAAGAAGAAAAAAATGGATGTTTTTTTTGTAGCGCTTACAAAGATGAAACATGTAAAGATGCGGTATTAATTAAAAGTTTTATCTATCATAATGTGATTTTGAATGAGTATCCTTATAGCAAAGGACACATTCTTATTTCACCAAAGCGGCATGTCCCTCATTTAGATGATCTGTCAGAAGAGGAAAAACTAGAATTGCTTCAGATTATCAGTATATCGATGAAAGTGTTGAAAAAAGCACTGAGAGCTGAAGGATTCAATGTAGGAATAAACATTGGTCGGGCTAGTGGGGCAAGCATTCCGCAGCATTTGCACATTCATGTGGTGCCAAGATATGAGCTTGATTTAAATAGCGGATTTTTCAAAGCTGTTTGTAAGACGACGTTAATGTCCTGGGATATGGGCAAGTTACTTGTTTTGTTGAGAAAACAATTTGATGTAGGGTCTTTATATTAAGCGATCCATTGCTTTTTAACGGTAGATTTTGCTAGGCTAAAAACAGAAAGAAATAGGAGTGTGTTTTTTTTAGCCTAAATGGAGGGTTTTGTAATGAAAAAAGGTCTATTGTTATTTATGTGTCATTAGCTAATTATGAAATTCTTAAAAAGGATCCAAGGCTCGGACACTTTTATTTTGATTTTAAGAATGTCACTACTTTCAAGTTTAAATATTCAGAATATAATGCGAATCCTTTTATGGATATGACAGAATATTGTATTTCTTCTGATGTTAATATAACGTGAGCTCGATCTAAGAAGATTAATATAAATGTTGAGTAATGGTTAAAAGAATAAAGCATTTATCTGAAAAAAATTATTAATTCTCCGTTCGCCCTGAGCTTGTCGAAGGGTACGAAC